>Ga0209396_1000068_pt1 | contig 155666 bp, 129 predicted proteins | sample GOMGulsemesocosm_6_FD_184638 | JGI IMG/M metagenome (GOLD analysis project Ga0209396, IMG submission 184638) | Methane-oxidizing microbial communities from mesocosms in the Gulf of Mexico - GOM8C Gulf of Mexico (SPAdes) (version 2) | ecosystem: Environmental > Aquatic > Marine > Cold seeps...
AAGCGCTTGGTGATGAAAATAAAATCAAGCAATATATCGTTACGGTGCCAAAAATTGGTTATCGATTTATAGCAATACCAATCAAGAAAGCCGTTGTACAGCAAGAAGATTTATCTATTGAAAAACTATCTAGCACCGTAAAAATAACAGAACCAGAAGCTATCATCAGTGAAGTAAAACAATATAAAGAACAACAACGACTTTTTCTTAAAAGTAGAATAACACTGCTGTTATTTGTATTACTTTTAGTAGCCTTACTCTCTTATTTATTTATTACCAAACCCAGCCCTAGCAATAACAATCCACGTGTATCGCCATTAACCCGGTTATCAAGCGATCAATTTGACGCCGCAATGTCAAACAATAACCTACAACTGATTTACTCAAGCTACAATAATAACGATCAAGCACTTTTCTTAGTAACACTGCCCAATGGTACTCCACAAAAGATCAGTGTAACCAACGGTAGAGCAAGTAATGGTCATTGGTCGCAAGATGATAGTCGAGTAGTCTATTTATTTAGAAATAAAGCAATATGTCAATTTCACCAAATCGATTTTATTAATGGTCAAGCTCAACCGCCGCGCAGTATTTATCAGTGCAATAAAAACAGTGAGACTCGTTTTGCTTATAGTAATGACAATCAAACACTTTATTTTGTTGAACGTCGTAATGAATATGCTCCTTATAATGCTTATCAGTTAAATATTGCTACTGGTGAAAAGCGCCTATTGCCACAACCACAGGCAATAGGTAAAGGTAATCACCATTTTGATTTTTCATCAACAAGCGAACGTTTTTTATTGTTAAGTGATAATACACCAGGAGAAACTACCTTTTTTGAAGTAAATTTAAAAGAAGATAATTTCTATGAGTTGATAGATTTTGACTATTTTATTGATAGCGCGATATGGTCGCATAGTGCTGATAGTATTGTTCATCAAGGCCCTCACCCTTCTTATCAATTACTGCAAACAACTATTGATACCAAAGAATCGACAGTATTAGTCTCAGATACCCGTAGAATAAATGATGTAAAACGTATTAATAATCAACGGGATTACCTTTTTAGCTCCTACCTTTTTAATAGTGATATTGAAATAAACCAAAAAACAGTCACTGATTTTAATTCTTCTGTTACCGATTATTTACCCGCAATATCTTATGATAAGCAACAATTAGCTTTTATTTCAAAACGTTCTGGTTACAGTAAAATTTGGCTAAAGAACTTAACCTCCGATGAACTTGACACGATAGAGCCACCAGATCAAGGTCGTAATTTTTATAGTTTACAGTGGTCACTTGACAACAAAACGCTATTAGCAAATACCAGCAATGGCTTAGTCATTTTTGATATAGAGTCTCGTCAAGTAAATCAAACGATTGAATTGCCACTCCCAGCTTATGGTGTTAATTGGATAAGCGCTCAAAAACTAGTTTATAGTCAATACCAAAACGCTCATTGGCAATTATTTGAATATGACGTAAATACTTCGATTACCACACCACTTAATCAACAATGGGCGTTTGCATTAGGTAATCACAAACAGCAAGTATTAATTAATCAAGATATGGAAATATTCATTAATGGTTCACCAACACCTGCACAATTAAAGTGTAAAAGTCCCAACTTTCGTCAAAGTTCAACGATGCGACTCGATAATGATGATTTTTATTGTATCTCTCAGGAAAATTCAAGTGAACTACTACGTTTAGAATCGATGACAATCTTACATAAACAGGCGCATAAAATGAAATCGATGGGCTATTATGACTATGCTGTTTCTGGCGCTCTACAAGCGTTATCCAAAACTAAAAGTGCAACTAGCGATATCATACGAACAAATTTTTGACTCTTTTAAAAGCTCATCGCTATCTATAAGATAAATAACCTAAAGGTTGGTAAATACTTAAAATATTGACTAACCTTTTTGTTATGGCTAACAAGAAAAAAAACAGTTCTTTTTAATGAAAAAACGAAAAATAGCTTGTCACGATTGTGACCTGCTCATGTTGATCCCACACTTAAAACATCGTCAAAAAGCTGTATGTCCACGTTGCGGTTTTATCTTAACTCGGTTTTATCAACACGCTCCGGTAAAGTTGTTAGCATTTACTTTAACTGCATTAGTGTTTCTCACATTTTCACTTAAGTTTCCTTTCCTTAATTTTTACCTGCACGGTAATGAGCAAAGCCTAACATTAATTGAGTCTATTCAAAGCTTTAGCAGTATAAATTATATATTCGTTTCAATATTATTATTTAGTACTGCGATCGTGATTCCATTACTTTTTTTACTCAGCATTGTCTATGTATCTTGGTCATTTAATAGCAAACACCTTTTGCCATTAACAATGCAAACTTTAAAGTTCGCATTGTTAATACTGCCTTGGAATATGGCTGAAATATTCTTAGTCAGTATTTTAATCAGTCTAATTAAAATCATGACTTTGGCCAATGTCGGTTTTGGTCTTTCATTTTTATTTTACATGTTATTTATAATGAGCTTATCAGCAACATTAATGTATTTTGATCGCTACCAACTGTGGTCAATATATCAATTAAAAATGAAAAAACATCATGCCCCTGTTTGATATCTCTAATCGACTCATCAAGCTATCTATCGACGAATTTACAATGAGGTAATAAAATGCTAACAGATATCCATACGGCCAATGAAGAGGAGCTCTGTCAATGCCCTGTATGTTTGGATTTAAATTCGTTGAATGAACAGTTTTGCCAGCAATGTCATGCTCATCTACACACGATCAGTCCTTATTCAATTCAGCAAACAGTAGCACTACTTTTTACTGCGGTAATATTACTTATTCCTGCAAATTTTTTACCTATGATGAGTACGACATTTCTAGGTGAAAACACACAAAGCACCATATTGGGCGGTATTATTTTGCTATGGCAACATCAATCCTACTTAGTTGCCACGGTTATATTTTTTGCTAGCATTGTTATTCCGATAGGTAAGTTATTAGCACTCTCTTGGTTATGCTATGAAGTACGTTATAAAGGTTTTCGCTCAAAATCACTGGGTCAAAAATTATATCGACTCACCGAATTTATTGGCAAGTGGTCGATGATTGACGTTTACGTGGTTGCCATTTTAGTTGCGATGGTACAAATGGGGATGCTGATGAAAGTAGAACCGGGTATGGCGGCCGTTGCTTTTTCGGGTCTAGTGATCACCACCATGTTAGCTGCGCTAACATTTGATCCTCGACTCATTTGGCAACATTGTCACAATGAAAATTCACACGAAAAATATAATGACCATACAAGATAAAAATCTGCCTAAGGCTGTTATAAAATCGATGCATAAGGTTTCAAGCATTTGGCTGATACCTATCATTGCTTTAGCTATTGGTACATGGATGATCATTGATACTTGGCAACAACAAGGTCCACTTATTACCATTGAGTTTTCAACGGCGCAAGGTATCAACATTAATGAAACACTCGTAAGACTCAGAGATATGCCTATTGGTAAAGTTGTTGATATTAAATTAAATAACAAATTGAATGCGATTATTATCACCGCACGACTCGATAAAAAAGCCAGTACTTTATTATCAAGCGATAGTCAATTTTGGGTCGTAAAACCTCGCATCAGTTTGGGAAATATTTCAGGTTTATCAACTATTTTATCAGGTGCATATATAGAATTATCTCCGGGTAGTGAACAGACATTATCTACCACATTTAGAGGTCTTGATAATCCGCCCTTAACCCCCTTTGGTACACCAGGTCTGCATATCACTTTAGACAGTAATAGCGACAATGCATTTGATATTGGCGACCCAGTGTTATACCGAGGCAGTAAAGTCGGACGCATAGAATATGCACACTTTAACAGTGACGAAGGTAAGTTTTATTATAATGTCTTTATTGATGCCCCATATGATGAATTAGTCACTACCAATACACGTTTTTGGGAAGTTAAAGGCATAGAAATTGATCTATCAGCAGAGGGACTAAAATTTAATAGCGGCACCTTAGAAACACTACTAGGTGGAGGTGTTGCTTTTGATGTACCAAGTTATTTATCAAAAGGAGAAATTATCACTGAACGGGCCTATTTTTCAATTTATCCAAATAAAGAGAAAGTGAATGAGCGCTTATACAAGGCCGGTCAAAATTATATGGTGTTATTTAGTCAAACTATAAGAGGACTAAAGCCAGGTGCTGCTGTTGAGTATAAAGGCATAAAAATTGGAGAGGTAGTGCGTACCGATATTGATTACCCTGAAGTCAATAATTTTTTAAGTAAACACACATTATTGCCGGTAATGATCAAAATATTTCCGGGCCGTTTAGGTTTGCAGGATAATGAAATAGGCGTTTACAAAAGTCATCAGGATATGAAAAATTGGATTTCTAAAGGATTACATGGCGTTTTAAATTTCGATAATTTACTTACTGGCCGTATGTATATTGAACTAAAATACCAAAATATAAAAAACAGTGAGCCAAAAACATATGGCGATTTATTGCTTATTCCAACGGCTGATAGTGAATTAAAACAACTCTTTAAACGCGTAAATAATATTGTTGATACGTTTGAAAACCTCCCCTTTGACAATATGCTCAACTCTGCCAATGATGCATTAAAGGTTATGAAAGTTGCCATGACAAACTTTAATTCAGCTTCTATTGAGGTCTCAGAATTACTTAAAGATCCAGAAAGCCAAGCATTAATCGCTCAGCTCAATCAAAGCCTGCTTGGTCTAGAGCGACTAACAAATAGTTATACCGATGGATCAAAAACGAATAAACAATTAAATCAATTATTAGCTACGATTGAAGAAACAGTTAACGCGCTGACGCCATTATTAATACAATTAAAAATGCAGCCAAACAGCCTGATTTTTTCAGGAGAACAAGTATTAGAATTAGAGCCTAAAGGACGGTAACAATGACAACAAAAATCCTCTTACGTGCATTTATTACTTGTTTAATCCTCCTTTGTTGTAGTTGCACTACGGTGCCAATTACAGTCAATTATTATACGTTAAATAATATCGAGACTTCGACTATATCCTCAAAAAGTAAAATAACAACAAGTTCTCAGCGTCTTATTTTGTTATCACCGATAGTACTTGCGGACTTCCTAACAACAGGTGCGTTAGTAATGCAACTGGAGTCGCATAAGATACAATTATCAAGCCGACATCGTTGGGCCGATAACTTAACGGACGCTATTACTCGAAATTTACTCGCTAAGTTAGAAGGTAAAATGTCAAACTACCATTTTGAGCAAAATGATTCACATTGGAAAAATAGTGCTAAAGTTTATATTAAGGTAAATATTAACCAATTTACCGCTTTAACCGATAAAGCTACATTAACATCGGGGACATTTTGGTTATTTAATAAAGACAATAAATTTCTCAATAAACAATCTTTTAATATTAAAAAACAACTTACTAACGATGGTTACAATCACGCGGTATCCAAACTTGAATTATCTTTAACAGAATTAGCTGAACAGATTACCAGCGCAGTGAGGTTATTCTCCTCATAAAATCCGAATGGCTGGCCACTATTCTTGTCAACAAATGGCGTAAAAACACTCATCAACTCTGTGAAAAATAGAATTTTGGCCTATGCTTTAGAAATAGTACATATTATCGTTTTCGCTATGATTTTATTATTTAAGAGTCGACTATTATACGATATCTCACGGTATTTCTTAGTTATCCTTTTTTTACCACTGCACGTTTTTGCAAGCTCACCTCCCTTGACATCATTTGACTCTGAACAGTTACAACATCAAGAGCACACAGCTACGATGAAACCTGAAAGAATAATAGAAACTCCCGCTATAGTTTCTCGCTATGAAAGCAAACACTTATCCGCTTTTGGATTAAAAAGCCTCAAAGACATGCTTGCATTTATTCCTGGCGTATTAATACAAGATGGCATTGCCGGTGGTGGTAGCTCGGTGATGATCCGCGGAATTGTTGAACAGTATGGACAGAGGGTCTTATTTTTAATTGATAGTGTGCCTTATTGGGCACCCGCTCACTCTAATATTCCACTACTGGGTATTCCCATTGAAGCCATTAAACATATAGAAGTGATCAGAGGGCCACATACTGTTTACTTTGGTAGCAACGCCTCGGGCGGTGTAATCAATGTGGTTACGAAAAATAATACTAGCAACACAGTAACGGTAAAGCTTGGGCCTAATGGCCTGATTAATGGCAGTAGTTATTGGCAGTACAAATTTAATCACAATAAATGGCTGACAATCGCCGCAGAGGTGCAAAGCGATGATGGTTATTCCGCCAAACTTATTGGTGTAACAAGCTTTATCGATATGCAAGGAAATATCGCCAATGAAAAAGTCACCAAAAAAGAACAAATGCAATCTGTCTTACTTAAGTATAATCACAATAAACTTAATGTTCTAGCCCAGGCTTTTCAATCACAGACAAACCATCACAATGTAGTTTCCTCTTTAGCTGTCGCTGATGAAGTTAAAAAATTTGGGTATCTTTTACACGCCAACCACAGCTGGAAAGTCAGCGCCAGCAAAATAACTTTCTATAGCGATTATAATAATTTTTATTTTGAAACCCAGTTCAACAATTTGTTTCAACAACAAGATCAATTAGCAATGCGGTTTGAAAACTCAGGTAGCGAAAACTATCGCTGGCGTAGTGGCATAAATATACGTTTTAATTTCACTTCTTCGTTTAACGCGTTTGCTGGTGTGGAATATGAAAAGCGCGCCACAGGCGATTTTTTTACTTATGATCGTATCACAAAATCCAGAGTTAATAAGGTGTTCTCAGCCGAACAGACTTTAGAGAAATCGTTTTTTTCTCAATTAGATTATCGTCTAAATGCTTGGCGTTTTATCCTAGGGGCTCGTTTTACAAAGAATGAACAAAGTAGTGGCCGAACAACACCACAATTGGCCATTACCTATATGTTGGGTGATAATCAATCATTTAAACTACTCTACTCACAAGGTTTCAGTTCACCAAATTTCTCCCAAACATCCCTTGTTATTCCTGAGGAAATCAATGATGCCAATAAGCTTAAAGCCGAATTTATTGAAGGCTTTGAACTTGCCTATTCTTACCAAAAAAATAACAATCTGTTTGTCGCTAATGCTTACCTAATTCAAGACAAAGATTTTCTCCTACTTTATCCTCAGCAAAAAATTACTCGCTATAGGAATTTCACCTCAGGTGATCGATATGGCTGGGAATTAGATTTTCAAAGAGACACACTAAACTACTTATTTTTTGCTAACTATAATTATGGCCATGTTCATACGGGCGAGCATAATATTACTAAAGATGAAATAGAGTGGTTTTTACCCAAAATGGCAGTCAATATTGGTGGTTTGTATAGAGTCAATGCTCATCACGCCATTGGCGCATCACTAAGAATTATTGCCAAAAGAAACCAAGCACCTCAACTTAATCAACTAAATATTAACTATCAATTTATTCAACAAACATACGAATTAAATTTCACCATTAGAAATGCCTTAGATGAGCTATTATTAACACCTGATGTTGTCAACTTTATCGATGACCAGTTAGTGACTAGTGGTGACGGTATAAACTTTTTACTGGAAGCTAAGTTATCTTATTAGCAGTAAATTCACCACACTGCATGATTTTATATGGCACTCATTTCAATCAGGATAAAATTAACATATTCAACTATCCGTTACCTATTGAACTCTTCTTTTACTTTTCTTAAGTTTTCCTTAAGTTAACTCTGTTAAAAATGGTTTCTTTGACGTTAATTGTATAAATGTAGGTTGTTATGAAAAAGTACGTTTCACTGTTAGCTGTGGTGTTTGTCATATTGTTTATGCCATATAAACAAACGGCAGCACAACCTTTAGATGAATATCAACAACTACTGTCCAAATACCAAGGTTCCATTATCTATCTTGATTTTTGGGCTTCTTGGTGTGGCCCCTGCAGGAAGTCATTCCCTTGGATGAATGAAATGCAACAAAAGTATGGCAACAACAAGTTTAAAATTATCAGTATCAACCTAGATAACGACCATAAGTTAGCTCTAGATTTTTTAGCACAAAACCCTGCCAATTTCACCATTCTTTACGATCCTGAAGGAGAATTGGCTAAAGAGATGAAACTCAAAGGCATGCCAAGCAGTTTTCTAATTAATGAACATGGAAAAATTGTCAGCCGTCATGTTGGCTTTACCGAAATAAAGAAAAAACAATATCAACAAGAAATCACCAAATTAATTAAAGGGTTAAATTATGTTAATAATTAGTCAGTCGAGATTGAAACTTACACTGGGTGTTGGCATTTTACTACTAAGTGGTTGCAGCTCTTTAGGAGTTGAGCCTTGGGAAAGAGATTTATTGGCAAAATCAGAAATGGCACTGCCAACATCAGCAGTTGATGCCTCTCTAGATGATCATATTTACTTTAGTAAAGAAGCATCAAGTGGTGGTCGTAGTTTTGGTGGCGGAGGTTGCGGATGCAATTAAAACAACAAAAAAGTTTAAAGACGCTACTTACTGCTGCAACATGCTCTTTACTTGGTACTACCTCGCAAGCGGAGTCTATTGATTCATGGGAATTTGATACTGCAATCATGCATTACATGGAAGCCGACCGCGTCAGTGCTACTGAAGCTATTATCGGTGCAAAGAAAACATTTGCTAATGATGAGATATTAAATATAAAGCTCACTTTCGACTCTCTAACGGGTGCTTCTCCAAATGGTGCTATCGCCCAACCTCGTGCACAAACATTTACACGCCCTTCAGGAAGTGGACAATATCAAATAAAAAGTGGAGATACCCCCTTAGACGATACGTTTAAAGATACTCGAATTCAATTTACCGGACAATGGAGCCAGCCGCTAAATAATGATTATACGTTAAGTGTCGGAGGCAATTTTTCAAATGAGTATGATTATATGTCAGCCTCACTTAATGCCAATCTAGCTAAAGATTTCAACAACAAAAATACAACCGCTTCATTTGGTTTTTCTTATGCCTACGATATTATTAAACCAGAAGGTGGTATTCGCCAGCCATTCTCGGCAATGGTCATTGGAGAGCCGAGAGTCGATGACGATGACGATGATGAAGACAATGACAATGAGAAAAATTGTCTTGATACTTGTTTAGCCGATGATGATTCCAAATCGACTGTAGATTTACTCTTTGGAATAACGCAAGTTATTAATCGACGTATGATCATGCAACTAAATTATTCTTTTTCATCAACTAATGGTTATTTAACCGACCCATTTAAAGTATTAAGTGTTATTGACTCAAATGGTGATAGTCAATCATATCTCTATGAAAGTCGACCAGAAAAACGTAATAAGCATGCGTTTTATGCTCAGACAAAATACCATTTATCAAATGCCATCATTGACGCTTCCTATCGATATATGACTGATGATTGGGATATAGACTCCCATACCATTGATTTTCGTTATCGACTACTACTTGAAAATGGCCATTTTATCGAGCCTCATATTCGCTGGTATAGTCAAAGCGCAGCTGATTTTTATCAGCCATATTTAATCCAAGGGAACGTTATAGAGGAATTTGCCAGTGCTGATTATCGCATAGGTGAACTAGATACCTACACAGTAGGCTTAAAATATGGTTTGCCCATGGCAAATGGTAGTGCTTTATCATTCAGGCTTGAATATTATCACCAAACACCGAAGAACACCGTTAAAGGTAATTTTTCTAGCTTAAAAAACATGGAGTTAAATGAAGAAGTAGATGCTATAATTGCCCAAGTTAGTTATTCATTTTAAGGTCTATAGCGAATAATGAGCCTTCCCTCTTCTTCTAAAATAAGAGAAGTAAAATGCCTTCCTCGAGCGGAAGGTTTTTTACTTTCTTTTTCAGCAATGGCAAGTGATTGTGAAATATTAATTGATAGCGATGATTTGACTTTAGCTAAAAAAGTCGGTGAAATCGCGTCAAAAGAGGCATGGCGAATCGAAGACAAATTTACTCGATACGATCCAATGAGTGTTTGTGGGCAACTTAATACCCAGGCCGGTCAACGATGTAAAGTTGATGATGAAACCTTTCAATTACTGCAGTTTGCAGACCAATGTTATCAACTAAGTAATGGCCTCTTTGACATATCCTCTGGTGCACTTAGAAAAGCATGGTATTTCGATGGTAGTGATAATATTCCTAGCGCCAAACTTGTTAAAAAACTCAATAAACTAGTTGGTTGGAATAAAGTAAAATATAGCGTCGATAGCTTTGAAATGCTCGCGGGTATGGAAATTGATTTTGGTGGTTTAGGTAAAGAGTATGCAGTAGATCGTACCATTATACTTATTAACACATTGACATTAATGAAAGGTGTCCCTTTCCTGGTTAATTACGGAGGAGATTTGGCGGTGAGCGGTGCAAGAAAAAACAACGCCTGCTGGCAAATAGGTATTGAACACCCTAGTTTCAATAATAGTCAATCCGTTGTTGTCAGTATAAGTTCTGGGGCCATTGCGACTAGCGGCGATGCTAATCGTTTTTTATTGAAAGATGGTCATAGGTATAGCCATATTTTAAATGCAAAAACAGGCTGGCCTGTAAAAAATCCACCCAATGCAATCACTGTTGCCGCCCCAAAATGTATACAAGCTGGATTTCTTGCTACCTTAGCTTTATTACAAGGCAAGAATGCTGAGAATTATCTTACACAACATCAAATAAGACATTGGTCTTTACGTTAGGAGAGAAGAATACCAACTGAATTATTTCATTTGGTATGGCCTTATAATAGGGTCTGTTAATCTTTGGGGTTCATTTTTGCAACAATTTATTTTGCATTTATACAAGGCGGAGCATATGAAATGTAGTTATTCTACTTAAATATGTGCCAACGCGATAGAAATGCCAAAGAAGCCGTTGCCCTTCGGGGTCAACAAAGCGACCTCTGCTCTTTGTTGCTTACATGGATGTTGGTACTTAGCGTGAGCAGGATGCGTAAGCTGTGCTCGTTATTTACTTAGAATGCTATGAGGCATAACAAGCGGCGCGATCAGAAGACGCTTAGTTGAACAAAATTTGAACTCGAAAGTTCAACAGACCCTAGGGCAAAAATCATTATGCGAATATTATTAATTGAAGACGATATACAACTTGCCCAAGGTCTGCGAGAGTCCCTTAAAAATGAAGGCTATACTATTGACATAGTTAACTATGGTCATCAAGCGCTAACGGCAGTTCAAAGTGGTGACTTTGAACTCGCTATTCTTGACTTAGGTCTTCCTGATATGGACGGTTTAACGGTTTTACGAAAATTAAAACAATTTAAAAAAAATACACCTGTACTTATCCTAAGTGCTCGCGATGGCATAGACAGTAAAATTGAAGGCCTAGACTTAGGCGCCGATGACTATCTAGCAAAACCTTTTAATATGGCTGAATTACTCGCTAGATTGCGTGTATTTGAAAGGAGAATAGGAACAAATACCACGGCTATAATTAAACATAAACAAGTATCTTTGGATACAAAGGCGCACTTAGTTTCTTGTGATGATCAGGAAGTTAATTTTTCAAGACGTGAATATATGATATTGAAATCATTGTTAGAAAACTTAGGACGAATTCAGTCAAAGCACCAACTTGAAAATAAACTTTATGAATGGGGTGAGGAAGTTTCATCAAATACTATTGAAGTGCATATACATAATATTCGAAAAAAATTACCGGAGAATTTCATCAAAACGATTCGAGGTGTTGGTTATATTGTGAGCCAATCGTAAATGACCATACAGAGATATTTACTCATAATAATACTCTCAATTGTCACATTGGCCTCTTTTGGATCCGCATTAAAAGGGTATCGCGCCAGCATGGCTCAACTCAATACGATTTTTGACCGTGAGCTCCATTCTTTTGCCACGGCATTGATTTCAAGTCCTATGCAAGCAGGTATTAAAAGAGAGCCTTTGTCCTCAGGACTTGTCTATCAAATATGGCATCAAGGTTCACTACAGTTAAAAAGTAAAAATGCCCCTGATAACATTATTTCAACGCAAAGCGCGGGATATAGTGAGCAAACATTCCATGGCAACAGATGGCGAGTCTTTGTTGCATCGACGGCTCAAAGTAAAGTAATTGTTGCACAATCTATGATACAAAGAGTAGAGTCTGCTGAAAAAGTATTATTAGAAGCAATACTGCCAATTGTATATAGCATCCCTATCATTGGCTTGTTGGTATTTCTTGCAATTAAGAAAAGTTTAAAACCGCTCAGTCGATTATCAACCCAATTAACATTAAAGAGTGCTTCTGATCTGAGTGCTATTACTATTAATGAAAATTCCGCTGAATTAAAACCCATCGAAGATACGGTAAATAGTTTATTATCTCGCCTTGCCAATTCATTTGAACGAGAAAAGCGGCTTTCAGCCGATGCAGCACACGAATTAAGAACGCCAATAAGTGTTTTGACGATCACGGCACATAATATTACCAAGGCGTTTAATGACCATACAATAAAGTCACATCATATAGATGAATTAAATAATAATGTTGCTAGAATGGCCCACGTTATTGAACAAATAATCGCCTTAAATAGAACCAGTCCAGAAAACTTTATAAAGCTGAAAAAAAATATTGATCTAGAAGTCATATTACAAAAAGTGATTGTTGATAATTTCGAGCATATTGAGCAAGCTAAGCAAACAATATCTTTGCAAGCACAGCAAGTAAACGTCTGTGCAGATGAATTTTCTTTAATGATTTTATTTGATAATCTACTTAAAAATGCTAATAAATATGGCGGTAAAGACGCTGAAATTCAAGTGACCCTTATTGAGTCATTACATTCTGTTAGTATCACAGTAGAAGATTCAGGTATTGGCATCCCTAATGAGCATCTCGATAAAGTTTTTCAACGTTTTTACCGAATTAACACTCAAAAAGAAATTATGGGTAGTGGTTTAGGACTTTCCATTGTTAAACATATTGTCAATTTACACCAAGGTGAAATTATCTACGGTCCATCAGACTTAGGTGGTTTTAAAGTAAACATCTCATTGCCTAAAACTTCAAATGAGACTCCATTCTTATGAAAGTAGCTTATAGAAGAACATTATCACTGACTTTATGTTTATTTTGTTTAAGCCCACTTTGCTTTGCAAAAATTAAAGTATTTCACTTAATCATTGAGAACCATGTCTTTATACCTGCTGAAATAAATATTCCTGCTAATGAAAAAGTTAAATTGATTATTCATAACAAAGATCACCAAGCAGAAGAGTTTGATAGTTTCGATCTAAATAGAGAGAAAGTTATTTTTCCTGGTAAAAAATCAACCATATATATTGGCCCATTGACTCCCGGTAAGTATGAGTATTTTGGTGAATACAATCCTACGTCCGCAAGAGGAATAATCATAGTAGGAACCGCTAATGCTAATTAATACCGTGGTCTTATTCTTAAGAGATTTATTACCTATATTCATATTACTTTGCTTACTAAAAGCTTACTTAGCACCTAATTCTTTCACCGTAAAAGTAATGTTGACTCTGATGTTAGTAAGTTTCATCGGTATGTGGTTAGTGTTTTATTTATTACCTGCTATCAGTGAGCTATACGACGGTTCAGGCCTTGAATTACTACAATCTTTAAGCATCGTTATTAGCTATATATTACTATGCATGGCAAGTTTTATAGCTATTTATAGAAGTCGATTTGACAAGCTACATCTTATTTTATTGTTAGCTGGTGCAGCTGGTACCTTTGTCATTAAAGGCAGTTTATTTATTATTTTCCTTGAAGGTTACCTGACACGTAATGAATCAAATGGTGTTATTTTTGCCGGACTTACTATCGGCCTAGGCGTATGTGCAAGTTTTAGTGCGTTATTATATTTCTTTTTAGAATGGTTAATAAAAAGAGGTTTAAACCTCATTGTTTTTCTTTTTTGGGCACTTTTCTTATCGGGACATCTTAGCCAAATAATCAGACTATTAGCACAAGTTAACATCATCGAAAACAACGAACCTCTATGGGACAGCAATGCTTTTATTAAAGATAGTTCTGAATATGGACAGCTTTTAAATACTACTGTTGGCTATGAAGCAGCACCTTCCGAATTGTTCCTTTTTACTTATTTAAGTAGCTTCTTTCTATTTGTCGTTGCTTGCTACTTTATACATCGAAACCGAATAACCAAAACCAATCCTGAACTGGGAAATATTAATCATGCTTAAATGCATAGTAACCATACAATTACTATTACTTTCAATTGCTGCTTTTGCCGATGGCGTTGTGGTAGATAAAGTTTACCATCCTTATGTGCTACCTAATGAAAGAGAGATTGAATGGCGAATGATGTCCAGAGAAACCGACAACTCCACTCAACTTGGACAACGATTGGGTATAGGTCAATCTATAACTGAAAACCTAACGGTCGAAGCATATCTTGTTGGTGAAAAATTAGCTGATGAGGATTATGACTTACAAGAATATGAAATTGAATTGCGTTGGATGATGTCAGATCAAGGACAATATTGGGCTGACTGGGGAATGTTATTTGAATTAGAAAAAGCACACCAAGTCGATGAATGGGAAATAACCACAGGTATATTATTTGAAAAGGAATTTGGCAAAGCAAGTTTAGCCATTAATTTATTTGCTATTTACGAGTGGGGAAATAATATCGAAAATGAGTTTGAGTCAGAATTTAGATTACAATACCGCTATCGTTACATCGCAGCATTACAACCCGCTATAGAGGTATATATAGGAGAAGATTTTTTTGGCATTGGCCCTGCAATTATGGGAATTCATAGATTCGATAAACAAAAACAACTTAAGTGGGAAGCGGGATTTGTCACAGAAGTCGTACACTCAGGAAAAGACCATACATTGAGGTTAGCTTTGGAATATGAATTTTAGCTTTAGTCTTAAAAGAGAAAGCAGTACTGAGCCGGTATGTCGGTCAGTACTGCTGCAAATACAATAGAGTCTATCTATTGACCTTTAACTTCAGACAAACCATTAAATATAGCTTTATCACCTAAGTATTCTTCAATGCGTAATAATTGATTATATTTAGAAACACGATCACTACGACAAAGTGAACCTGTTTTAATTTGACCTGCCGCTGTGCCTACCGCTAAATCAGCAATCGTTGCATCTTCAGTTTCGCCAGAGCGATGTGATATAACGGCAGTAAACCCTGCATCTTTTGCCATTTTAATCGCTGCAAGTGTTTCAGTTAACGAACCAATTTGGTTAAATTTGATAAGAATTGAATTACCAATACCTTGCTCAATACCACGCGCTAATATCTTAGTATTGGTTACAAATAAATCATCACCAACAATTTGTACTTTATCGCCAAGTAATTTAGTTTGATATGCAAAACCATCCCAATCAGACTCATCCAAACCATCTTCGATAGAAACAATCGGATATTCTTGGCAAAGTGTTGCTAAGAAATCAGAAAACTCATTCGCTGTAAATTGTTTGCCTTCACCTTTAAGGTCATAAATACCTTTGTCTGCATCATAAAATTCAGATGCAGCACAATCCATAGCTAACGTTACATCTTTGCCTAACTCATAACCAGAAGCTGCTACAGCTTCTTTAATAACAGCTAACGCATCTGCATTTGATGCAAGGTCTGGAGCAAAGCCCCCTTCGTCACCTACAGCGGTATTTAAACCTTTTGCCGATAATACTTTTTTCAAAGCATGGAATATTTCAGCGCCCATACGTAGGGCTTCACGAAAACTTTTAGCGCCAACAGGCTGCACCATAAACTCTTGAATATCAACGTTGTTATCAGCATGTTCACCACCATTTATGATATTCATCATAGGCAGTGGTAAAGAGTATTGACCTGACGTACCGTTTAAGTCACTAATATGTTCAAATAGTTGTACTTTTTTGTCCATTGCAGCGGCTTTTGCATTGGCTAGAGATACGGCAAGAATCGCATTAGCACCAAATTTTTCTTTGTTTTCGGTGCCATCTAAGTCAATCATAATTTGATCAATATTGGCTTGTTCTAGTGCATCTTTTCCAATAAGTACTTCTTGAATATCATTATTTATGGCAGCAACGGCCTTTAAAACCCCTTTACCTAAATAACGAGACTTATCACCATCGCGCAATTCTAATGCTTCACGTGAACCTGTAGATGCTCCAGACGGTGCTGCTGCACGTCCCCAAGCGCCTGATTCTAAAAACACATCAGCTTCAACCGTTGGGTTACCACGCGAATCCATGATTTCACGAGCTATAATTTTACTAATATTTGACATTTTTATTCCTACTCATAATAATTCTGTTCAGTACTAACTCAAGTAATCTCGATTCAATACAATTGAACAATTAAAATTAAAACCTATAAAATTTTTTACCAATACCAAGTGAAATAATCCAATGATATTAAAAAGCAAAACCGCAGCACAGGGCTACGGTTTTTTCATTATTGATTTAGCTAGATTGCTGTTTTTGATGCTCAAATGATGCAGCAACAAACCCCTCAAACAAAGGGTGACCATCACGTGGAGTTGAATTGAACTCCGGATGGAACTGTCCAGCAATAAACCAAGGATGATCAGGTAATTCAATCACCTCAACTAATGTTTTGTCCGTAGATAAACCAGAAAAAACTAAGCCAGCGTCACTTAATTGCTTTCTGTAGTTATTATTTACCTCAAAACGATGACGGTGTCTCTCATAAATTGTTTCACTACCATATACGTCGTTTACCTTGGTTCCTTTCACAAGGTGGCACAATTGAGAGCCTAAACGCATTGTTCCGCCTAAATCTGAATTTTCATGACGGTATTCAACTTTGCCTTCTTCGTCTAACCATTCACTGATCAGACCAATTACAGGATTAGATGTTTCTTTATTAAATTCAGTACTGTGAGCACCTTCTAAACCAGCAACGTTACGAGCATAATCAATTAACGCCACTTGCATGCCCAAACAAATACCTAAATAGGGAACTTTATTTTCACGAGCATATTGAGCCGCCAAAATCTTACCTTCAACGCCACGTTCACCAAATCCACCTGGAACTAATATAGCGTCTACGCCACTTAGTAATTCAACACCTTTACTTTCAATGTTTTGTGAATCTATATATTGAATACGAACTTTAACTTGGTTTTTAATACCCGCATGTTTTAAGGCTTCATTAACCGATTTATAGGCGTCAGGCAATTCAATATATTTACCAACCATGCCTATCGTCACTTCACCAACAGGATTGGCCTCTTGATAAAGCACTTGTTCCCATTCACTTAAATCAGCTTCTGGTACATCTAAGCCAAAACGATCCGCTACTAATTCATCAGTTCCTTGAGCTTTCAATAACGCGGGAACTTTATAAATACTATCAACATCAGGCATTGAGATAACAGCTTTTGCTTCAACATTAGTAAATAGTGAAATTTTAGCTCGTTCATTCGCCGGGATAGCACGATCACTTCGACAAATTAATATATCGGGGAAAATACCAATAGAGCGTAATTCTTTAACGGAATGTTGAGTAGGTTTCGTTTTTATTTCACCTGCAGCAGCAATGTAAGGTACAAGCGTTAAATGCATAAACATTGCACGTTCTCGACCTAATTCAACACCAAGCTGACGAATGGCTTCTAAAAATGGCTGAGACTCGATATCCCCTACTGTGCCGCCAATTTCGACCATAGCAACATCGTAACCTTCGGCACCTTCAATCACTCGACGTTTAATATCATTAGTAATATGAGGAATAACTTGAATAGTAGCGCCTAAAAACTCCCCCTTACGTTCACGAGCAAGAATATCCTGGTAGATACGACCGGTCGTAAAGTTATTGCGTTTAGTCATTTTGGTACGAATAAAGCGCTCGTAGTGACCTAAATCTAAGTCGGTTTCAGCACCATCTTCAGTAACAAAAACTTCACCATGTTGGATCGGGCTCATTGTGCCGGGATCAACGTTAATATATGGGTCAAGTTTTAGCATAGTAACTTTTAAGCCGCGGGCTTCAAGAATTGCCGCTAAAGAGGCCGCCGCAATGCCTTTACCAAGAGACGATACAACGCCGCCAGTTACAAAAATATATCTAGTTGTCATGTGATACCAAAAGTCAGAGTGAACAGGAATTTTGTGTTTGTTATGCTGGATTTTAGGTAAACAGACCAGCCTAACAGGACGGGAAAGTATTATACTTAAAATCAGTCGTAACGACAATATGATCCTAGGATCAATATCAGTTTTTTTAAAGTTATCCCCATAATTATTCAAGATGCAGTTATTAAAAATCTAAAAAACTCATCTGCTGCGTTGCATACATGGATGTACTTAGATTTTGTCTGGAACTAAAACTCCGTGCTCGCAATTGTGATAGCCAGCTATAACTCAATCGAGAGCCTTGTAGTTAAATTTTTTGTCATTTTCAAGATTATGCATTTTGAATGGTCACCAGTATATACACTGTTAATTAAATAACGTCTCTGTATTTTAAATAAATTGCATAGGATTAGTTTCAGGATTAAAAATCTTTATACTCTAAAAATAAAACGTTAAAATATATTTTTCCTATTTCAGAGTACTGATAATGAGATTCTCTATCGCTAAATTACAAGCTGTATTTTCAGCAATTGACGATATCAATATGCAAGATCCTAATCAAAGTATTGTAGATGGTAAAGCACAACCTAAGGAATTGTTATATGGTCAGTACATGACGGCCTGTCTTGAACAATATTGGCCTGAGTCTGATCAATTATTGCAAGTTGCTGTACGTGCACAACATATAAAACGCTGGTCTTTAAAACGAACTGAATATGAAATGGGTAAAAAGGGCTATTTTCAATGGCGCATAGCGCAAGGGAAATTCCATGCCCAGCTCACTAAATCATTAATGATAGAACATGGTTTTAATGAAGACGATGCAGAAACCACAGCCAGTATACTCAGAAAAGAAAAATTAAAATCAAATCTTAATAGTCAAACATTAGAAGACGTTGCTTGTTTAGTTTTTTTGCAATACTATTTTGACGAGTTTTCTACCAAGCATAATGAAGATAAAATCATTCGAATTTTACAAAAAACTTGGGCGAAAATGTCAACTAAAGGACATGAGATAGCCTTATCACTCACTTTACCAGATCATTTAGCTGTGTTAGTTAAAAAAGCACTTTCTTGATTTTTAAAACAATAATAACTGTTTTCTGTTTAGGTTGATTTTTAATGTATAAACGGTAAAACTCGACCTTTTCTAGTTAACTATTATTAGCTAATCATACCTGTCGATTTCTTATTTATATTTGTGTCTATTACGTTTGAAAGAGGTAAACGTAATACAAAGATAAATGGACACATTACTAAGATTACTACTAACGCCCGTAAATAATAGCTATCGAGTATGTAACAAGACCATGCAACACTTAACAGCATGGTGACTAAAGAAATAACTTTTGCTCGTTTAGGGATAGAACGAGATTCTTGCCAATTGTAAATCAATGGACCAAAAACTCTGTTTTCTAAAAGTTTTTTATGTAAACGAGGTGATGATTTGGCAAAACATCCTGCCGCCACCAGTAGAAAAGGTGTTGTCGGTAGTAATGGTAACACGGCTCCGAGAATCGCCAAACCAACAAAAAATAGACCTATAAATTTAAACAACATTTATTTCCCTTAAATAATCAGTTACTCGTTAATTTGGTTGCCAATCTCTATAAGGAGAGTCAGCCTTTACCATGAGTTTTTAAAAACTTTTGCATTTCAGTATATTCTCACTCTATGGCTTATTTGGTTACCTTTGACACTCTTAGGAAAAATAACCTTAACAACAAAGCGTAGACATTGACTTAGCATTTTTTTAAATGTTTATTTTTCAGATATTAACTATGCATCGCTAATAAAAATAGTTATACGGTAATAAGTTAATTATTCCATACCATTATATACCTCTGTTACTTCATTAACTTAGCTAAGCTTAGGATATTAAATGAATAAAATCATTAAATGGGTCGATAATTGTTTGATAATATATAAGATAGCGTTAGTTTCTTCCTAGTCACTTATGAGCAAACAATCAGAGAAGAACATATTCATTATTGATTACTCTTATATACGACCAACATTACTACTAATATTGGTGTAAGTAGCAAATTTTCATTATTTTCAGCCTTACAATCTGAAATGCATAAAAAATAAAAAGTTTAACTCTATCATGGTTGTTTATATATGCTAATAAGTAACCTTAACGTTCGGCATTCCAACTAAAAAGATATGAACCTAACGCAAGGAACATTGAACTCATAGCTACCAAGGCCCATATGTGATAACTAATATCACTCAACGTTGCTCCCTCGGTAATTATTTTCCGCGCGCCAGCAACTAAATGAGTTAAAGGGAAGATATCACCTATCACTTTAATCATATTTGGCGCTCCTTCTAAGCTAAACCAAACTCCAGAAAGGATCATCATTGGCCAAGACGTTACATTTAATAAACCGCCAACCAATTCTTCACTTTTACTACGACTTGCCACCAACAAGCCCAATGTAATTAAACTAAAGGCACCTAATAAACCAATAATAAACAAATCAATGTAACTGCCAAGCATGTAAAAATCGAATAGTAAATTGCAACCAATATAAACGATACTCGACATAAACATCACAATGAACAAACGTGATACAAGTTGCGCTGTAACAAATTCAAAAGCAGATAAAGGTGTAGCTTTTAAACGTTTAAGCACAGCATTTTTTCGATATCGAACGATAACGTAGCCAACACCAAATAAGCAGCTAAACATCATGTTCATCCCCAAAATACCCGGTAATACCCAATCTACATATCGAATTTCTTTACCGTGTGTTTGTGAACGTGCAAAGGTAGGATGTTGACCAATGAATATTTTTTCAACCAAGTAACTATTAGGAGAACCTTCATTAACCCAGTAATGTTGTTTTGTAAAATCGACAATAAAATCGATACTATGTTGCTCAAGCTTACGCTTCGCTTTATTTAGGTCTTGATAATCAACAAAGTCAATAAAACGTGTTTCTATAAAACTTGATTTTACCGACGTTAAATCAATAACTCCAACTTTGTAGGCAGAGCGGCCATCGCCAGAAAAAACAAAGGATAAACCAACTAACATCAAAATGGGAAAAAACAGGTTCCATCCCAGTGATGATTTATCTCGAAAGAATTCAATATTACGTGCTTTAACAACCGCAGAAAATCGTTTTATATTCATATTAGTCCCTAAGAGAATGACCGGTTAATTTTAAAAAAAGATCATCTAAATTTGCTGATTTAACATGTAATCCTTGCATTGATACCTTGTTTTCGATTAAAAATGTTAACGTTTCTTCAACATTTTGTGTCGCAATTTCAATATTGTCTTCATGCACTTTCCAGCCTTGCTTAGCAAGTAAGTTTTGATTGATATGTTCTAAAGGCAGATAAATAAAGACGTCAGTAAAATGTTTAGCCAACAATTGTTGTGGAGTACCCGATTCGATAATTTTTCCGTGATCCATTATCGCGACATTGTCACATAACTGCTCGGCTTCATCCATGTAATGCGTTGTTAATACTATCGTTTTCCCTTGAGCTTTAATGTTTTTTATTAAATGCCAAAAATTCCGGCGAGCTTGTGGGTCTAAACCTGTAGTTGGTTCATCAAGAAAAACAATTTCGGGGTCATTAATCAATGCTAGAGCCAGTAATAATCGTTGTCGTTGCCCTCCTGATAATAGTCTGTTATCTCGTTTTAAAAATTCACCTAAATCACAAAGCTCTATTAGCTTTTCATGTGAAGTTGTTTTTTGATAAAAGGAGGTGAATAAATTTAAGGTTTCTTTAACGGTTAAAAAGTCTTGTAAAGCAGTATGCTGAAACTGAATGCCAATTTGCTGTGAAATAGTATCGTCAACCATTTTACCATAATACAAAACCTTGCCTTGGCTAGGAGCGATAATTCCTTCCATAATTTCGATCGCTGTTGTTTTACCAGCGCCATTAGGACCTAGTAAGCCAAAACAGTGACCTTTTTGAATTGTGAAACTAATATCATCAACGGCAGTAACATCACCATACTCTTTAACTAGATTTTCAACACGAATGACTTCAGACATACAACTCAATTCCAAATATTTAGTTTTAATATAACCAGACACTCAAATGATAACAATTACCATTTGCATTAAGGCTTTTTATATTTTATCTTAAAAATACATTTAATAAAAAGGAATAAAAAATGGGTGCCAAACAATATTATGAGTTTTCCAACGAAAGAGCAAAGGTAGAAATCCCTGTTGACTTACTTTCCAAATTGATATCTTCAGGATTATTACATGGTAATGAATGTAAATGCTTAGATAATAACGCCAGAAATGTTATGTGGAAGTCATTATTATTGGGCAGTAATTCCGTATAGAAAGATGTAATAGGAGTAAGCCATGATACAAAAACTTTCAAAAAATTTTCTACAACTAGAAGAATGGATAATAATTCTTACTAATACATATTCAGAACACCCTAGTAGTAGTTTAGCTAAGGTGATTCATTATTATTTAAACCGTTTAATTGAACACGATGACTTTCCATTGTGTTCATACTACCGGAGTGACTATTTAACGATGCAAAAATATTGGCAATGGCTCTCTATGCTTTAGCAGAAACCCATTCAACCAGATAACGATTAAGTGCCTTTTTTCCGGTAAAATCATACTTATGACAAAGTTCTTCAGTTGTATGTTTTTGTAGAACTTTATTGATTAAAATGGCGTAGGAAAGATCATAAGGTTTCAACATTTGATGCAATAACCAGCGATGTATACCATAGACACAACAACTATATTGACGGCGTGTCGATGAAAAGTCATCGACACACTGTAGGTCTTGTTCGTTAAGTTTAGGTAAATATTTTGTTGGGCAATAATGCATAATTTGCCAGATAAGTTTTGTCGATAAATAACGATACTCATCTGCTAATAAATAATCAAAAGTACGATAAAATTGCTGCTCAATAACGTCAAGTAACTTATTACCTTTATTATTTACTGATTTTAAAACTAATGCAGAATATTCGCCACTCGCTTTATCTCGAGAAAATCCAATTCGGGCTAACTTGTATTCGCCGTTTAACCAAAAATTTAATAATTGTGGATTGCATCCAAAGCTGGAACCAATAAATTCAACACCTTTTGCTTTTGCATGGGAGGTTAATTCAGCTAGCAGCTTTTTTCCAATCCCCCTGCCTTGAAGTTCAGGATGAACCGCGATTCTCATGATGCGTAAATATTGATAGGAAAAGCTTTCCTCAATGCCACAATGTGTTAATAGCGATTGTGGGATAAACTGATCTCTTAAACGACGCTTATTCCCTTTAACTGATGATAACTCAACATCTGAAACTCCGCCCTCGTTAATTATTAAAGCCACAGCAGCTATTTGCTTATTGGCTTTAAGAACTAGCAATGAAACATTCTCATTATCTAACAATAACTCTACATCAGAAGGAGATGTCTGATAGTGAGCAGTCACCAACACTGCAAAAACTTGTGATAATAAGGTTTCATCGGACATAAGTTGAGCCGTTGATATTTCACAACACTCAAGCATTGTTATTTGGTAACTTCTTGCCTGCTCAGTTAATTGAGGCAACTTTGCATCTAATAGACAACTATCAAAAATAAAAGATTCTAGGGGATCATCAATCGACCATCTTATGGGCTCATTAATATGAAAAGCTTGCCATTGTGGACAAATCTTCGTTAGCTTTTTTTGAAACTTAAGGGTAAAGCTTCTACCTGCCCCTTCATAACCATGTACTGTGCTTGAAAAAACTATTCGATGATAACGATGAGCTAATGATTCTAATAAATAAACAGGCAGTGCCGCGGCTTCATCAACTAGCACGAGGCCAGCGGCTTGGTCTTTGTTGATAAGTTGATCAATAGCAACAAATCGAATGGTTCCATTTTCATGTACCACGTGATTATCATGAAACGTAGCGTTAACTAAATTAAATTGAAGTTGTTTAAAAAATATATTCAGACATTGTTGATGTGGCGCCGTAATGACAATATTAAGTGCTTGTTGTCCTTTACTATAAAGATTACCAAGTAACTCACTACAGGCAATAGCCAAAGCCGAAGATTTACCGCGCCCTCTGTCAGCAGTGAGTACTAAAGGCCGGTTACGGTGACCTTTAACAACTTTAATTATTTTGTCTACCGCTTCATTTTGCTCACGGGTTATGCAGCCATAAGTTAATCTTGAAAATTGAGCCGTTTGCTTTATTTCACCATATAACGCGGGTAAAACCACATCACTTTGCTGAATAATGGCGTGATTATCATCATCTGTTATTTTATTTAAGAAACGTTGAAGAAAAGGACTTTTAGCATTTAAAATTGGTAGTTGAGATGACGAAGGACAAACAATAAAACAAATACCACCAGCGACTAGCGTTCCTGATAATGCCGCAAACGCATCAATATTAAAGTTATCAATAAAAAATAAAACGTATTGGTTTTCAGTTCCCAATTTAAATTGATATGTCTGACGATTAACCGTACCGGCTAAAACATCATTGTCGCTGTATATTTGCCAATTATTAAGCTGCTTTGACTGTATTGTTTTTCTACTTGGCCATGATGGAATGGATGACAATAATCCCAATGCCCAATCAAAATCACCTGCAAGTACAACTAGTTTTCTTTGATGTTGCGCCAGCGCCCTTGATTTTGCATTTTCAAGCCAAATTAAAAAATCATTTGTCATTATATATCTTAAATTAAATAGGGAAATAAAATAAAAACTAAGTCTATCAAGCAAATGAAAGGATCTAAACTATCTCCTGCTTAAAAATGATTTTTAGTGATTTGAAAAATCATTTTTTATTGTCTATGTTCAAAGAATCAATGATAAATAATGACTCCATATGGCCTTAAGTATAAATGAAGATATAAGTAATCTTTCGGAAAAAAAAGATTACGATGATGATTTTTCTGATACAGAGCAAGCCGAGCGTAATAATAAAGCCCGCAAAAGAATAGATGAACTTATGGAAAAAAAACGGTTAAAATACCTCTTGGATGACAGCGAAGACTGGGATATTTAAAGAAAAAACCACTTTACAGTTGATCACTTTTAAAAACATTGTTCAGTCCCATTTGTTTTTTTACAAAAGCTGATAACATAGCAGCATATTACCCATCTCACTTTAAATCGTATGACTTTATTTGAAAAAATTCGCTGCCTATTAACCTTTGGCCAAGGTATTGCTCTGCCTCTCTCTGAATTGTCTGGCAATGCTAAACCTTTACCTTTATTTGAACAATGGTTTAATGACGCCAAAAAATCTGGAATATTATTGCCTGAGTCCATGTCGGTAAGTAGTTGTACCAAAGATGGGCAACCTAGTTCACGCATGGTCTTATTAAAAGAATTTAATGAAGACGGTTTTGTTTTCTACACCAATTATGGCAGTAAGAAAAGTCATGAACTTGAAGATAATGTTAAAGTCGCACTTCTATTTCATTGGAATGTTCTGCAACGTCAAATTCGCATCGAAGGAACGGTAAGCAAAGTTAGCAGTGAACAATCTGCAAACTATTTCCATAGTCGAGATAGAGGTAGTCAGATTGGAGCTTGGGCATCAAAACAAAGCCAAAAATTAACCCATGATGACGAGCTAAAAGAACGAGATGCTCATTTTAAAAATAAATTCTCAAATGAAAATGAAATACCATTACCCAAATTTTGGGGTGGATGGCAAGTAAAACCTCATTATATCGAGTTTTGGCAAGGTAGAGCGAGTCGTTTACATGATAGAGTTTGCTTTGAAAAAGAAAATGAACAATGGCAAAAATTTAAGTTGCACCCTTAAGTCAACGCATAGCCTTACTAACAATGTAATTCTTCTGATGTTATGAACTTGGGACTTAATCTTTGATGAAAATCAAGAACATGAAACGCTGTTAGCTAGCGAGTTTCATGTTCTGTTTAATAATTTGATTATCGGTCAAACGTTATAAGGTTTCAATTTCAGCTAAAGCTTGTGAAAACTCACCTAATTCAACCTCAACGCAGTCGCCATCAGCTGGCCAATTGATACCTATAACGATATTATCTTCTTTCAAGTCTTCAATCCAAAATTCAAGCCACTCTGCCAACGTGATTACCGCCGGCACATAATCTTGCCATTCATCACAACAATGCTGTGCAGCAAGTTTATCACTAGACCAAACAGGCATAACTTCGGTTTCTTCAAAATTAATAGAGTCAAGTACAACCCAGTCTTCTGTTGCTTTATCTTGTAATGCCCAAAAGTTTTGTGTTGTTCTGACTGCCGTTACGAACTCAGGCAATGTTTCCTTATTAATGTCCATGTTTTACCTAATGCTTAAATTATATGGGTATATTATACCTGTTTTATATCAAGATGCAGCATAAGGTCACGTAAAACAAATGTCTTGTATCAGAGGATTTTCAAAAATAATAAGAAGTATTATTTAATCGTTTTTCAGTTGCAGCTATATTGGATAAATTGATTTTAGCTTTTGCCTTAAAAGTCGCAAGAAAATATAAATGAATGTCATAAAATACTAGGGAATAACGACAGCTTAGTGCAAAGCGGAAACTACGAGTAGCAATATCAAAGCTTTCGCTTCTAGCTAAAAGTGGACATTGCTGTCTCTGATGGAAGGGCTAACTACTGTTACTTCAGAAACATTTATTTGATACTAAAAAGTCACCGCTCAGTGATATGTGATCCCAACTCATCATACTTAAAGTATGAAGAAGTGTGGAAAGTTCTGTAGAAAACATTACAAACATAAAAAAGCCCGATGATTAATCGGGCTGATGCTATTTATGTGATAGTTTACTAACTAGTAAATAGCATTTTTATTTATGTACTATGTACTACTACAAGATTCTTCTTCTGGAAGACTCGCTAGTAGATCACTTGTTAAATAATTAACATAATTAGTAAGTTGTAACCCAGCTGAAATTGATATTTTCTTATCGGTTTGAGCCCCAATTTGACTTTTTAAAGCTCTCAGTTTATCTATTACGTCACAGGTGCGGTCGCCAGATAGGAAAAAAGATTCGGCTGCGTTTACCTTATCAGTCAGGCTATTTAGCATTTTCTCATCTACAGAATCTTCATCGACTAGAATACTAAGTAAATTTTCTAAACCAACAAACGAATTGAAACAACCAAAAGCATCAACACCATCGCCATTATCATCTTCACAATAATCCAGCCCAGTTTCAAAGTTTGTCAGTGCCGAATACGTTGAGAAGTGTGTCAGAGGAGCAGTACAGGTTGCAGTATCATTCTCTATACTACACTCTGAACCAGGTACTACAACATAAGTATCACCCTCTAGCAAATAGATGGTTAATGCCGCTCTTTGTATCTCAGAAAGACTTGATACATCAAATACTAAAGTCAGAGTTATTGGATTAGCAAATACTGTTCCTTCAGGTCCAAAAGTGTAAGAGGCGACAGGCTGAGCAGCACCTAAATCGGTACCTACTACAATATTAGGGTCAATATCATCTTGTGTTGCTGAAATTGTTGTATCAGTTGAAAGTGCTCCAGGAGAAATAACAAGTGTAATAGCCTCATCATCTGTTGCAATGGTTGCTCCATCAATCGCTACAACCTCTACTGCAGCTGCCCCACCTAGTTCACAACTATCAATCGCATCTGCTGGACAAATGTCACATACATCACCTGTACCATCTCCATCAATATCACTCTGTCCAAAATTAGCAGTAAGAGGACAATTATCAGGAGCATCATTTAAAATACCATCACCATCTATATCATCATTCACTATTTCAGCTAATGACCAGTTAGTCGTATCAATAGGAATATCCACACCTCTACTGGCTCCTCCTGTGCCGTCACCTGCGAATGACACACTTCCTAAATAAGTATAACTATGTATCGAAAAGCCGCTATTAAATGCAAAGTTGCAGTCAAATCCATCATTATTCATCTGGTCAGCGATTACTGGGCATACCCAAAAATCGAGTATTGAACCATCGAAACTCGCCAATGGCGTGTGGCCAGAGAAAAAAGTACGAACTTCTGAATTATCTATGGACGCATATTCAACGCCATCAAGAGAGACGGTACCAAAAGATTTAATGGCAACAATATTAGGGTCTGCTAATGGTATTCCAATTACTTGACCCATGAGTACTTTACCTGCACCTCTGTGAGTACCAACATATGTATAACTGAAGGTCATTGGTATTTCTGTAACCGAACACTGATTGGTTGCATCATTAGGGCATATGTCACAAAGATCACCTTCTCCGTCAGAATCAGTATCTGTTTGGAGTGGGTTAGGTAATTGCGGACAGTTGTCTAATGAACCTCTAGCATCAGGGTTAGTATCACCATCACCATCAGGATCAAGACGAACAAAAGACCAACCGGATAAATTCCCAGGAGGTGTGCCGGGGCGACCATTCGATACTCTACATCCTCGCAGTGAGCCATCTGGATTTAATTCAGCATCGTAGCCACACTCTTCAGTAAATAAACCGTCTGCAGCCGATACGTCTATATTTTCGTTTGCATCTGTTGTCCAACCAAAACCACCAGCACCATCTCCTGAATAGGGACAATCGTAAGGATTCTCAACGGGCCAAGTAAAGCCATTGGGACAGACTCGGAAATTGTTATTATTGCCTGTAATGCTCATTCTTGCCACATAACCACTAACATTACTAGTACCATCCATCGCTAGGCTATTAATAAAATCTGATCCGATATTTACTCCATAAGAATAATCATCTAGGCCCTGCCGAACAAGCCGGACATATTTAAATCCGTGTATATTAAAAGTATCACCCGTTGGATCAAGTAGATCACGTTCCACAACCACCACACCTTCTATTCTGGAGTTTGTCCAAGGTTTTCCATCAGTTGGTACAAAGTCATAACTAAATTCAAATTGTTCAGCGTTAATATTGGTTATAACTAGTAAGAATAATGCAAATAGTTGATAGATAGGATTCTTGCAAATAATAATTAACATAGTAGTTCCTTAATTATAGTCTCAGTAATAAAGACTATTGTTGAAGCTTAGGCGAATCTATGACACAAAACACTCTAACCATGCTACTAGGAAGGTTCCGGACGTTAATACAGATCATAAAACAGAGTTTTAAATCATAGTTATTATTAATTTTGTTTTATTTATGTGTTTTTAATCCCTTCCATTAGTATTGATAGGTAACCATAACAAGAGTACTTTTTTAGATTTTATACTTTGGTACATAAATCATACCAATCTTAAAATATCAAATAATTTCAATCTAATGCTAAATCATGCAAATTTTACTAGAGAAACACTGTAAAAGAACCCGACACAATCAAGCTGTGAATCAACGCTATAGTATTATTAATTAGTAATTTCAAATTGGTTTTAGTATATAAATATGAGCAAGCGGTTGAATATCACCTAAAACTACACTCTAATCATCAAAGTATTCTTTAAAGTACCTCTCACACGTGTATTAGTAGTGTATTAGATTAAAGTTCTGTGCTGCTAATTACTGTGTACACCTTGTAAAAACTACTACCGTCTGTCATATCAATATCTTTACCAACCACCTAAAAACAGGCTTGTAATCATATGATTTAGACTGTCATATATGAGCATCAGCATCTATCACACTAGAGGAATAAGGTATATTCGGTTAAAGCGAATTGGTGAAAGGTCAGCTTTCGTATCATTGTTAACATTGGCTAGTGAGAATTAGATACTTCTCTAGCTAGCCATTAGCCGACATTAAGCTTTTGTAAAATAACAAGCATATTAGGGGGAATTTAAACCAAAAATAAATACTTGTTTGAGGGGCTGTTTCAAGCTCATTACTGCCGCGGGCAATTTATTTCTAAACGGCTACTTGGAACGAATAAGAGCCACTCGTTCGATGGCTCATATATCTTTCTTCTGAATGGAAGTTTAGTGAGATATTTCTACTGGTTCAATCGTTTCATAAAACCAAGGAGTATGCTGCACAGTGATAGCTACCCATTTCCAATGCCCAGAGGACTTACTAGCATTTAAGGTCATCATACCCACCTCGTCAAAAACGACATCAGATATATTTTGCGGTGTGTGCCATAACATACGCCAAGGGTAATAGACGATAGCATTGTTTTTATCCAAGATTTTAACTAATGGTTTACCAATTGAGTATTGATAGTCTCTACTTTTATCTGTCATCATCATATTGTGTAGACCTTTTACGCTATCAAAACCTTTGAAGTAGTATCCCTGAGAGTTGAACCACACAATGTCTTTGGAAAAGTTTTTCATTGCGAGAGGTAGGTTTTTAGTTTGCATTGCATCTTCTCTCTCATTTACCAGTGTTAACAATTGCTCAACATCTGAGTTTGCCCAAATGGAGACTGACATAAAAAAAGATAAAAAGAAAAATATTTTCATTGTATGACCTTAATCAACAGTTATTTATTTATATAGTCGGGTCAATATTGAAAATAGTTTGATGTAACTAAAAAATTAATATATTTGCCGCCCTCCGCTTTTAGCATTTTGGGGTCATATCAATGGGACTTCAGGACTGGTGGTTATGGTGGCATTCTTTCCTGTCAGGTTATTCGATTAATAGGTAATGTTTATAGCCAAACAATGCATATTTATATCTGTGGGGGAGCGTCCACTTTCGTATCTTTGTTAACATTGAGCCTGTGACTTCTTCAGCTAGCCAAAAGCGGAAGTTAACTTTTGCAAAACCATAAGTGCATATTTAGGGTAATGTTATAGAAAATTTTGGTCGCTTGTTAAACTGGTGTAAGACTACATTGCTGCCAGTGGAGTCTCATTTCAGAACGCTAACTTTTACCACCCCTTATCGTTAAACTTTCATTCTACTTACCTTTTATTGCACTTCTTGACCATACTGGTTGAAATCACCAATTTTAGATACTACGTTTCCAGACCATGACTTTCGATGGTTTTATTATCGATGTACCTTAAGGCATTAACATTGAAGATTACAATACGGTTGTTGATTGGTGAGAGTAATACAAAGAATATATCTCGTCGGTTAAATTACGAAGTTAATAAATAGAGTGTTTTTTTGGACAGAATGAGTAAACGCCAGATTTAACAAACCATCTCTTACTAAAAGGAAAATATCGGGCTTGTTAATATCAGTAAACCAGTAAACCATAATTCTAGTTGTTGAAGATATGGGCTACTGGTGATCTTTGGTCAAAATCAGGTGAACTACAAGTTAAACTAATTGTCCATGTATCTGAATATATGACAAATACCTTTTATATATCGGGGACATTTTCGAAGACGAACTTCGCTTTACGTTTACTTTTGTACCATCCTTTACTCTGCTTTCCTTTACTAGAGGCCCATTTCAGGATATCCGGATACCCATTAGATAAATCAATACGTTCTTTAGGATGATGCCATTTTGACGGGATTATCATCGCCCACGGTAAGTTACTTTTAGTTTGATAATATCTATCTTTCGATTTGTTTGAATCGTCTTGGGCGCGACCAAACTTTCTTCTAGATGCTTTCTTTGAAGGAAAGTAACCAGGAAAATGTACTTCTATATGGTCACCACTTTCTAATACGCGAGAAATGAAACTGTTGTAGGGTGCGGCACCTAATTTTAGAGGAGAGATTGGTGAGTTAAAATGAATAGTTAACGTATATAAATTACCATTAACTTTTGGGCTACCATAAAAGGTATTCGTCATTTTATATCCTTCTGGTGGAGGTAATGCCTCTTTTACGTCATCGACTAAAACAAACAGTGATTGATTACCATCAGCTATAGGAGAAATATCACTAACAGTGCCTTTCAGTTTCATAGTCGCATTCGTTATGTTACTTATGGGGGTATTGATTAATAAGCGTAGTGAGTTTACATATATAGCACCTCGCGCGGTGGGTAATACCTTAAATACTATCCTGCTGATAAGTCCATCGACTTTAGTTTCTTCGATATTGTAATCAAATACTGCATCATTAAAGTCATAATCTCCTACGGTTGGCCACTCATCTTCAAATGCCATTGTACCGAATTGCTCATGAGCCGGATAAAACGATGTGCTAGAGCTCAAAGAATTAGGTACGTCGGAACTATCTGATGGAATAGTTTCATAATGATGAACCTCGTTTCCGTCACTGAAGCCGTCGTTGTCGGAATCCGCATCGAGAGGATTAGTATCAAAAATATTAATTTCTTCGTGATCAGATAGCCCATCGCCATCTGTATCGGCAAGTGTTGGACTCGTTGCCATGCTATAAAGCTCTTGCTGATCGGTAAATCCATCATTGTCTGAATCTACTAGTCCAGGATCTGTCTGATTTTCCATTACTTCAACATAATCGCTGGTACCGTCACTGTCTGTATCAGTCAGTATGGGATCAGAGTTATAGATAACAACTTCGCTAAGATCAGTTAGGCCATCATTATCGCTATCTTGATTTAACGGATCTGATTGATAAATGGTAACTTCCTCTTTGTCCGTCAAACCATCACTATCACTGTCACTATTATTAGGATCCGTATTGAAAAGATTGATTTCGTCATCATCACTTAACCCGTCTTCATCTGAGTCTACTCTAGTAGAGCTATAATCAATCGAAGATAACGTCTCTTGCAGTGCTTCTTCCCTACTTGAGAGGCTTGTATCCTCATTGATGTTGTATATATATCCGACGCCTATATTCGTGGTTGTTTTGTTTTTATTAAATGCACCTATGGCGATATAGTCATTGGAAATAGCGACTGAATTACCAAAGTTGTCTTGAGGGGCTGCATCGTCAGCCTCTATCTTTGAAACTTCTTGCCAGTTATCGTTTATGTTTCTGAAAAGGTATGAAGAACCGGACGAAGCACTATCATTTTCTGAACCAACTAAGATGTAATCCCCCACTATTGCAACGCTAGTTCCGAAATTATCTCCTTTTCCCATATCGCTAGCTTTTAGTTTTACTTGATGGTCCCATAACTTTCCTGTGCGCTTATATACGTATGCCGAACCAACTTTTTTATCGCTTTTTTTAGTCGCAGAGTTTTCAGATCTTGCACCAACCACTGCATAGTCATTGGAAATAGCTACAGAATTGGCAAACTCGGCATTCTTGGTGAACTCACCGCCTTTAAGGCTTGCTTGTATGCCCCATATGTCATCAAGTCGGCGATAGATGTATGCTGAACCTTCGTGCCCTCTACCGTGACGGTCATCACCAATAATGAGGTATTCTCCTGACATCATTACTGAAGAACCAAAACGTGAACTCTTGTAGGAAGAGTTTGGTGTAATTACGATATCTTCAACCCAGCCCGAAGACGTTCTTTTGTATAGATTTACATTTCCTTCATGGCTTGCCGCGATTCCAGGTGAGCCAATGGCTAGATTGATGCCTGATAGGCTAACGGAATGTGCAAAGTTGTCGTTATTATATGAAACATTACTTCTTAAGACTGATTGCTGAATATAGCTGAAACCTGAATGCTGAAAGACAAACGCGATACCATTGTTCCCTGACTTTTCTAGTGTAGCCCCTATTACTAAGTATTGATCTGATAAAGATACAGTTTTGCCAAATTGTCGAATGTCATCTACTTCATCTAGCGTGGGTTCAATACAAGTAAGTAACTCCCAATTCGACTCAATTCGTCGATATAAGCAGGCCTGTCCTTGCTCATTTCCTTTCCCAGGGGCTCCTAAAAGTGCCAGATTGTCTGTAATATCGACGGAGAAGCCCAAGTTAGTGAACTCTGACATATTTGTTGTCGTGATTTTGGCTTGTAAAATTGGTTGTGATTTTACTGACAAGGTAACTGATAGGAGTAAAATTACTATTGTCGAAAAGAAAGTTCTCATATTGTTTACTCCTCAAAAAAGTGAGTGACTTGGCCCGATGCGCTGATAGCAAGTTCTGTAAAAGCTGAAATATTGTCATTTCTGACAATTATTAAAGAATTGAACTCTGATGCTATATATACAATCGTTTTATAGCTGGAAGATTGAATGATTGTGCCTTGCTCAAGTAAATTAGTTGGTGAGTTGGAATCGACATCTATTGTTGAGTATATGGCTATTTTTTCATTGAATATAGTATTGGCAAACTGTAAATCAATGAGCAAAACTCTCTGTGTACCAAATTCAAAGCTGCCTTCTACTGTCGATGTATCAAGAGAGGATGTGGCTTCTTCTTCAAGTTGATTTTGATTGTCCATATTGGTTTGCATAGTAGCAGGTGGAGAATCATTGCTACTAGGTGAGTCTTCAGAGTCTTCAGAAGAACCACCGCAACTTGTATTGAGTAGTAGCATTATCGTAGACATGAATATTAGAATCTGAGATTTGAATCGATACATTTTTTACCTCTCAAATATAAGTAGTGCGTACAAAGCAAACAGCTATGCAGTTAAATACGCATGAAATAAACGAAGAGTTATTAATTTAAGACCGCGCGTTAATCTGACTACAGCAATCTGCATACCAGTCTCGATGACTTCGGAGTTTTTACTTTTTTTACAGGTTGTTATGAATTCTTATTAATTTTGTAATTTAAATAAAATTGCAATATGCGAGGCTAAGTCCAATAATGATTTGCGTTTTGCTAGGATAGCCAGTGATGCAGGTTCATTATTAAAGCGCGTGCATTATTCTTTCTTAGCGCAGGTAACGTGACTAGACATGCTTGCATATATTTGCAACATAAAGCTGCGTATTTGACGAAGGTAGTTTATGTAAACTAAAGAACAAAAAACATTCCGATTCTCTGCCTTGAAAGTCAACTATTCTAATGTCTCCTTTCGTATCTTTGTTAACATAGAATTTTTATTAGGGTCGGCTATCGTATCAAAGTGAGCATTACGGAAGTAAGAAGCAATAGATTAAAACATCCGTAATAGCCTCAAATGCAGTCATTACAGCTTTAAATTTACACTACAAAAATATTTTAAAAACTATAGATAAATCGGTAGCGAAGGCTAGTCTTTGTTTCGATGTAAGAAGCCATATAAACTATGCCACTACAACTATCACATTAAGGCATCATATGTCTTATTCATGACTTCAACAGAAATATTGTTATTTTGGTAGTTAGCAACAATGCGAGTGAACTTCAGCTGCTTATTTCGAACAAAGTCAATAAAGGTTCGGGTATAATTGGGTATTACCTTAGCAATGGTATTATCGAAAGCAATGTGGAGGAAGTCTGCTTGAAAAATAATTCCACTTTCCTTGAAGTGAACAAAGCTTTGTCGCTTTGAGTGCATGTTTTCCAACACATAGAAATGCGCGCCATCAATGATTTGCTCATGATCAATTGTGCGGAATTTGAACTTATCGATGTCGTCAGCGAATCCTGCATAAGCTTTGATCGCAGCAATGCTGTATTCATCAGCAAGTATAGCAATCCCTTTTTCGGCATAGACATTGAGACCATCAATAGCATATCCATGAGGATGGGTTACATAAACCGAAGTGATTTTCTTTTTTGGAAACTGTTCACTAATAAGCTTAATCGTTTTCTCCGCTAACGCGGGATAGCCACTGCCACCAAACAGCATAATTTTATCGCCATTGATTTTAAATAAACTATTGCGCCAGGCTGAAGAGTCGGTAACAAGATAAAGATCGGCTGCAATCTCTTTAGAGACTAAGATGCCATCACTTTTTGGAATTTCAGGGCCGTAACCTTGCGGCAGTTGAAGTTTGCCAGGATCCACTTGCTCAATGACCTTAAATTGATCAATAAACTTTACGTAGGCTGGTTCTGTTGCGCCTTCAGGGTTTGAGTGTACGGATCGCGCAAAGGTGATGCCTCTGGTCGTTTGATAATCATCGTAGACATAGTTTGCGGACGTTGATTTATTGTTGATCGATAAGAGTTGCAATGGGTTATTTCTAAATTCATATTCGATAACAGTCTCATCGGTATTGCCATTAGAAACTTTATGAGTAAGGGTATTTGTTCCCAATTCATTGTTCTCTTGAAGGGTAATATTACCCTCAATATTACTTTCCTCAAGTAGAGGCCTTACCGCCAGAAAGTCAACATTCATGAGAATATAAGGTATCATTCTATCAAAATTCCCCATACCTTGATTGAAGTAACGCTTACCTAAATAGCTTCCATTTGGTTCATAATAGTAGCTCTCTGTATCATTCTGGAACTGGGTCCTGTTGTTTACCCGACCACCTGGAGAGTAAAGTATATCACTATCGGAAAAATGCTTTTTTACTAGATCAATCTCAATCATTCTTTGTGACATGACTCTATTTGGCATTTGATAGTCCCAATAATCATTGTCTCTATACTGTTTATTTAAGAAGTGATAGCCCAGTGAAAAGGCCTTAATTGACAGTGTTTTTTGATAATGTGTTTTAAGTTTATCGACAAACTCTTCAGCCTCTCCTGCTTGTACTGATGCTACCGTGATAGTGAATAATGTCATACACGAAAATGCTACCGTGCATGAAGAAAGTGTTAGGTTAAACTTCATCGATAATTCCTTATTTTTATTGAAGTTAGATAATTCGTGCCAAATGAAAAGTAGTGAGTTTTGCGTAAAAAATTGTTGGATAAAGATGCACTGGATGGCTAGCTCTTATCAACCAAACAGTCATAATTAGGAGTAATATAGATCTTCGTTTAACGTTAAAACAGGCATGTTATGTAAAAATGCGGGTCATGAAGTTTTACAAAAATTTACATTCGATTTTTCTGAAATATTATAGCTTGAACAATTAAGCTTATAACCTCATGGAAAGAAGCTGAATATTTAACAGAAAATGAGGTAGCGCGAATGTCAGCTTAAAGCCCCCCCTCCAGAATAAGTATTTTTATATCACTAAAGGGTCGGCTTTGTGGTAATTTTTGTCGTTAACGAATTGTCATTCCTTCGTATTAATAAATAGTCAGCCTTATTAATTTGGGACAGATATACTTTATCTTTTAAATAAGTAAGCAAGTTATGTTCAATATTTGTTTTCTTTCATCGTTATATTGTCGCGGTGGCGACAGCACCCACAGGGGGCCAATTGCCGAGCCCCTCGGCGCTGCTACATCAATCGTAATCCTACATAAAATCTATATTTTCGACGCAACGGCAAAGATTGCACTTCCTGTACGCTTTGCCTTGGCCATCATCCATGATGGCAATACATGTATATTGATGTTAATTCCGGCGTTTGATGATGCAGATTTATGCTCCGTTTAAATTTCGATTTGTCTGCTAAACTATTTCGTTGTTTTGATTCGGTGGTGATTAATGCTTCAACTATAGAATTGAGTCTTGCAGTTTTCACCAATTCCCATCTCAGCAACAGAAATTGAATTTAGATCAGTGCGATGTTTATCGAAGCCATGGGTAGCGTAAACCACAGTGCGAAGGGACGATTTTTGGCGGGGATAAACATCGTGCCGCTTATGTTTAAAGAGAAAGTCAGTTGGAGTATTTGCTGTATAGGGCACAGTGGGGGATTACAAGAGGAGATCTGTGTCTCTTCACCTAAACATAAGCCCCTTTGTGTGTTGTCGGTACACCGACAATATAATCAGAATAATAAACAAAGTTTTAAAGAATTACACTCGAAAAGAGTAAGCCTAGTAAAGTAAAAAACGAACTATTATTGGAGTTATAGATAGTTAAACTAATCCAAACTCAATACTAATAAACTGATATTAATGACTATAAAGTAGTAGTTTTTGTAGAGCTATCAATAAAACGAACACTCACTCTAAATCGTTGAGATAATTTGGAGTGAATGCCCTATTAAGTCGTATTTGATAGTGAATGTCAGATTCTGGGCTATAAAGCTGACATTCATATATTTACTAATAGAGGCTAATTATTATTAACATCTTCAATTTCCTTAAATAAGTCAAGGGCCTCATCAATTTGACTACCCGTTCCTTGCATCAACCATTTTAGCCATTTCTTGTTAATATTCTTGGGGCTTAAACTTTGATAAATCCATAAGCTAGGTATGACTAGCAATAAGCTAATCCAAATGTGTCGCTCTACCCACTCAGGAATTTCCTTTTGGAGTAAATCAACAGAAAAAAACAGTTCATAGCCCATAATAATAAAGGCAAGATTAAACGGAATAATCATCAATGCCAGTTTGAAATACTCTAACCCCATTAGCTTTATTTGAATGAGCTTCTTTTGTAGTATTAATACTGGTTCTGAATAATCTAACGATAAAATTGACTTCAACTGGTTTATTGCGCCAATAACTATCGTAAGGGACCATAATGCAATAATGCTTCCAGATATAACATAATGAAGTTTATCTTTAAATTCATATACAAAGGACATGCTAAAAATAATAGTGGCTATATAAAAAATTAACGTTAGTGTATTTATCCAAATTAATGGATTTAACTTTCCTTTTGCCCCTTGAATATTTATTTTTTTCAATATAAGTAAATTGAGCGCTTTGCTTTTTTCCATCTCCTGACTATTTAGCTGCCAAAGCTCTTGTAAATTAAATGAATCAGCCATGGTTACATTCCTCTTTCATTTGTTGTTCCAAACTAGATTTAATTCGCTGAATTTTGGTACCAACATTACTTGCCGAAATATCTAATATATGGGCGATATCAGCATGACTAACACCATCTAAATATAAAATAATTATCGCCCGATTTATTTTATCGAGTTGATGGATCAGCTTCATCAAGTGATCAATTTCATCTTGTTTATTTGCACGCGCATCAAATGAAGGGTCAATAACATCTTCTTCTAACGGAGCGTTGTATTTACTTCTAATTGTTATTTTTCGATAAAAAGAAATAGCGACGTTCAATGAGATTTTATAAATCCAAGTGGTTAGTTTGAATTGTGCATTATATTGTTCATAACTCTTCCAAAGTTGCAGTGTAATTTCCTGAATGAGATCTTGATGATCTGCCGCATTATAAGTGTATGATTTCGCTATTTTGTAGACTATGCCTTTATAGATTTGCAGCATTTCAACAAACTCATTCTCGCTATCGTTAAAACTTTCTTGATTCATAATAATTTATTTGTATTTAACCAATGAGATACTGCTTGCATAGCCAGTGCTTCGTGCCTAATACCATTGTGAGTTGCGCCTTCAACCAAAACAACTTTTCCTGTTGAGTAACCTTTTACAGCTGGCTCAAATTGTTCGGCTATAAAAACGTTATCATTCGTCCCCACGATAATGAGCAGAGGTTTATCTACGGACCTTAAGCCTAAGGTGAAATTTTCAGGAGCCATGCTCACATTGCTGCGATAGCTATATTCTTTAATTGGCATTTCTTTTGGTACGTTAAAAAAAATCACAGGTAAGCTATTGTACTTTTTGTTACCCACCAAATTCAGGGTATATAAGGCTATTAACCTTGGTAAATGCACCTTCAAAAAGACTCCATCATCTTCATTTCCTAGATAGGGCGCTTTTATTGCGGTAGGAGAGGAATGCCCCAAGCTGGGTGCAAATAATAAATAACCATCAATATTTGGATGGTTATCCTTCATAGCGAAACGTAATGCGACTCCTCCTCCCATAGAGTGCCCAGCCAATATGATTTTTTGATTAAGTTTATCTTTTTTGATTAGGTTTATTACATCAATGACATCATCTGTATATTGGCCAATATAATCAATATCACCAGGCCTACCTCCTGACTCGCCGTGTCCTCTAAAATCCAGCGCGTACACTTCAGCATTGGCTGACTCTCTTAATAGACCTGACATTTTATTGAATGTATATTTACTTGCTAGCATGCCATGCAATAGTAAAATTGTGGTATTGGAGTCATGTGTGTAGTGGTTTGCCGATAATTTTGTGCCATCCCTTGCAATAAAAGTAACGGCACTTGCTTGGTACGTTTGGTCTAAACCTAAATCAGTCATTGCTTTTAAATTTAATACCGCTGGTTTGCCTGAAAATTCGGGCTCTGGCAATTCGAGCATAGCTATAATGCCTTGCACTTTCGTATTTTGTTGTGCTGGTTCGCCAGCTTCTGCCAATGTAGATAATAAAAATGAAATAGATATCAATATCTGTTTGCTCAATAAGTACATTTTAAAATTCTCTCTAGTCAAATACGCATGTTCATTACATTATTCGTATCAAGTAGAGAAAAATCACAGTAGGTGTGAATTATTTTAAATTTTTTAAAAATGAGGTGTTAAAAATTTTTCTTGAATTCAGGTACCCCTTATTATTATTAAAATTAATTCAAATTAAAGAACGAGACGGTCTGCTATCTTTCTTGTCCCTTTGTGAACCCTCGGCACTACTGCATTAACGTCACCCTATATTTCAAGCTATATTTGGAACGTAATGGCAACGTTCACATATATCTCTTTGCCATTCATGGCAACGTTCACATATATCTCTTTGCCATTCATGGCAACGTTCACATATATCTCTTTGCCATTCATGGCAACGTGTCATTCCGTACTTCCTGTACATACTCGCTCCTGTGCATCCGTGCACCCACGTCATACCGTACTTCCTGTACATACTCGCTCCTGTGCATCCGTGCACCCGCGTCATACCGTACTTCCTGTACATACTCGCTCCTGTGCATCCGTGCACCCGCGTCATACCGTACTTCCTGTACATACTCGCTCCTGTGCATCCGTGTACCCGCGTCATACCGTACTTCCTGTACATACTCGCTCCTGTGCATCCGTGCACCCGCGTCATACCGTACTTCCTGTACATAAAAATGGGAAGCTAAGCTTCCCATTTTAAATAACATTTTATATGTAAATGAATTAACCAACCAAAGCTAATAATATACCGGCAGCTACGGCTGAGCCGAGTACACCTGCCACATTTGGCCCCATAGCATGCATCAATAGGAAATTATGTGGGTTTGCTTCTAAACCTACTTTATTTGCTACACGTGCCGCCATAGGAACAGCCGATACACCTGCCGCACCAATTAATGGATTAACGGGTACCTTGGAAATTTTATTCATCAATTTTGCCATTAGCACACCAGAGGCGGTACCAATTGAAAATGCTACAGCGCCCAAAGCTAAGATCCCTAAGGTTTCAACATTTAAAAAAGCCTCGGCACTTAATTTAGAACCAACACCTAATCCTAAAAATATGGTGGTTATATTGATCAATTCATTTTGTGCTGTTGAACTTAAACGATCAACTACACCACACTCACGCATCAAATTACCTAAACAGAACATCCCCACGAGTGGCGTCGCCGCTGGTAAAAAGAAAATAGTCATTAATAATACAGCTAAAGGAAAAACAACTTTTTCAACTTTAGTGACATGACGCAATTGTGCCATTTCGATTTTACGCTCTTTCTCGCTGGTTAAGGCACGCATGATAGGTGGTTGAATAATCGGTACTAAGGCCATATAAGAATATGCTGCTACAGCAATAGCGCCAAGTAATTCTGGCGCAAGCTTTGTTGCTAAAAATATAGCAGTGGGTCCGTCAGCTCCCCCAATAATAGCAATAGCCGACGCATCTTTTAAGGTAAATTCAATTCCCGGTATTGCGTTTAAAGCAATAGCCCCAAATAATGTCGCGAAAATACCAGCTTGTGCAGCGGCCCCTAGAAATAACGTTTTAGGATTTGCAATCAGAGCGCCAAAGTCTGTCATAGCCCCTACGCCCATAAAAATGATTAACGGAAAGATGCCTGTTTCAATACCGCCATGATAGATATAATAAAGAAAGCCCCCTATTTCTGAAAAACCAGCTCCGGGGATATTCGTTAAAATGGCACCAAAGCCCATAGGTAATAGTAATAAAGGTTCAAAATTTCGAGCAATAGCAAGATAAAGTAAAACACAGCCCACGACCATCATGATCACTTGACCAGACTCAAAGTTAGCTAAACCCGTTGATAACCATAGTTTATTTAATGACTCCATGATTTGACCTACCCTAAGCTCAATAAAGCTTGACCAACGGTGACAGAATCGCCTTCTTTAATATGAAGTGCAGTAATTTCTCCTGCACTAACGGCACGAATTTCAGTCTCCATTTTCATAGCTTCCATAATAATAACGACCTCGCCAGCTTCTACCTGATCACCTTCATCAACTAAAACTTTAAAAATATTACCTGCAAGCGGAGCATTTAATGCTTCAGCTGCCGAAACAGATGCCGATTGTTTTAATGCTTCGTCACCTGCAAGATGAGTTATTTGACTAATGTCGCCACCAGGAGCAACAACAACGTCAAAAACTTTACCATCAACACTGATTGCGTAACTTTCCGTTGCTGTAGGAGTTACTGGATTTTCTTTGGTTTCAACCACATCTTCTGCACTTGGCATAGGCTCAAAGGCCTCAGGATTATTTCTATTTTCTAAGAACTTTAATCCTATTTGCGGAAATAATGCATAAGTTAAGACATCATCAATAACATCATCTACAAGGGAGATGTTTTTTTCATTGGCAAGATTTTTTAACTCGCCTGTCAATGTGTCAATTTCAGGGTCAATAAGATCTGCGGGTCGACAAGTAATAGCTTCACGACCATCAAGAACACGGGCTTGTAGTTCAACGTTTACTTTATCAGCGGTTGCGCCGTACTCCCCTTTTAAAACACCCGCCGTTTCTTTGGTAATTGATTTATAACGTTCACCGGTTAAAACATTTAATACCGCCTGCGTACCAACAATTTGTGAAGTGGGTGTTACTAAAGGAATGTAACCTAAGTCTTTTCTAACTTTTGGGATTTCAGTTAATACTTCATCTAGCTTGTCTGCCGCTCCTTGCTCTTTTAGTTGCATTTCCATATTGGTTAACATACCACCGGGAACTTGTGCTAATAAAATACGAGCATCAACTCCTTTTAAGCTTCCCTCAAATTTAGCATATTTTTTACGAACATCTCGGAAATAAGCCGCGACTTCTGCAAGCTTAACCATGTCTAAACCGGTATCACGTTTTGAGCCATCAACCATAGAAACAACAGTTTCAGTTGGCGAATGTCCGTATGTCATGCTCATTGACGAAATTGCAGTATCGATAACATCAATATCGGCATCAATAGCCTTCATCTGAGTAGCAAGACTTAAACCTGTGGTTGCATGACAATGTAAAGCAATAGGCAAAGATACAGTTTCTTTCAAACGACCAATTAACTCAGCGGCATCATAAGGTTTTAATAAACCAGACATGTCTTTAATACATAGAGAGTGTGCGCCCATATCTTCCAGCTGCTTGGCCATAGTTAACCACCCGTCTAGCGTATGCACAGGACTCTCTGTATAACTTAATGTACCTTGGGCATGAGCCCCTACTTTCACAGCAGATTTAATTGCCGTTTGTAAATTACGAACATCATTCATTGCATCAAAAATACGGAAAACATCAATACCATTAACATGAGCTCGTTCAACAAATTTTTCTACGACATCATCAGCGTAATGACGATAACCTAGAATATTTTGACCACGAAATAACATTTGCTGCTTGGTATTTGGCATCGCTTTTTTAAGCGCTCGTAGACGTTCCCAAGGATCCTCACCTAAATAACGAATACAAGAATCAAAGGTTGCTCCTCCCCAAGATTCTATTGACCAGAATCCAATCGCATCAAGTTTAGGTGCTATAGGCAGCATATCTTCAAGGCGCAACCGCGTAGCTAAAAGCGATTGATGGCCATCTCTTAAGACAACTTCAGTAATACCTAGTGGCTTGGTCATGAGCTTGTTCCTATTTTGAATTATTGTGTTGTTTACGATATTGAGCTACAGCAGAGGATATTGCTGCAACGACATTAGGTGGAATACCTGAAACATCTTTTTGTTTTTTTTGATTAGCTCTTACAGATTTTGTTTGTATCGCTGCATCAGGAAATTTAACCGCCAATTTAGTCAATACTAAATTAATAAATATGATCAACAATCCCAAAAAGCCAAAAACAAAGATCATTCCTGTCAGCATCAAAGTGCCTGCTTCTAAAAATAATTCATTTAAGTGAGCCATTTCTATATCTCGTTTTAACAAAGTGGAATTAGAATAATCACTCCAATTCCTAAAAACAATTTTTTTTTTGCAATTTCATAAAAATAAATCCAAGTCAATAGCGTTTTTACTGAATATTCTATATTTTACCCACAATAATCACTATAATTGTATAAACCCTATATTGTATACAATATTATCACTATGAATAATGAGTATCAGAAGGGATAATACACATATAATATACAATATACACAAACAACCTTATATTCACTTTAACGAATAAAAATGCTTATATATGCATTTTCAATCATTTGAATTAGACTTTATTTTTCCAAGAAGTGCTGTTGCTTGTTTACATATTAGCCCATAAATAGACAATTGAGGATTGGCACCAATGGATGTTGGAAAGACTGAACCATCAAATATCCATAAATTATCCAAATAGTGATACTTACACTCACTATCAACCATGCAAAGATCTTTATCTTCCCCCATTGCTAATCCCCCCATCACATGAGCGCTGCCAACTAAAACACTGCTTGATTGATAAGTACTATTTTCAAGTCCTTGCTTAAAATCTGCAAAATTGTTAAACCATTTTGCATCACTATGAGCAAGTTGTACTCTCTTAGCACCTGCCGCAAACTGAACCTCTGCCATAGTAAGGTGCGAATGTTTTATACCCTCCCATAAATAATCATTGATCGGGTAATCAATAATTGGGCTGCCATCATCTGCTAAACTTATGCTGGCTCCTTCACTTTCATGATGAAATCCATCACGCATTAGTGCAATCATTGCATTGGTATTTGGCAGCTTAAGGATGTCATCAACTTGATTATCACCATGGCCCATTAATAGAGCGGACGTTAGACCAGGGTGCAATGGCGGAACTTCAAGTTTGTATCCTAACGATCCTTTCACGCCATTTTTCCATTGAAAATGGTCCGAATAAATAGACTGAGGTGCGCCATAAAAAGGATTGATCTCTTTATCAAACTGGGCAAATGAAAAAGCGGTAGGATGCAAAAACGTTCTTTTACCTATTCGGTTTTGCGGATCTGGCGCTTTAGAACGTAATAATAAAGCGGGGCTATTAATCCCGCCACAAGCAAGAATAATATGTGGGGCCTTAATGATAACTTGTTTAGTTGTTTTCTTATGTTGTTTATCTATTGCATGACAAATAATACCCGTGACTTTCTTGTCTTCGATAATTAAACGTTTTGCATGGGCAGAATGCAGTAACACTGCACCTTTATTCAGTGCACTGGGGATGGTAGTGACCAACATAGATTGTTTAGCATTGGTTGGACATCCCATTCCACAATACCCCAAATTCCAGCAACCTTTTACATTTCTTGGAATAACTTTCCAGTCGATCCCTAAACTTTCACAGCCACTGCGCAATACGTCGTTATTAGCATTTGGTGGTACTTGCCAAGGAGAGATATTTAAACGTTGTTCCATTTTCTCAAACCATGGTTCCATCTCATGCTCGTTGCAACCTTTTACCTGATATTCTTTTGCCCAGTGCTGCAACGTAAATGATGGCGTACGAAAACTTGAAGTCCAGTTAACAACCGTTGTACCGCCAACACAGCGTCCTTGTAAAATACTAATACTGCCATCTTTTGTGACCCGCCCTGCACTTTCTTGATACAAATCCCCATAAGCTTTATTTTCGTTCATATCAAAGCTTTTACTTGATTTTAATGGACCTTCCTCAATCATTATTACCTTTAAGCCGGCTTGCGCAAAGATTTCTGCACTGGTACCGCCACCAGCTCCTGTGCCCACGATAATAATATCAGCTGACATACTTGTCGCAGATAAAGTATTCGCGTCAAATGTTTGCCATTTGTCATTTTCAACATAAGGGTCTTTTATACCTCTAATTTCGGGAACAATTTTCATTTTGTATTTACTCAACTGTTATAACTTTAGGTGGCCCAGGATAGCCAGATTGAACATAATTCTCTGGTTGCGAATACCAAGTCATCGTTATTAATTTACACAAAGAGCTATAACCCATTCTCTTTAATGATAAAGAGCTTTGTTGCCAGCCCACCAAAAAATTATCTGATTGCTGTGTTGAAGCTTTGGACCATGAGGAAAAAGGACCCCCTGCTAAATAGCGTAGAGGGGCGATAGACATCAAATCAAAGAGCTGCAGAAGCTGTTGTTGAGAGAATTCACCAAAGGTTCCCATCATTTTATCCAATGATAACAATAAACGCTCTGCCGCTTGCTCTCCTAACATACCTGGATAATTAGTATTTAAAATGACTGGTGCAATCGCCAGTATAAATTCGGCATCTTGCTCCCTTATAAATTGCAAGCCATTAATACGCTGAGACTCGCCTCCACCAATCCTTAGTGTTGTCAAGGAACTGCCTACGGTTAATGTTAATGCCCCTATCAGGCCTATTTTTAAGAAATCTCTTCTATTGATATTGTTTGGCAAATTATGATCCTACTTATTTAAGTATCTGGTCGTACCTGATCAGTTTCTTAAAAAGATAAGGGATATTCCGCTCCATGTCTAGTTATGTGCATAAAGATCGCAACAAATTTTATAATTGAAAAAGCGCTAACCTAAATTACATAGATTTAACCATGTACACTTAAGTCTATTGAAAATAGGGATTGGGTTAATCTATTTGAGGAGGGTGAGGTATTACTTCACCACTAAAATGCAGACGAAAAAAAACCAATCCGAAGATTGGTTTCTTTTCTAGCTTGCGCTAATGTGGCGGACGCGGCAGGAGTCGAACCTGCGACCGCCTGGTTCGTAGCCAGGTACTCTATCCAGCTGAGCTACGCGTCCGCGGTCTAAAAACTTCTTTACCCAGCCTTAATAGTAGCTGCTCTTCATTATATTAACCACAATCCTCGAAGAAAAGGAAAGTGGCGGACGCGGCAGGAGTCGAACCTGCGACCGCCTGGTTCGTAGCCAGGTACTCTATCCAGCTGAGCTACGCGTCCGCAATCTAAGTGTTTTTTATATCGTACTTAATCGATAGTAAACTTAGCTTGCAGCTTCAATAGTTAGACAAACTATTTATCCTACATACTTATTCACAATTACAGATATTTTTTATATCGTTACTAATCGATAGTAAATTTCTTTACAGCCATTATCTAATAATAAAAATAATGGCGGAGAGGGAGGGATTCGAACCCTCGAACCGGGATAAACCAGTTACTCCCTTAGCAGGGGAGCGCCTTCGGCCACTCGGCCACCTCTCCAATGGGTGCGAATAATAATGGATTTAAAAATTATGTCAAACCCTTTTTATCGTTTTATTGCTGTTTGCTGAGAATTCGTTCAGGACGCTTACTTTTCAGACATTAATATGCAGAAAATAGCGCTATAAGATCAATTTTTTAATTTCAAATAAAGAAAAAGTCGGCTGATGCCGACTTCTTGGAATTCACTTTTAGCTAAAATTTATTCCCTGAAGACTCAGCTTCACCTTTTTCTGATTGTATTCTCATATAGATTTCTTCTCTATGTACAGAAATCTCTTTCGGTGCATTAACACCTATTCGCACTTGATTACCTTTAACACCTAATACGGTCACGGTAACTTCATCACCAATCATTAAAGTTTCGCCTACTCGACGCGTTAATATTAACATCCTAATTTCCTTTATGTATGAACACGGGATCCACTAAATTTTATAAGCTAGTAACAAATTAAATTTAGTCCAAAATTTAATAGAAAGCACTAAAAGTGATAATTAACTTGATAATAATCAATACGAGTACAATTATTTACTTTCACACACCACTAATATGTGTAAATTAAATTCGTCATAACTCACATTTTAAAACTTTATTGCAACTAAAAATTTTAACTATTTTAGCAATGTTATCGGACCAATAAATAACTTATTTCAACTTTCTCGTAACCCTTTGTATTTATTGATTTAGCTGCACATTTTGGCTTGTCTATTTACCAAAATAACGGCTGTTTTTTGTCGTTTTATAACAATTAGTATAAATTTACAACGAATAATAGTATGTAATTCATACAGAATGTCGTCTTAATAACATTAAAGTGTCACATTAATACTATTAAACAAAAATGAGAGCAAATCACACTATGTTTATGAAGGCACTATTTTTATCCTGGCATGTATACAGTGACTTTTATTTTGTATGGTGTCCTGCTTTATAAATCAAACTAACAGAGCTTCCGGAGCACAATTACACATTCACTCAAACGTTTATACAAATACAATCTAATGTACCTATAACGCTTAGATTGGGCCATCTGATAATAACTTTGCCCATATAGTCAAGGGGATTTATCTTTTGTCTGGAACTTTAAAATTATACTTTCATGAAAACGATATTTATAACTTATCAGTAGCATTACTCGAAAGACAAAGCTGGAAGTTCTTTATAAGCCTCATTCCTATGTATAAAGAAATATTCATAGGTATAAGGTTTCGCCGTCTAAGAGCAACCATGTGATATTGATATGAGTTCGCAAATAGCTAATTCTAATCTGAAAATAACACATTAATATTTATCCGAACATCGTCACCGATTCACATCGACATACATTGAAGTACTAATGTAATGTAAGTATGGACGACATGACCGTGACTTTGCCTGTATGAATGCAGGTACTTGGCTTTTGTCCGGAACTAAAAAGCTGACCGTTCTTCTACGAGCATGGATGCACTAATGCCTTGGAGACAGGAAGACTAATAATGGCCTGAACATCGTCACTCTTTCACATCCATGTGATCGTGACATTGCCTGCAGGGACGCAGGTACTTGGCTTTTGTCCGGAGCCAAAAAGCTGACTGTTCTTCGACGCGCATGGATGCACTAATGCCTTGTAGACAGGAAGCCTATAATGGCCTGAACATCGTCACTCTTTCACATCCATGCGACCGTGACATTGCCTGCAAGGATGCAGGTACTTGGCTTTTGTCCGGAACCAAAAAAGCTGACCGTTCACCCTGAACATCGCCACTCTTTCACATCCATGTGATCGTGACATATCGTTCATCCTGAACATCGTCACTCTTTCACATCCATGTGACCGTGGCATACTGTTCATCCTGAACATAAAAAGCCAGTTGTTATTCACAACTGGCTTTATTTTCAATACTAACCAACAATGTACTTTACGATAGCTTATCAATCAACCAAGGTTGTACAGATTTAATAGCTGTAGCTATGTTTTCTGGCTGATTACCACCCGCTTGAGCCATATCAGGTCGTCCACCACCTTTACCACCAACTTGTTGAGCAACCATATTAACCAGTTCACCGGCTTTTACTTTGCCAACGAGATCTTTGGTTACGCCTGCGATTAGTCCTACTTTACCGTCATTTGCTGTCGCTAAGAAGATAATGCCTGAGCCCATCTTATTTTTCAGATCATCAACCATGCCACGTAAAGATTTGGTTTCTGCATTGCCTAAATCTGCGATTAAGACTTTTACATTATTTATATCAACAGTTTGTGCCAATAAATCAGAACCTGCTTGTGCTGCTAGTTGTTGTTTCAACTGTAATACTTCTTTATCAAGTAACTTACCGCGGCTAATTAACTGTTCGACTTTACCGCTAGCACTTGCAACATCTGATTTCACTAAAGAAGCTATTGATGATAATGAAACAGCTTGCTCTTCAATATAATTTAATGCACCTTCAGCCGTTGTCGCTTCAATACGTCTAACCCCCGCAGCAATACCAGCTTCAGAAGTGATTTTGAATAGACCAATGTCGCCTGTACGTTCGACATGAACGCCACCACAAAGTTCTGTAGAAAATTCACCAAGAGTAACGACTCGGACTTCATCATCATATTTTTCACCAAATAATGCCATAGCGCCATTTTCTTTAGCTTCATCAATCTGCATTAATTGCGTAATACGTTCTGCGTTAACGCGTATTTCTCGGTTAACCATACGCTCAACAATACGTAACTCATCACTCGTCACTCCCTCAAAGTGAGAGAAATCAAAACGTAGTTTATCACTGTCACACAGAGAGCCTTTTTGAGTCACATGCTCTCCAAGTACTTTACGAAGTGCAGCATGTAATAAATGTGTTGCCGTATGATTTTTAACGATCATTGCTCGTCTATCGCTATCAATTTCAGCTTTTACATGCTGATTCAATGCGATTGTCGTATTTGCAGTGCCTTTATGGGCAAAGGCATTTCCCAATTTAATGGTGTCAGAAACTTCAAAAGTGCCATTATCAAGATGAATAACACCACTATCACCGACTTGACCACCAGACTCAGCATAGAAAGGCGTTTGATCAAGTATTACGATACCTTGCTCACCAGCAGATAATTCAGCTACTGATGATTCACTATTAAATAATTCAACTACCGTAGAAGACAGCACATGACGGGTATAACCTTTAAATTCACTTTTGTGATCAGATTTTAACTGTTCATTATAATCGGTACCAAACTGGCTGGCTTTTTGTGCGCGCTGACGTTGCATTTTCATCGCGGCATCAAAGCCATCATGGTCAATTTTTATTGAGCGTTCACGCGCGATGTCGGCAGTTAAATCGGCAGGAAAGCCATAGGTATCATATAATTTGAAAACATCGTCTCCCGCTATCGTATCGCCTTTAAGTTTTGCTAAAGTATCTTCAAGTAGTAACATACCTCGGTCAAGTGTTCGACCAAATTGCTCTTCTTCTATGCGAAGGATTTTTTCAATAATAGCTTGTTGTTCAATTAATTCTGGGTATGCGCTACCCATTTGTTGCGCAAGTGAAGCAACTATTTTATGGAAAAAAGGAGCTGATGCTTCAAGTTTATGACCATGACGAATTGCACGGCGAATGATTCGTCGTAAAACATAGCCTCTTCCTTCATTAGAAGGCATAACACCGTCAGTAATTAAGAAACTACACGAACGAATATGGTCGGCAATGACTCGTAAAGATTTATGCTCAAGGTCACTACAATCTAATACTGTCGCAATGTCTTTTATAAGTGCTTGGAAGATATCTATTTCATAATTGCTGTGCACGCCTTGCATAATCGCAGAGATACGTTCTAAGCCCATTCCCGTATCCACTGACGGTTTAGGTAGAGGCTGCATAACGCCGTCGGCTTGACGGTTAAACTGCATAAAAACAAGGTTCCAAATTTCAATAAATCGATCCCCATCTTCATCAGGGGAGCCTGGAGGACCACCAAAAATATGTTCACCGTGATCATAAAAAATTTCTGAACAAGGGCCACATGGTCCCGTATCCCCCATAGACCAAAAGTTATCTGATTCATATTTCTTGTCAGCAGACTTATCGCCTATACGAATGATTTTTTCGACTGGAACGCCAATATCATCAGCCCAAAAGGCAAAGGCTTCATCATCACTTTCATAGATAGTGACTAACAATTTATCTTTAGGAAGTGCTAAAACTTGTGTTAAAAATTCCCAAGCAAAATGAATAGCCTCTTTTTTAAAATAGTCGCCAAAACTAAAGTTACCTAACATTTCAAAAAAAGTATGGTGACGCGCGGTGTAACCAACATTCTCTAAATCGTTATGTTTTCCACCGGCACGAACACAGCGTTGTGATGAGGTAGCACGGTTATAACTACGTTGCTCTGCCCCCAAAAAGACATCTTTAAATGGCACCATACCGGCATTAGTAAACAATAATGTTGCATCGTTACCCGGAACAAGTGAGCTACTAGGGACAATTTGATGTTGCTTTGATGCATAAAAATCTAAAAAGGCTTGACGCAATTCGGCACTGGTTTTCATTATGGGAGTATCCAATTCATTAAAATTTTGTTTCTTAATACCCTACAGTGGGTATAACTAACACCATATATAGCATATGGTAGCTGCTAAAATAGCGACATTATCTCATCGGTTGAGAAACCTCGATATTGTAAAAATCTTACTCGTTTTGCTTTATCTTTTTGATCAATAACACTAGATGAAGCAAAACGCTTATTATACGCAAGCTCCGCTTGAATATACCAATCAATTTCTTGATTATTATTTAATTCATTAACAAGAGTATTGCTGATCCCTTTTTGATTAAGTTCATTTTTAATATACCGCCAACCATAACCACGACTTACACGATTACGAAAAATACTTTCAGCAAAACGTTCATGTGACAAATAATTTTTTTCAATCAAATAATCAATAACGGGTTCAACATCAACCTGCTCATAGCCTCGTAAGGCAAGCTTTTGATATATTTCTTTAGTTGAGTGCTCTCTTCTTGATAATAAATCTACCGAAATATGTAATATTTTTTTGTCCAAAAAAGATCCCGTAGATAGTTATCAACAACTCCTTATTTTAACTTGAAATTGTATTAGAATAATAGCCAAATAATGCGTTTTACATTTGCGATACAATCACGCAAAATGACAGTATATATTGGCATTATGATCAATAAAAAAACAACAAGGATTAATATGAAGGAACAAGCTAAACTAATTGTACGCATCGTCGCACTGTTATGTATCACAACATTATTGCATGCATGTGGTGGTTCAAGTGAAAAAGCTTCAACCTACTCAATTTCAGCCAATGTTTCTTCTGTCAGTTTTGATAATCAATATTTAACAGAAAACACACAAAGCATTAAAGTCAGTGTGACTTTTGAAGGCAACGGCTTATTAGTAGGTTATGCACCTGACGTAGAACCGATGAGCTGGATGAACTTTCGTACGGAAAATGTCACAGATACCTCCGCAGATGTCTTTATAGATGTCATCAATGCAGACCTTAGCACCATTTTTATCGACCTACACCAAACAAAAATTCGCTTATCATCCGGAGATATTACAACTCAAGATTTAGTACATCACGATATTGATGTATCTCTTCTCGTGTGGCAAGCCCTAACCTTCACTGAGACTTTTGGTATTGATGTCATAGAAAGTCAAACGCTTGAATTTTCAAACCCTAACAATGAATGGTCAATAAGCACTGATGTAGATTGGTTATCTATAGAAACAAGTTATAATGATGAAACACAAAAAAGCACAGTCATTGTTATACCAACCGTTACCACTGTAGCAAACGCAGGGTACTATCAAGGAAATTTAGTTTATACCGGACCAACAGGTCAAACCAAACAAACTGTAGAATTAGGCTTAGATGATTTGCGCCTTTATGCAGATAAACCTGTAGTTGCATTCACTTCAACAAAAAACATTAAGGTAACTGAACAAACTATATTAGTAAATACCAATAGCTTGGCGTCCGTTGATTGGTCAGTGAGTAGTGATAGTGCTTGGTTAACAGTGACACCAATACCAGATACAGAGCAATTTAGAATTGTCGCCAATGCTGATTTATTGCCCAACAACACGACTTCTACAAGTCTAATTACCATCAGTTCAATCAACGACGACACGATTAATGACGAGGTTGTTTCCGTTTCATTATATAAAAACGATTCTATAATTAACAATGAGATAATTTCCAATATAACAGTTAATGACGACGCATTTGTGGCTGCACCTGGTCTACCGCTGGTTTATCTAGGTATTAACAATGAAATTAACGTTTATAACCAATATACTGCTGAACTGATCTCTAGCATTCCCGTTTCCCCTGCAGAGACATTATTAGAAGAATTCATTATCCATCCTCAAGGACAGCTTTTATTAGCAAAAGCAGTTGAAACGGTGTTAAACACTGATGAAAATGGCAATGATATTGAGACACAAGTTACCCATAGGTATCAAATAGATCTAACAGATTACAGTGTAATGGAACTGCAAAACCCCGAAATACAAGGCACTCCCATTAATTTTATTCGCCTTCAAGACAGGTATTATGTCCTTACCCAATTCATGGAGTTTGCTGACCAAAACCTCAATATTCTATTATCCGATGAGAACGGTTTTTTTAGAGCTTATGCTGCTGATGTTGCTCAAAAGACCAATACTTTATTTATTTCAAATGTAGTCACCCAGGAAATAAACCGATTTACGACCAAGGTCAACAATTATACCAGTAAACCATTAAAAATTACTCGTACTCATACTTATCGACCAGAAACCTTACAAACTAACGATTTTATTTTACAAATGTTTGTCACCGCAGATGAAAAGAATATCTACTTGCATAGTCCTACATCTCAATGGCTTAGTTTTGACGGCACCAATTTTACTGATGAGGGTTTATTAGAAAATAATACCGCGGTGACCAATATTACCCTTGCTAAGAGCAATAATGATCGACTTCACTTTCTTAGATTTGGGTCAATTTCAACACAGCCAGATGCTCTTGGTGTATATTTAGAAGGTTACAATGAACAGCAACAAGTCACCGCAAAAACCCTTGTAACTAGTAATCTTGCAGGTGATATTGCTCTTTCTGCTGATGATAAAAAATTACTTATTAATTCAACACTGACAAAAGAGCTTGAACTGATTAATATCAAACAGTTTACCTTATCAACAGATAACATCGAATATAGTAATACTTGGGGTGAAGAAGCACCTAATAGCCAAACAGTAACGTTAAGTGGGATTGGTGACAATTGGCAAGCAAGCGTTGATGTTCCGTGGTTAGTCATTACGCAAGACCTTAATAATGAGCAGGATAAATTACATATTGCTATTGACCCGACCACTATTTCTACTTGGGGTTTATATACTGGTACCATTACCCTATATGACCCTTCTAGTGATACCTTTGAGCTAGTTAACGTTAATTTTGCTGTCGATGAAATAAGATTATTCGGCAACTATCCAGCGCTAACATTTAATAATCAAGTAGATAAATCGACACTTAATCATACGGTACAAATATTAACTAACAGTGACTCAGACATTCCATGGCAGGCAACAAGTAGTGTTGATTGGTTATCATTAACTACTGATACGATAAACAATACACTTACTCTCATAGCAGATCCTGATAAAGTTGAAGATGGGGGGCTTAATTATGGTCAAATTACCTTATCCCCTGTAAACGATGGGGATAGCATTACAGGTGTCATTGAAGTAAGTTTTAATAAAGGAAATTATGATACTAATAGCCAAACAGAAATAGTTATTGATAACATATCTCCTAATAATGACGCCATAGCACTAGACCCATTGCGTCCATATCTTTATGTAGCTCAGTCAGATCACATTGATGTTTATAGCATTATAAATGGTGATAAAATTACCAGCATCATTTCACCGCTAGTCGATGTTGATTTATCTAATTTAGTCATCCACCCCGATGGCTCAATACTGTTCGCGTCAAATACTGAAACATATACTGATGAGAACCAACAAGAACAAACTCGGGTCAATCATTATGTTATTAACCTTAATGATTTTAGTATTGCAATGTTAAATGAAAATGAAGTAAGTATTCAAAACAGACCAGAAATCATAGCAATGATTTCAGGAAAGCCAGTAGTCATAACACAAGCTCTTGAATATGCGAATTTAGCGTTAGAGCGTCAATATTGGGATACTGACAATCTCGTTTTTACTTCCGCAATTTCAGATATTAAAGGTAATAATGACATTTTTGCTCATGATCAAACCGCTTCATCTTTAATTCAGCATACTCTGCAATATAATAGCTTTGCAGGTATTACTTCTACGGTCGTAAATAGTAATTCATATATAAACTCGGGGTTTACCAACGCTATTGGTAACATAACAGCAAGTAGTGATGGTAGCGCTATTTATACGGCAAACACACAATCAGAATGGTCTAGCTTTGATCAGACAAGCTTTGTTGACCAAGGTGTATTACATAATAGTACGGCAATAACAGTAAATATTGAAACAGATAGCAATGATAACAGTTATATTTATCGTTACGATCTTGTTCTAAGTTTATTCGTTTTAAGTAAGTATGATAATACCCAACAACCACTATGGACAGTAGGGTTTAGCGCGGGGTCTGGTGATAGCTATATATCTCCAAACTACCATCGTATGATTCATTACAATCAGGCAGACCAAACCTTAGTATTAGACTATATTCCAGATTAAACTTTCTCATAATTATTAACGCCTCGCATTAATACGTTTGCTATTATTCGAGGCGTTTTTTTATTCATTACCCATAATTATATTTATTGATTTTTCAACACTATATTTTTAATTGAAAATTAATCAAACAATAGCTTTACTCACTATATTATTTTGTTCGTACTCGTGTTCATAATGGTTTATAGCAACTATAGTAATCAAAGTAATACCTAAGTAGCCACTACTGTAACCTAGCTTCCAGTTTAGAATACAAAGCTTCAAACGAGTTATTAGCAACTTATGACATCCGTGAATATAGATGTAGATTAAATAGGTTAATGTAACTCAAGTTCAAATTGGGTTTGATTATTTACTTCTTCACTCAAGCCAATATGAACGCCTAATAACCTTACTGCCTTCCCATGCCCTCTATCTACAGCTTCAATAAGTAAAGTATTAAATATGTCATTATCAAAATGATCATACTTAAATTCTTTAGTTGTTTGATGAAAATCTCCAAACTTTATCTTAACGCCCAGTTTACTAATTCCACGATCATTTAAATAACGTTCTGAACGTTTTTTAAGCTCTGGAATTAATTTTTCATGCATGAAATCATTTAACAGTTTGTTATCACTTATATCATCGGAAAATGTCCTTTCGACACCTACAGATTTTCTCACCCGGGTCGTTTTTATTTCTCTATCATCTATCCCCTGACATTTGCTCCATAAAGATTCCCCCAATTTACCAAATTTATTAATGAGTGTTTTTTCATCATACTTCCTCACATCTTTGCCAAACTGCAAACCATTAGATTTTAGTTTTTCAAAAGTAACTTTACCAACGCCTGGTATTTTACTTAGCGACATATCCGTAATAAAGTCGAGGACTTTTTTAGGAGGAATGACATACTGTCCATTAGGTTTATTCAAGTCTGATGCGACTTTGGCCAGGAACTTTATTGGTGCAATACCTGCAGAGGCTGTTAGATTAAGTTCTTGATAAATTGCCAATCGAATATCTTCAGCAATTAGCGTAGCGGAACCTTTAAACAACTGGCAATCACTGACGTCCAAATAAGCTTCATCAAGAGAGAGAGGTTCGATGATATCTGTATAGCGCTCAAATATCACTCTAAGATGCTCACTTATCGATTTATAAACATCCATACGAGCGGGTACAATAATAAGGTTTGGGCATTTTCGCATAGCAATACTTACCGGCATAGCGGAGCGAACACCAAATTCACGAGCGATGTAATTACACGTCGACAATACACTTCTAGAGTTAGGCTTACCGCCAACAGCAACAGGTTTATTTAATAATTGGGGATTATCTCTTATTTCAACGGAAACATAGAAGGCATCCATATCGATATGAATAATTTTTCGCATCATGATGCCAACAATAAATCACTGTTCATAAATACAGTATATTGGAATTTACTAATTTAACAAGTATCGACATAAATTTACACGCTATCAATCACAAACATTTATGTTTGCTCAGAAAAATTTAACCCCACAAGCATATATTTCAATAGGAATTGTAAAATAAAACCATCAAATGATGGCTTTATTTTTTAAATTATTAAGAAGGATTATCAGATATTTTTAACGCTAATATCACCGCCGTTAAGAGCGGTTTTACGGTCTCGCTCTTGTCGTTTTTCACAAGGGTTATCACAATTACATTCTTTATCTATACCTACAGACGCCAAACCACCACAACTTCCTGCCAAAGTCTTTTTTTGAAAAATGTAACCTACTGCCATTGCAGCACCTATAACGAGAAAAAAAACGAACGTTATCATAAAAATCATCATGGTAATTACTCTACTACTTTTTGTATGTTTAAAAAGACATGTTAAATATAAAATATCTTTCAAATGGACTACATATATCTAGTTTAAAATTACTTAAGATATTGCATGAATTTTGCTGTGCTTTGTTCTATAAATCCATTTTCGCTTTTCGAAATAATATAGGCAGCAAGATCATTTTTTTCAGCAAATGCTAAGGCTTTATCTTCACCCATGACCATCATTGCTGTAGACAAGCCATCAGCGGTCATAGACGATGGATGAATAACGGTTACTGAGACCAGTTTATGGTCAATGGGTTTACCTGTATAAGGATCGATAATATGTGAAAATCGCTGACCATCAACCTCATAATAAATACGATAATCACCTGATGTAGCAACTGCATTATCTTTGGGAATAATAATTTGATGCACAGAACGTTCTGTATCAACAGGTCTTTCTATAGCGACATGCCACAACTCCCCCGTATGCTTAAATCCTTTTAATCGCATCTCACCACCGATTTCAATAAGGTAATGATTGATGCCTTGTTTTTCCACATATTCCGCGACTAAATCAACACCATAGCCTTTAGCGATTGTAGAAAGGTCAACATACAAATTAGGAATGGTTTTATTTAGCTTATTGCCAACCAGATTTAGTTTGTTCAAACCGATACGAGAACGAGCTATTTTGAGTTGTTCATCACTAGGTATAGTCTCTGGTTGGTATTGTGGACCAAACCCCCATAAATTTACTAGAGGCCCCACTGTCACATCCAACTTCCCTTCACTTAAATGCCCTAAACGAATAGCTTCTTTAACAACACGTCGTAAACCCAATGAGATTTCAATAGGTGCAAGAGATTTTGATTGATTAAATTGAGAAAGCTCAGAATCATTAATATAAGTCGACATTTCTTGATTCAATTGCTTCAATAAAGTATCAATACCTAATTGAAGCTTTTCAGCATCAAACGCCTCACTTTGAACAACAACCTTAATATTATAAGTTGTTCCCATCGTCCGCCCTTGCAACAAAACTTCCTCTTTATTTTTGTCAGCGCTGGGAAAGCAAGCGCTTAACATTGCTATTACTGCAATGATAATTAACGATTTAATATTAAACATATAGATACCCGTAAGATTTATTATTTATGTAAAATGTCTTTTAGTTACGAATAAAACGTTTTACATAAATAATAAAGGTGACCTAAGTCACCTTTATTTCAATTTAATTTATATTCTAGTAGCTTTTAAGCTTAAAATTCATCCCCTTTAGTATAAAGGTAAGGTTCGAAATTGACACCAATCAATAAGCACCTTAGATGTAGCCACTAAGTGATAAAATTACCTAAATATTAGCCGCCGAAGTCATCTAACATGATATTTTCGTCTTCTACGCCTAATTCTTTAAGCATATGAATAACAGCCGCATTCATCATTGGCGGACCACACATGTAATACTCACAATCTTCTGGAGCTTCGTGGTCTTTCAAATATTGCTCATGTAGTACATTATGAATAAAGCCTGTCATACCTTCCCAATTGTCCTCGGGTTGAGGGTCTGACAATGCAACATGCCAATCAAAGTTATCATTTTCAGCTGCAAGGCCGTTGTAATCGTCTTCATAGAACATTTCACGTTTTGAACGAGCACCATACCAAAAAGACATTTTACGTTTAGATTGTAAACGTTTAAGTTGATCAAATATGTGTGAACGCATTGGCGCCATACCGGCACCACCACCGATAAAGACCATTTCATTATCAGTTTCTTTAGCAAAAAATTCACCAAATGGACCTGAAATAGTCACTTTATCGCCGGGTTTAAGGCTAAATATGAATGAAGACATTTTACCTGCAGGTAAATGTAAACGTCCTGGAGGCGGCGTAGCAATACGCACGTTAAGCATGATAATGCCTTCCTCTTCAGGGTAGTTTGCCATTGAGTATGCACGTAGTGTTGGCTCGTTAACTTTTGATTCAACATCAAAGAAACCAAAATGATTCCAATCACCTTTATACTGATCATCAATATCAAAATCACTATATTTAACATGATGTGCAGGCGCTTCAATTTGAATATAGCCACCTGCTTTAAATGGCACAGATTCGCCATTTGGAATTTGTAGTTTAAGTTCTTTAATAAAAGTGGCTTGGTTATCGTTTGAAATAACTTCACACTCCCATTGTTGAACACCGAAGATTTCATCTTCGACTTCAATTTCCATATCTTGTTTAACGGCAACTTGACAGGCTAAGCGACAACCCGCTTTAGCTTCACGTTTGTTGATGTGACCTTCTTCCGTTGGCAGAATATCACCACCACCGGCATGTACTTCTACACGACATTGGCCACAAGTACCGCCACCACCACAAGCTGAAGGAATAAAAATTCCTTGATCAGCTAGTGCACCAAGAAGTTTTCCACCGGCAGCTGTTGTGACTGCTTTTTCGGGATCGCCATTTATACTAATCGTTACGTCACCTGAAGAAACTAACTTAGATTTGGCAAACAAAATAACCAAAACTAATGCCAGAACTATCGCGGTAAACATCGATACGCCGAGAATGATTTCCATCGACTTTTCCTTAAATTATCTAGGGCCTAAATACAAATTATTAAAAATAAAAACTGCTTAGACCGACATTTTCCTACAGGGAAATACCACCAAAAGAAAGAAAGCCAAAAGCCATCAATCCAGCGGTGATAAACGTAATACCTAAACCTTTTAAACCATTTGGTACGTCAGAATATTTCATTTTCTCACGTAAGCCAGCCATCAATACAATAGCCAACATCCAACCAACACCTGAACCAATGCCGTAAACAACACTTTCGCCAAAGGTTAAGTTCTTTGCAACCATAAAAGAGACCGCACCAAATATTGCACAGTTAACTGTAATTAAAGGAAGGAATATACCCAATGCTTGATACAAGGCAGGGAAATATTTGTCTAATACCATTTCCAAAATTTGTACTAAGGCAGCAATTACCCCAATAAAAGTGATAAATGACAAGAAGCTTAAATCAATAGACTCTTTTGGATCGGTGATCCCCATTAAGCTATCTAATGCTCCTGGTGACAATACTGCTTGATAAATAACTTGGTTCACAGGAACTGCGATACCAAGAACAACAACAACAGCAACACCTAAACCAATAGCTGTACTTACTTTCTTAGAAACCGCTAAGAAAGTACACATACCTAAAAAGAATGTTAACGCTAAGTTTTCTATGAAAATTGATTTAACGAATAAACTTAAATAATGTTCCATGATTAATCTTCCTCTACTTGCTCTGGTTTGTACTGGCGAATTGCCCAGATGATCAAACCAATAACGAAAAATGAACTAAATGGGAAAACTAAGAAGCCATTACCTTGATACCAACCACCATTTTCAATCAGCGGTAAAATTTCAATGCCAAATAACTTACCAAAGCCAAATAGCTCACGGAAGAAAGCTACAACGATTAATACCGCACCGTAACCTAAACCATTTCCTATACCATCTAAAAAGCTTAGACCTGGCTTTTCTTTCATAGCAAAAGCTTCAGCACGACCCATGACGATACAGTTAGTAATAATCAAACCAACAAAAACCGAAAGCTCTTTCGATAATTGATAAGAAAATGCTTTCAATACTTGGTCAACAACGATTACCAATGAAGCAATAATAGCCATTTGTACGATAATACGTACGCTTGATGGAATTTGATTACGAATAATCGAAATAAATAAGTTTGAAAATGCTGTTACAAAAATAACAGCTAATGTCATAACTAACGCATTAGCCATAGAGCTAGTTACGGCAAGGGCAGAACAAACACCCAAAACCTGTAAAGCAATTGGGTTATTATCTATAACTGGTCCTAAAAGAACCTTTTTAGTATCTGAAGACATTAATTTAGCCCACCTTTACTTGCTACATCACGAAACTTAGCAATAAAAGGACCGTATCCTTGCTCGCCAAACCAAAAATGTAGTGAATTTTTAACACCATTACTTGTTAATGTTGCACCAGAGATAGCATCTACGCCGTGAATATCACCTTGTTTAGCTCCTCCTTTAACAATATTAATCATTAGTTTGTTGTCAGCATTATAGATCTTCTTGCCCGGCCAGTAAGATTTCCACTTATCATTTGTAATAAGCGCCCCTAAGCCCGGAGTTTCTTTATGATCTGAATAAATAAGGCTTCGCACTGTTGATAAATCAGTATTTAAACCGACAAAACCGTGCATTAAGTCCCACAATCCTGAACCAACAATAGGTAATACAACAGTTTCCAACTTTCCGGCATCATTACTTACTAAATAAATTACAGCGTTATTCGCACGGCGATTAATACCGGCCAAATCACTCTCTAATTTTTGACTATTAGCCAAATCACGAGAAGCTGAACGTTCATCAAATAAATCGACGTCACCTTCAATGATTGCACCGGAATCTAGGTCAATCATTTTTGCAACAACATATTTATCGTAGGTAGCAACTATATCTTTACTGCTCTTGCCCGCATTTTCTAACAAGCCAGACGCTTCAAGAATTTTAGTTTGCTTATCAAGTAACTTGTTAGCTGTTTGTAGCGGCTTTAAACCTATTGCAGCAATTGACACTAAAGCAGCACAAACTAAACAAATTATAAAAACAAATATCAGCGTTTTGCCGAAGGTTTCTTTACTTTTTACATCAGACATTGCGAGCAAGCCTCCGTTTGATATTCCCTTGGACAACAAAGTAGTCGAACAGTGGTGCAAACAAGTTAGCAAATAAAATAGCTAACATCATACCTTCTGGGAATGCAGGATTGACCACACGAACTAAGACCACCATCACACCAACTAATGCACCAAACCAGTACTTACCCGTATTAGTAAATGATGCCGAAACAGGGTCTGTCGCCATAAACATCATACCAAAAGCAAATCCACCGGTGACTAAATGCCAATACCATGGCATAGCAAACATTGCATTCGTTTCGCTACCAATTGAGTTAAATAACATTGCCGTTAAGACCATGCCACCAAAAACACCTAATACGATGCGCCACGAAGCAATACCTTTATAAAGAATGTAACAACCACCTAACAAAATCATGAAAGTTGATACTTCACCGGTTGAGCCTGGAATATAACCCCAAAAAGCATTCCACCATGACTCACTCATCGCTAAGCCATTCACTGAGTAATCAACTAATCCTTGGTTAGCTGCACTTAATGCCGTAGCACCAGAAAAACCATCAGCAGCAACCCAAACAGCGTCACCTGATATTTCCCCCGGATATGCAAAGAATAAAAACGCTCGACCGGCTAAAGCAGGATTCAAGAAATTTTTACCTGTACCACCAAAGATTTCTTTCGCGATAACCACACCAAAAGTAATACCTATAGCCACTTGCCATAAAGGAATAGTCGCAGGTAAAATTAAGGCGAATAAGATAGAAGTAACAAAGAAACCTTCATTCACTTCGTGACCGCGCACAGAAGCAAAAAGAATTTCCCAGAAAATACCAACAGCGAAAGTAACAATGTATATCGGCATAAAGAACATCGCGCCGTAAAACATCATATTTAACCAGTTTGAATCAGCACTTAAACTACCGCCAAGCATTTCAAACAAGCCAACTTGCCATGTATCAGGTAAAGCGTAACCAGCGACTAAAGCATCTGTTGCTTGGAAACCGATATTATACATACCCCAGAACATTGCTGGAAATACTGCAAGCCAAACTGTGATCATGATGCGTTTTAAATCAATGCTATCACGAACGTGAGTTTTACCTTTGTTAATATAACCCGGTGTATATAAAGCTGTAGCTAATGCTTCATAAAGTGGAAAAAACTTTTGATATTTTCCACCCTTCTCAAAATGAGGTTCTATATCTTCAATAAACTTTTTCAAGCCCATGACTAACCTTCCTTTTCAATTGTGGTTAGGCAATCACGAAGGATCACGCCATAGTCTGTTTTGCCAGGGCAAACAAACGTACATAAGGCCAAATCTTCTTCATCAAGCTCTAAGGCACCAAGTTGTTGCGCGCTGTCCGTATCTCCGGCACATAAATCACGTAATAACATGGTAGGTAAAATATCTAACGGCATCACACGTTCAAAGTTTCCAATTGGCACCATGGCACGAGGACTACCGTTAGTTGTTGTGGTCATGTTGAATAATTTCTTAGGGAAGAAATGAGACATATATGCACGAGTCACTGAGAATTTGTTAGGTCCTGGATACATATAACCAATAAATTCTTTGTCACGACCTTCTAGGAGTAAAGATACTTGCACATGGTAACGCCCCAAGTAACTATGAACTCCGGCGGCAACAGCGCCTAACAATAAAGAACCAGAGACGATACGAACTTCGCCATCGAGTAATTCATTTGCCGTCAAATCGGCAGCGTTTGCACCTAAAAGGGTTCTTACAAGACGAGGATTCTTAGCCGCAGGACCTGCAAGAGATACAACACGTCTATTATCAATTTCGCCTGTAGTAAATAACGTACCAAAAGCGATAACATCTTGATAACCGAGACTCCACGCAAATTTGTCACTGCTCACTGGCTTTAGAAAATGCATATGAGTGCCAACGAGACCTGCAGGATGTTTACCTGCAAATTCATTAACTTGTACATTAGCTTCAACGGGAATATTCGCACCAGGAGCTATACTAACAAACACTTCACCACTCGTTAAACGAGATAGAATAGTTAAACCATTTTTGAAGGCTTGACTTTGTTCATTAATAATAACTTCAGGGTCAGCCGCCAATGGGTTCGTATCCATCGCACTAACAAATATCGCGATTGGTGTTGAATCGATAGCAGGAACTTTACTAAATGGGCGCGTACGTAATGCCGTCCACAAACCTGAGTTAACAAGGTTAGTGACAACATCTTCTCGTTTTATTGAGCTTAGTTCATTGGCTGAATAGGAAGTAAACGTTTCTTGTTCATCACCGTCAACTTCTATAACGACAGATTGCAAAACACGTTTTTCACCACGGTTAATTTGTGTAACAACACCGGCAGCTTGAGCTGTGAATTTAACGCCTGGATTCTTTTTATCTTCAAAAAGAATCTGACCTTTTTTAACACGATCATCCACTTTAACAAACATGGTTGGTCGCATACCCACAAACTCTTCACCTAGTGTTGCAACGGTTTTGATGGTATTACCATCATGGATTACCTGCTGGGGAGTACCAACGACAGGAACATCCAGACCTTTTTTTATTGTAATCATAAACACATGCACTACTTTTGATGGGAGTATCAAAATTAACTATTTACTTACCTAACCAAAATAAATTGTTAAATATCAGTTAGGTAAAGTAAATTGCCAATTTCAGTGTATTTCAGTAAGTTACTTAATCAATTAACAGTTGTTGAAAAATTAAGACCCACTGGCTCTAAGTTAAAATTTCTGGCGCGATTTTAGCACATAAACCCTTTTTTATTCTATGGACTCTCTTACTTTTCATTACAATTTAGTCGATTAATTTTAATTTTGCCTATTAATCAAGCAAATATTTTTAAAGACAAAAAAAACCGACATTTTATGTCGGCTTTTATCAATATTTTTAATTGTCTAAAAGACACTCACTTAAAGCAGGTGGTTAATCTCTACTAACGGAGTAACGTCAGCATCATAATCAACGCTATCGATACCAAAACCAAATAACTGTAAGAATTCTTGATGATAACCAACATAATCTGTTAACTCATCAATAGTATCGCTATCAACGGTATTCCATATATCAGTGACGCGTTGTTGAACACTGTCTTCAAGCTCTTTATAGTTTTGACGATAGCGATTATTATCATCTAAACGAGGTGTTGTACTATAAATATTTTCGATAAATAAATTTTGAATTTGCTCGATACAGCCTTCATAAGTACCATCAGCTTTCATCACTTTAAACATTGCTGAAATATACAATGGCATAATTGGGATTGCTGAGCTTGCCTGAGTAACCACTGCATTTAATGATGTGACATGCGCCGCACCATTGAGCTGCGTAGTTGCATCATTTATCGCACTTGCTGCTCTATCTAAATCTTCTTTTGCTTTACCAATTGTCGCTTTACCATAAATCGGCCAAGTTAATTCTTTTCCGATGTAAGTATAAGCAACTGATTTAAAACCATTGGCTAGTACGCCCGCTTGTTGAAGAGCATTAATCCAAAGTTCCCAATCAGCGCCTCCCATAACATCGATAGTACCTTGAATTTCATCATCATTTGCAGCTTCAACTGAAACTTCATCGATAATACGCTTAGACGTATTTAAGTTTTTAGTCGTAACACTTTGACCAATAGGTTTAAGTGTTGATGAATAGACTTCACCAGTATCGGGATCTGTACGACGAGGTGATGCTAGTGAATAAACCACTAAATCAATTTCACCTAATTCAGCCTTAATTGTTTCAATGGCTTTCGCTTTTATCTCATGGGAAAACGCATCGCCATTAATATTTTTTGACCATAAACCGGCTTCGTCAGCCGACTTTTGAAACGCGGCAGTGTTATACCAACCCGCTGAGCCTGTTTTCTTTTCTGTCGGTGGTTTTTCAAAAAAGATACCTAATGTTTTTGCATCATTACCAAAGGCAGCAGTAATACGAGAAGCTAAACCATATCCTGTTGAGGCACCTATCACTAAAACATTTTTAGGTTTGTCATCAGCTTGAGTTTGCGCCTTAACATATGAAATTTGCTCATTTATGTGAGCTTCACAACCTACAGGGTGTGCATTTGTACAAATAAAACCACGAATTTTTGGTTTGATAACCATAAGGGAACCTTTTTTGTTTAAACGGTTTAATCGATGTTTAATTCGAAAAATTGCCGCATAGTTTACTCTACTAAAAAAAAGATGAGGTATGACCAGTACTACCTCATAATATTATTATTTCTTTTCTGATTATCGATGTAGATAATATTCTTTTAAAGTTAAGTCATTGTACTGACGTATTGATGTCAAAAATTGACTATATGATTGCCAAACCCTAGCAAAATCTTGGTCATTTTCAACCTGTTCAGCCAATACTTGTTCAGTGTGTGTTTTCAAAGTCTGTAGAACGTCATCAGGTAATTTTCGTAATTGTATATTATGTTTTTCAACTAAAGTTTTCAAAGCAACGTGATTACGCGCATTGTATTCATCATGCATATCTTGGTTAACAGCACGCGCTGCGATCTCAACTATTTTTTGTAAATCTTTAGGTAAAGCTAATAAGGCTTCTTCATTAATTAGGAATTCTAAGCTCGTCCCTGTTTCATGCCAAACTGATGAATAATAGAACTTTGCCGCCTGATGAAAGCCAAAAGCTAAGTCGTTATATGGACCTACCCATTCAGAGGCATCAATAGCTCCACTTTGTAATGAGGAAAATATTTCACCACCTGTTAGTGTTACAGGAACGGCTCCTGCACGGTTCATCACTTCTCCACCTAAGCCTGGAATCCGAATTTTTAATCCTTTGAGATCAGCTACAGATTTGATCTCCTTTTTAAACCAACCAGCAAACTGAGCGCCAGTACTTCCTCCCGCCATAGGTACTATGCCAAAAGGTTTATATAGCTCTTTCCATAACCCCAAACCACCGCCGTATTGTAGCCATGCATTAAATTCAGAAGTCGTCATGCCAAAGGGAATAGCACTAAAAATTACAGATGCGGGGATTTTTCCTTTCCAATAATAAGCGCCGCTGTGCCCCATTTGTACAGTGCCTTGTGATACTGCATCAAATACTTCAAAACCTGGTACTAATTCTCCTGCGCCATATACTTGTACTGTTAAACGACCGTCACTCATTTCATCAACATATTTGGCAAAAGTCTCTGGCCCAATACCTAATCCAGGAAAGTTCTTTGGCCATGAAGTCACCATTTTCCATTTATAGGATTGAGCAGGTTTAATTGCTGCTTTTACAGTTTCATTATTTTTATCACCACAAGCTGTTAACAATAAACTTGAAGCAATAAACAAAAAGGAACTTAAATAAGAAACTAAGAGTTTTTTATCTACTTTTTTTGTTATTCTTTTTTTATTTAACATTTAAATGTTCTCTTTAATCTATCTGTAAATGAAATTGGGTAACCAAGTAACCAAGCTCGGCCAATAGGCCAATGCCACCAATAAAATAAGTTGTATTACAATAAACGGTAAAACACCTCGATAAATGTCAGCGGTTTTCACCATTTTATCAGCTACACCACGTAGGTAAAATAGCGCAAAGCCAAAAGGGGGAGTTAAAAAGGAGGTTTGCAAATTAATTGCTATCATAATACCTAACCAAATAGGATCAAGTCCCATAGCTAATAAAATTGGGGCAACGATAGGAACAACGACAAAAGTAATTTCAATAAAATCAAGAATAAAGCCCAAAAAGAATATAACCACCATCACGATTATCGTTGCACCAATAACACCTCCCGGCATTTGTTCAAACAACGACCGAATAAGCTCTTCTCCGCCAAAGCCACGAAAAACTAAAGAAAAAAGACTGGCACCAATGAGTATTAAAAAAACCATCGAAGTAATTTTTACTGTACTTTGCATCACCGCCACTAAATTTTTTTGTGTCAACTGCTTCTGCCCTAACGCAAGCAGAATTGCCCCCATAGCACCAACACCTGCGGCTTCAGTGGGTGTTGCGTAACCAAAAAGAATTGAACCTAAGACTGCAAACATTAACAATAAAGGAGGTAGCAGTGCGGTTACCATTAACAACCATTTTGCTTTGCCTGCCGATATTTCACTGATATCTTTTTGAGTCAAACTCGGCACACTGTTAGGTTTGAAATAAGCAAAACCAAGACAATACAATAAATAACATAAGACGAGTAATAATCCTGGTACTACGGCTCCAGCAAAAAGATCACCAACAGTAATTGTTTCAGGACTAAATATTCCCATGCTAAGTTGTGCTTTTTGATAAGCACTGGATAAAACATCACCCAACAAGACCAGCGCGATAGAAGGTGGAATAATCTGTCCTAAAGTGCCTGTAGCACAGATAATACCTGACGAAAATATAGGACTATAACCACGCTTTAACATCGTAGGTAGTGATAACAACCCCATGGTAACAACGGTTGCACCAACAATACCTGTACTAGCGGCCAATAACATCCCAACTAACGTTACCGATATACCTAAACCGCCGTTAAAACGACCAAATAATAACGACATTGCATTCAATAAATTCTCTGCTATTTTAGAACGTTCTAACATTGCTCCCATAAATACAAATAAAGGTACAGCTAATAATGTTTGATTATTGATAGTACCAAAGATTCTGCTGGGGAATGCTCCTAAAAAAGTAAGATCAAAGACATCGAAGAAACTACCAACCCCAGCAAATACTAATGCAGTACCTGCCAAAGAAAGTGCGACTGGGTAACCCAATAGTAGTACAAAACACACCACTACAAACATCAACAACGAAACATATTCCATTATGTATTCTCCTGAGATATGTTTTTGTGTTGAATTATCACCAGTAAATTCCGACCAACTTCAGCCAATCCCTGTAGCGAAAGAGTTACTGCTAACAGTAATAGCAGGCCTTTGCTTAGATAAACAAATGGTAACCCCCCAGCCTCTGGTGAAGACTCCTTAATTTGCCAAGAAACGGCAACATAATCGAAGCTAACAACAAAAATAAAAATACATACAGGAAGGAGTAAAAATAACGAGCCAAAGATGTCTACTAGTGCTTTTTTATAAGGTGAATATTTTTGATAAAAAATATCAACGCGCACATGTCCTTGTTCTTTCAAAGTATATGCAGCGCCAAGCATAAAAACTAAACCATGAAAATAAAGTACAGACTCCTGTATGGCAATGCTACCAAAGCTGAAGCCATATCTAAGTACAACTATGGCGAACGTTAACAGCACCATTACCAACGTAAACCAAGCAATAACGTTACCGATAAGCTTTGTAAAATAATCAATGGCACTAATAAACTTATTTAATCCATTTACCCACATAGACCTTTCTAAACTCTTTTTTTTATTTTATGGGGAAATAGATAACAGAAAATACAACGGATTGGAATTAGAAATCGAAATAGAAAAAATCCACTAACCGTTATACGCTGGTTTGTGAAGTCAAACAATGCGCTGACAAAGCTAAACTATCAACATAATATTTATGCCACTCTTTCTCAGTATAAGAATGCAAGGTTAATGCTGATATCTTATTATTAAGCTCTTCTGCTAGTACTCGATTAATTGCGCTGTGACGCTGTTTTATCTTTTGTCCTTCAAAAACTTTTGAGATAATAATCACTTTAAAGCTTGATTTAATGATGGCTGGTAGTTTTGGTAAATAGGTTTCATTAACTACATCTAAATATCGTGGTAAAAATGCTGATAATAACTTTTCTTCAATAGTAGTTTCAATTGTCATTTTATCTCCCTGTTGATAACGTCATTACATTTATAATACTCTAGTTACCTTTCACTAATTTTCCATCAATCTAGATGGCTACAATGTTAATTACTCGCTAAATTATTGGATAAATTGATTAAATACTTTTAATTATTTCCATTGCCTCTAATTAATCAAAAAGTAACAGAAGCGCTAGCGACAAAGGCAAAATTTTGTCACAATATCTGCTCATTACCTTTTATTATTCAGCATCGATACTTACCCTATGATCAGCCCCTTTATTATTAATGACAAAAATTTATTTCTCGACCGCTTTCCTGCAGGCCAAATTAATAGAAGTTTACAAGCGTGGGATGCTGCAGATGAATATCTAGTTACACATCTAACAGAAAATAATTTAATAAAAGAAGATAGTAACATTCTTATAATGAATGATGCCTTTGGCGCGTTAACCGCCAACTTTGCGCAACAAGCTGTTTATTGCGTAAATGACTCATACTTAAGTCAACAAGGCATAGCATACAACTTAGAACAAAATCACATTGATGATAAAAACATTCATTATCTAAGTAGCTTGGATGCATTGCCAAAGAACATAGAACTTGTTATTTATAAAATACCTAAAAATAAATCTTTATTAGTAGCGCAATTACTGATGCTCAGGAGAGTTTATAATGATGACGTTGTTTTTATTGCTGCCGACCGAGCAAAAGAAATTCACAGTTCAACGCTTAAATTGTTTGAAAAATATTTAGGTTCAACCAAAACTTCTCTTGCAGTAAAAAAAGCCCGATTAGTTTTTTCTCAATTCGACTCTGAAACAAAGCACCATGAACAAAACTTACCATTGATAACTGTTTGGCCATTGGAAAAAACTGAATTCACTATCAGTAATCATGCCAACGTCTATGCAAAAGATAAACTAGATATTGGCGCACGCTACTTTATGCAAAATTTACCCGAAGTAGCGCCTGATACGCAATTAATTGATTTAGGCTGCGGCAATGGTGTTATCGGCTTAACTATTTTAGCCAAACAACCACAAGCAAGCGTACAATTTTTTGATGAGTCCCATATGGCCATGGCTTCCGCTAAAACGAATATTGAACAAAATTTACCAAGTGTCATTGATAACTGTCAGTTTCATTTAAATGATTGCTTATCAGGTGTAGAAGGAGGCAGTGTTGATTTAATTCTATGTAATCCGCCCTTCCATCAACAAACAGCAACTACGGATCACATTGCTTGGCAAATGTTTAAAGATAGCCACCGAGTATTAAAGAAAGGTGGCGAACTGCGCATTATTGGCAACCGACAACTGGCTTATCACATTAAACTACAGCGCATTTTTGGCAATGAGAAATTAATTGCCAGCAATGAAAAATTTGTTACTCTTTCGGCGATAAAACGATGAATTTACTAAACCATTTTGCATTATCATTTATATTTGTGATACTGACGTCATGTGCATCAGCACCAAAATATATTGTTATTTCTCCAGAAACTAACACAAAGGTTACGAAAGTCTATCAAGGCCAATCGATTAATTTACGCATAACCGATCGACGTTCAGCAAGTCATATCGTGCAAATTTTAAAAGAAAAACAAGCAGCAACACTCATTTCTAGTCAGCAAATGCTCACCTCGATTATTGATGAAACACTAAGGCCACAATTAAAAGCTCAAGGGCTAAATGTAACTTCAATAGCGACAATTAATTTTGATGTGATAATAGATGCTGCATTGATTAATGTTCAACAAGAATTATTAAAATACCGCGCTAATAATGTTATTACCTTGGTCGCCAAGATATCGAATGCGGAAAAAACGCTGACTAAAACATTTACGATTAAGGGTAAGAGTAATGGCCCTTTAATCGCGGATACTGCTGTACTCTCCCGTGACTTTAATCAACAACTGGCGACTCTTATTAGCCAGTTGATAAATAGTGAAGAAATTAAAGAATTTATTAGGTAACTCATGATGAAATTTATCCCCTTAATCTTTATGTATATTAGCTTTTCCATCTTTGCTGCTAAGTCCCCCTCCATTGACCCCGATAATTTGTTTCCACAAATAAAACTGGAAACATCCATGGGCGTTATTATCATTGAATTAGATAGGGTTAAAGCGCCTATTACTGTAGATAACTTCCTAACTTATGTGGTAAGTGGTGAATATAACAATACTATTTTTCATCGCGTCGTTGAAAAATTTATTGTGCAAGGTGGAGGTTACGATAAAGATTACACCATTAAAAAACTTCATGACGATATCATTAATGAATCTGGAAATGGTTTGAAAAATGAAATTGGTACCATCGCCATGGCGAAAGAAAACAGTCCCCATACAGCCAATAGGCAGTTCTTTTTTAATATTGAAGATAACAAAAACCTAGATCCCGGCAGACGATGGGGTTATGCCGTTTTTGGCAGCGTACTTGAAGGACAAGAGGTTATTGATGCCATGGGTTTAGTTAAAACAGATTATAACGAAACGTTAGGTTGGGAAGATGTTCCTGTTGAACCTATTGTCCTTATAAAAGCTACGTTATTACCTGCTACTGATTAATTAAAACTATAAATAAAAATGTAATCTTTTGTAATCTCATCGCCTCTCCTCATAAATCTATGTTAACCTTTTCCTAGCCTTATGTTAAAAACACGTTAAATTTTCGGGTTCTATTTTTTAACATTTCAATAGAATCCAATATAGCTAATGTTGACAATTTGCATTTTATCTACGATAAATAAGGCTAATGACAATTACCTAATTGAACCAAAAGATGGCAACAACTCGTTGCTCCCCAAATCTTTTAGTAAGGAAAAATAAAAAGTAAAGTTAAGTCGCTAAGAGGTTTTATGGTAACAGAGCAGTTTATCAATGAAAAAATCGGGCAGATATACTCTTATATCAAAGCCGTTATTTGTCATTCACTTCACTATACAGAGTTAGACCAATTTGTTGTTGATACTATGGAAGAGTGGACGTTATTAAAAGTCAGTGAAGAAACTCCTAACAGTACACGTGAACGTGTATTTTGGCATGTTATGCATGAAATAAGTTTACACGGCGCGCAGTCTTTGGAAATAAATTTATTCTTTAAAAGTGAAATAAATACCTGTTTAGATTTTTTTTCTGGCACAGGAAGTTACCCAATAGATTGCATTGGTTGGCGCCCTCTACCTTGATGAGATGAATTTTCACACTAATTATCAGGATAAATGTCTTACATTCAAATTAGTACTTTCCTTCCCTTCCTGCTCTCTGTTAGGCTGATGATAAATCGACTAAAACATTAATATTAACATCAATGGCTACAACACATTCTTTTGCTGATACGCTTTCCTATTTTAAAAATCGACGATTATTAAGTATATTTTTCTTTGGCATTGCCAGTGGTTTCCCATGGGTTATGACAGGTTCTGCCATGAGCGGTTGGTTAAAAGATGAAGGTTTAAGCCGCTCAAGCATTGGTTTATTCGGCTTAATCTTTGTAACATATAGCATTAATTTTCTTTGGTCGCCTTTAGTTGACCGGTTAAAAATTCCTTTCTTAACAATGAAATTGGGACAACGACGTAGTTGGATAATGTGTACTCAACTGATTATCGTTTTAGCTACATTTCAATTAAGTCAATTTAGTGCAGTAAACCAACTAAGCAGCATTGCCCTTCTGGGATTGATTATTGCTTTTTTTGGAGCTACTCAAGATATTGCTATTGACGCCTATCGTATTGATATATTAGCTAGTGATGATAGTAACTATATGGCTGCAGGTTCGGCCATGGCAACGGCTGGTTGGTGGACAGGGTTTGCTGGATTGGGCAGTGTTCCTTTTCTTTTAGTTGATAGTCCTAGTTGGCAATGGCCTGAAGTTTATGTTGTCTTAGCCATTATTATGACTGTATTAATGATTACAGTATTTATTGTTAAAGAGCCGATAAATGATCGTGAACAAGTATTAAATGCTATTCAAGAAAATTATTTAGCAATACTACCAAGTCAAGGTCAAAGACCTTTGGCGATACTCTTAATCCTGCCCATTATCTTTTTTGCCATTATTTACGCAAATATCGGTTACCCTAGTTGGCCTGAAAATTTAATTGATAATCAATATCGATTTCTTTTTATTACCTTATCTGTTGCTTGTCTATTAATATTGTTTAGTCAACAACTAAGCCGCCTTAACTTATCAGTACGTTCAAAAGATATTATTAAGCATACCAATAGTATTCGATTTAGTCATAAACTTACCGCTTGGTTGTTAGCGACATTGGTTGCTCCTATTCAAGAGTTTTTTGATCGAAATGGCACAAAGTTGGCTGTATCCATTTTATTATTTATCTTCTTATTTAAATTAGGAGAGGCTTATTTGGGACGTATGTCAATTGTATTTTATCGTGAAGTAGGTTTTTCTAACTCGGATATTGCTTACTATTCCAAAATGATAAACTGGGCAACTACTATAGTCTTCTCATTGATTGGCAGTGTCTTCACCATTCGTTACGGTATATTAAAGGGATTATTTATTGGTGGTATCGCTATGGCCTCTAGTAATTTATTATTTGCAGTGATGGCTGTTGTAGGGCCTAACAAGTTGCTATTCGCTGGTACAGTTTTTGTTGATGGTTTTACCTCCGCCTGGGGATCTGTAGCTTTTGTCGCCTTACTATCTGTTTTATGCAACAAAACCTTTACCGCTAGTCAGTATGCATTAATGGTCTCTTTAGGCACATTTGGTCGAGTTATGCTTGGTTCTTATTCAGGGATTATCGTTGACTGGCTTGACGGAAACTGGGCGCTATTTTTTGTACTAACGGCATTTATGGTGATCCCAAGTTTATTATTTCTCTATGCGATTAGAGAACCATTAACACTGCTGATTGAAAAAAACGATAGGGAAATCGATAACAAAGATGAGGTTAGATAGCATTGATGATAATAATCATCTATGCTTCTGATATGTATATTAAATAACAATTGGTATTTATGATAAAACTATTCTTTTTATTACCTATTTTCATGTGCACACTCTGGTGGTGGTACCTCAATGGCAGAGGATACACAATCAAAGAAGGAATAAGAGGTTTCACTTACATATTGTCATTTAATGCCGTGATCGTCGCATTTTTTATCTTGATGTTATTTGTAGCGGATTAGTCTAGTTGCAAAATATATAACGTCATTGCAACTTGTTATGAAAAGACAACTCAAGGTAACAATATTTTAAAATAACTTTCAACTGACGCACAAAGTGATATTACAGTAATTGAACATCATGACTCAGCTCTCCTCAATAGCACGACAACTACCGTTCATCTTTAACATCGTTATCACTGCTATCTGAGGCACCACAACATCGCCTGCACGGACGCAGGTACTTAGCTTTTGTCCGGAACTAAAAAGCTGACCGTTCATCCTGAACATCGTTGTTCATTGCCATCCATGGCACCACAACATTGCCTGCACGGACGCAGGTACTTAGCTTTTGTCCGGAACTAAAAAGCTGACCGTTCATCCTGAACATCGTTGTTCATTGCCATCCATGGCACCACAACATTGCCTGCACGGACGCAGGTACTTAGCTTTTGTCCGGAACTAAAAAGCTGACCGTTCATCCTGAACATCGTTGTTCATTGCCATCCATGGCACCACAACATTGCCTGCACGGACGCAGGTACTTAGCTTTTGTCCGGAACTAAAAAGCTGACCGCTCATCCTGGACATCGTTGCTCATTGACATCCATGGCACCACAACATACCGTTCATCCTGAACATAAAAAAGCGCTCAAATGAGCGCTTTTTAAATAATTTTAATGACTTAAAATTTAAAATACAGATCTAAATGAACTACGGCCACTACGACGCGTTGAGCGACGATTTCTCATGCGACTATGTAATTCACGACGCTTTGAGTCTAGCCATTCTTCACGTGTGATAGTTGTATCTCTACGCCCTTCTTCACGTATACGATAAGCACAAAATTCTTCAAAGGCTTCAATGTCATCTTTTAACTCTTCAGCCACTAACTCAATCATAATAGCATCATCTAAAAAGCCAAGTACCGGAATATGATCAGGCACTAAGTCTTCAGGGTCACTAAAGTAAGCTAATGCACTCAGTACATCTGAACGCTCTTCTTCAGGAATTTTCCACTCGTCATCTTCAATCATTGCAACCAGTGTTACTAGTTTCTTGATGCGAATACTAACAAATTCAGGTACATTTCCCTTAACATCATCACTTAAGTTCTTTGCATTAGTGAGTATTTCTTTTTCACTTAATTTTGTTGCGCCTGATTGAGCTTGTCTCATCACTTCACGAAAATGATCAAGATCTGACTCTTTTAATTCAAATTTAACTTCAAATGCCATTTTAATTCTCCAACTTTGGCTTATGCTTAAACATACGTTGTACCTTGTACCTAAATCTAACAGAACATTACCAATCCAGCACTAAAGAACGCTGATTATTTTCAATATTTTTTACATAATTCATATTATTGCTATAAATAAGCGTAAAAAGTGTGTCACGATATTCTCTATGGTGATTATTCTTTGTACCATTGCATACTCGTGATAATATTTCTTACTGCAATTTTTATTCATAATACCCATGACAAAAAAATCATCTCCGGTTACGGAACAACAAAAATTGACGACTTCAGAAAAAACGACTAAAACTTGTGAGAATTGTTACACAGAAGTAAGTGGCTTATATTGTGGAGAATGTGGGCAGTCAGTCGAATCAACCCTCAAATATTTTTGGACTGTAATTCTTCATTTACTCGATGACATATTAAGTTTTGATTCAAGAGCAAGTAGAACATTATTTCCTTTATTATTTAAGCCGGGTTTTTTAACCAATGAATATATAAAAGGTCGAAGGGTTCATTATGTACCACCACTGCGACTATATTTATTTATCAGTATTATTTTTTTTATATCAATTCAATTTATTGCTGAAAATGAAATAACAATCCAACCACTAAATCATAATAAAGAGCTTTCACAAAGAACTAAGGTACAGATTGATTTATTAAAAGAAGAAACTAACCACTTGAATGGAGATATGGTTGGTAACCAAAAACTCATAGATAAACTTAGTTCTTTACAAAAAGATTTACTAAATGAAGAAAATAAGCAAATTAGCCGTACTGCATTCAAACTACTACATATGGAGCTAGAAAGAATTGACGAAGGACGACCTCTAAGTAAAAAGAAACAAAATAAAATAAATGAGTTATTTCTGCGTCTTCAACAAGCTAAACAAGGCGTAAAACTCGCTGAAGAAAAGATGTTTAATTTTCAAAATAATGACGATAGTACTTTAACATTTTCTTTTCTTTCAGACGAAAATAATAAAAAATTAACGGCTTTTACAAACACACTAGAAGATAAAGCCGAACAAGTCATTCACTCAGATATTCGTCCGTTGATTAAAGAGAGCATTAGTAAATTACCACAACTTATGTTTGTTTTATTACCACTCTTTGCACTACTTTTAAAAATCACTTATCTCTTTAAAAATCGACTTTATTTAGAGCACTTAACCGTCGCATTACATAGCCACAGTTTTATTTTTTTATCTATATTGTTACTGCTACTATTTGGCTTGGCAGAAGATGGTACAGCCAAGAGTTATCCTTTCATTAGTGGTGTATTTAGTTTTATTGGTGTATTACTATTCTTTTGGTTACCTGTATATTTATTCAAGACACAAAAACATATATATAAACAAGGCTTTTTGCTCACACTGGTAAAGTTTATTTTTATTGGTCTAGTTTATATTATGTTAATTATGCTTACAGGTACCATTGCTTTCATTTGGGGTTTATCTGGTATTTAACCATGAGATATTCTTTATAGATGAAGTACTTATTTTCTTTTAGAAACTCTTAAGTTGACCATACATTCTGTATATCGTCGTTCATTGTCTTCCATGACATCACGACATATCCTGTATATCGTCGTTTCTTGTCATCCATGACACCACGACATACCCTGTATATCGTCGTTCCTTGTCGTCCATGACACCACGACATACCATACATCCTGTATATAAAAAAACCTCGCGATGCGAGGTTTTTATAATAAATAAAACAATTAATTTTTACTGTGATTGCTCTACATTAACGTCCGTGTCATCAGCGATTAAAGAGTTACTAAAAATCGCAGACACCGCTAATATTAATACTGCAAATATTACCGTTGTCAGTTTAAATCCTCTTGAAGACGACCTATTCATTTAAATTCCTGTACGAGATAATGTTTGTTGTTCTTTTTTTATCCAACATACAACTAGTCAAACTTATACGATTAATAAATAAATATCAATACATTATAGAAAGTTATTCACAACAATCTATTTCTTACTTTAACTTTAAATAGATAAAGTGAACGTATTAACGTTATAAAGATGAGTCTTGCATGATGAGTTGCAAATTAAAATACACCGACCATAGTCTTCATCTGATAATTACGTATGATGTCATTTTCATACCAAACGGATTAAGTAAGTAACTAAAATTTAATAATATTTTTACGTTACGGACTTTAAATTTGAGAAAATAAAAGCAATTAGAATTGAAAATAACGCAGGAGTAGTAAATTTTAACCATCTGGCGATAGACGAATAACTAACTTAGTTGGTTTCTCAATATATGTAGTTGTCGTAATCTACAAGGGTAGAGGTAGTGAATAAAAGAAGACATTTATTCATTTGTAATGAAATAAGCAGATAATAATAGAATTAGTCGTTACTTTAACGCAACGTAAATACTTTAAAGTAATGGGAAAATCCAGTTCTTAAGCTGTAGTCCAAACAGAATATACAAACAATACTTATACTAGTCTTTCTCTAATACAATACGTGACCATACTACCTTTTTTTTATGAAGGTAAATACTTGGCTGATTATCTATTTTAAAAATACATTTAAATCCAATATTTTGAAATAACTCTATGGTATGTCTTGCACTGGTAGGAAAAACTCTTGACCCCATGCCTGCTGGCCCATTTCTCAGAGAAATGGCACATTTCCCTTCTCGATTAATTATCTTTGACAGGTTATTTACAGCCATGAATCTTTCATCTTCATTTAGATGATGCCAAACAGCATCGATAAGAACAAAGTCAAATGTTGAATTATCAGAAATTAAACAACTTAGCTCTGGCAATGAGTCACTTAGCCAATTGATATTCAGGTTTCTATATGAATTTTTCGCCGCTTTTAAAAACTGCGGCATCGGCTCTATAGCAGTAACCTTATGACCGAGTTTAGCAATAGCAGCTGAATGCTGGCCAGCACCAGCACCAATATCTAAAATATGCGCTGATTTTTCAGGTAAAAAATTGATAAAGTCTTTGCAGACGTCATGAAAAATGAGACTTTGACTACTTTCAATAAACAGCTCTGTGAACCGAGCGTAACCTTGTGTTCCTGCTGTCATAAATTTAAAAAACCTATGTGTCCATAGTGTGGCGGATTAACAAAACCGTTTAAGCTATTGATTGATACATAACAACAATTACCATCAAATACTTGGAATTATTTAGACTTCGATAAAGGAAGAAACTAAACTTTCTACATGACATTGGCATTCACCACAGCGGGGCAGAGTATCGTTATATTGCATAATTTCAACATAATCCTTCTCTCCCTCTTCGATTGCCTCCTGAATATCATCGATATAAAGTTCACTACATGTGCAAACAAGTGTTGGTTCTTGGATTTTTCTCTCTGTATCCATAATAATATCTACTACATTTTCTTACAGCACTATGATAATAATTATGCATATTTACCTGAGTCTTGTATAGCCGTTGTTAGTGTAATTAAATACAGGAAGCATAAACAATAATTGCTTATTAAGGTTAAGAGAACAGTTTTCAGATCAGGACAAATCAGAAGTACTCTCCCCCATCGGCTCACAATTTTTAGCTCTAGGAAAATCCAAAGTACTCACTTCCATGTGAACAACGCCTTTTGGAGCATTTAAATTTGTATAAATAAACAACAACTCAATAAAATGGGTATTATCTCATCTTCACTATTATGTGAACCATTTCTGTCTATAAATAATAAAGATAACTTATAAGCAACATTTTTAATGTCATATTTTTGAGTTTATTCACCAGTTTCTCTAGCAATTTACTCGCGACATCAACAACACAATTAGATAGCCATATCATTCAATATACTCCTTACGAAATGAAGTATGACGCCAACCAACCACATTTAAAACAGTAATAAAGAACACTTAAAAAGAGTAATCATCAATAAGATAACTAATTCAACTCAGTACCTTATCAACTTCATTATGCTAGAATTTATTAATTTGACATACTTTGTTACCTATTTATCAAATAAACCACGAAGTAAATTATCGGTATCAGGGTCTACTGCTACTCGAGTATTATTTAAAATACCAATATAAAATAAATAAAATATAAAAGGATTAATTTACAATGCGCAAATTATTACTACCGTTCGTTATTGGCTGTAGCTTATCAGCTGGCTTAGTTCATGCTGATACTTTTTCAGATAATATTAAAGCAGCAATGAAAGCAGAAACACGCTCTGAAAAAGATAAAGACCGTGATCGTAATCGTCGTCCAGTACAAACGCTTGAATTTTTGGGCATTCAAGAAGACATGAAAGTATTAGAACTTATTCCCGGTGGAGGTTGGTATACATCTTTACTTGCGCCAGCTTTAAAAGATAAAGGTCAGCTTTATTTAGGTATGGCTGGTCGTATTAAAGATACTTTATTAAAGGAGAAAGGCTTTAGTAAGGTAAAAACGGTAAGTAATGATTCAAAATGGGAGCGTAACAAAGAAGAAAAACGTTACGATTTATCGAATATTGATTTTGAAGTAGAAAACATCGATGCCGTGTTAACTTTTCGTAACTATCACAACTTGACGCTAGCCACACGTACAGCCGTAAATACTGAGGCCTTAAAAGCACTTAAACCCGGTGGCATTTACGGTATTGTTGATCATACTCGTCGTCATATGCAAAGTGAAAATGATGAAAATGGTCGCCGTGTAGACCCGGTATTAGTGATTAAAGAAGTTGAAGCCGCTGGTTTTGAGTTTGTGGATTATTCAAACCTTCATTACAAAGCAGATGATGAATTACGTTATGAAGTAGGCCGTAAGTCAGTAAGTGGCAATACCGACCGCTTTACGTTGTTATTTAAAAAGCCGATGAATTAAGTTTTAATTTTAGTAACTATAAAATAAAGCTCTAATGGCTCATGGTAAATAAACCATGAGCTTTTTTATTTATAGCGTAATAAAATAGCTTCCATTCATCGTACTTTTTATTAAAAGATTCTACTTAAGACCTTGTGCATAACAAATAGCTTTTACAAGATCTTCTGGTGTATCAACACCTTCAACAGGGACTTGTGATTCCGCTACAGAAACATGTATCTTTTCACCTTGCCATAATACTCTTAATTGCTCTAAAGACTCAACTTGCTCCAAGGCGCTTGCTGGCCATTGGACATAATCTTTAATAAAGCCAGCACGATAGGCATAAATACCAATATGACGTAAATAAAAATCACCGATGGTATCAATATTATCATTATTAAGAAAACGTTTACGATCATAAGGGATCGTCGCGCGACTAAAGTAAAGTGCGTAGTTGTCTTTATCAACCAAGACCTTAACCGCATTAGGATTAAATACTTCTTCAACATCAGACATTTTGATCGCTAAAGTTGCCATACGTACCACATGTTGACTTGATAAATCTTTAGCGACTTGAGCAATATTTTCCGGGGGAATAAAAGGCTCATCCCCTTGCACATTTACAATAACCTGGTCGTCAGAGAATTGGTACTGCTGCATCACTTCAGCAAGACGCTCCGTACCCGATTGATGATCTGCACGCGTTTTGCATACTTCGCCACCAAAACCTTCAACAACCGCAGCAACGTTATCATTATCCGTTGCAACAATAACTTTACTAGCACCACTGAGTTTGGCTTTTTCGACAACCCATTGGATCATCGGCTTACCATCAATATCAGCTAAAACTTTACCAGGTAAACGTGATGACTCATATCGAGCAGGAATAACAACAACAAATGACATAAGCTTACCTATTCTTCGCTAACTCTACGTGCTTCATTTTCTAATAGCACTGGAATATCTTTATTTATGGGATAGGCTAAGCGATCAAAATTACAAATCAGCTCTTGTTGCTCTTTTTTGTAATCCAACTTTCCTTTACATACAGGACAAGCCAGTATTTCCATTAGCTTTATATCAAATGCCATGATTAACTCTCTTTTATTTCTTTGTATTTTTGTAATTTAACTTTGTTAGTTGAATGATATCATTTAACAAAGGCTGTATTTGTAATTCATTAAAGTGTGCATCTACTGGCACATACCACCAATTACTTTTAGCAAACGCTTGACACTTAACTGCATCTTTTTCAGTCATCAATAACGGTATATTGTCACTATAGATGCTAAAGTCTTGCAAATCATAACTATGGTGATCAATAAAGCCCTGTGTCTGCTCTAAAACAAATTTATGCTCAGTTAAGGTATTAAAAAATCGCTGTGGATCGCCAATACCTGCAATAGCATTTACGTTCATGTTACCTTGTGTAAGATCAGTTATCGCTATCTGTTGATTTGTTAATAAGTTTATTATAACCGTGGGTTGCAAAGTCATACTAATTTCATTTTTGGGTGTAGAAGAACCACCATTATTGATAACATAATTAACAGACTCTAATCGCCACAGTCCCTCTCGTAAAGGTCCTGCGGGTAAAAGTAAACCATTACCAAAACGTCTATTACCATCAACGATAATCAACTCTATGTCTCGAGCCAAACGGTAGTGCTGTAAACCATCATCGGCAATAATGACATCGCACCCTTGCTCGATTAAAAGTTTGCTGCTGGCAATACGATCACTACCAACCACAACAGGTATATTGCAGCGATTATAAATTAGAATAGGTTCGTCACCAGACTCCGCAGCAGTGCTCGTTTCATTAAGTAAATAAGGATAGTAAGGCGCTTTACCACCATAACCTCGGCTGATAACCCCTGGTTTTAAGTTTTTCTTAATACACTGCTCAACAAGATATAAGACTACTGGCGTTTTCCCATTACCACCAATGCCAATATTACCCACCACAACGACTGGTTTTGTCATTTTACAAGACTTAAAAAGAGTCAATTTATATAAGACTCTTCTTAGCGCTGTTAACATAAAAAACAATACACTGAGCGGCAACAATAATGGCACTAACAACCACTTAGCTTGGTGACTTTTAAACCATACTTGTTCAATTAAACGCATTTATGCACCAAACTGAAAACGATGTAATTGTGCGTATGAGCCATTTTCATCAAGTAATGTTTGATGATCGCCCTGCTCAATAATTTCTCCGTTTTCCATAACAATTATATTATCTGCACTCTCTATAGTAGAAAGACGATGAGCAATAACAATACATGTTCTATTTTGTTGTAATGTTTGTAATGCATCTTGAATATGGCGCTCTGACTCAGTATCAAGCGCGCTAGTTGCTTCATCTAAAATAAGGAAAGGTGCATCACATAATAAAGCGCGGGCAATAGCCACCCGTTGACGCTGTCCACCTGAGAGCAAAGCACCATTATCACCAATGTTCGTTGCTAAGCCATCAGGCATTTTGTCAGAAAACTCAACAACATGAGCACTTTTTGCTGCGGCAAGAATCTCTTCTTCTGTGGCATTAGGTTTACCATATGCGATATTGTTTGCCAAAGTATCATTAAACAAAACAACTTGTTGAGAAACATAGGCAAATTGTCTACGTAAGTCTTTCAATTTGTAGCTGGTAATGTCTTCACCATCAATTAAGACCTTGCCTGCACAGGCATCATAAAATCGTAATAACAATGAACTCGCTGTCGACTTGCCACTGCCAGAGCGACCAACAAACGCTATCGTTTCACCGCTATTAACCGTAAAGGATACATTTTTTAATGCAAGTTCATCTTCGTTTTGATAAAAGAAATTGACCTCATTAAACTCAATCGTACCTTGTGCACGTGGCAACAACTTAGTCCCTGTATCTCTTTCTTGCTCTTGGTCAAATACGGCAAAAATACTCACGCAAGCCGCCATGCCTTTTTGAAAGTCACTATTAACTGTTGTTAGTAGTTTTAAAGGTCTTAACAACATCATCATGCAAGTGATAACCGTAATAAAAACACCTGGAGTTAAACTTGCTTTCATACTATCTAAATTAGCAACATATAAAACAAAGGCTAAAGCAAAAGAGGCAATAATTTGGATCAAAGGCACACTAAAAGATTTAGTAGCAACCATTTTCATGCGCTGTTGACGATTATGTTTATTGATTTTACTAAAACGTTCAAACTCTCTATGTTGACCATCAAATGTTATCACGACTTTATGACCATTAAAGGTCTGCTCTGCAGCGCTGGTTACCTCGCCCATCGCATTTTGAATGCTTTGACTGACTGTACGAAAACGACGAGAAACAACAGTTACGATAACGGCAATAATAGGAGTAATTAAGATAAAAATAACTGACAATTGCCAACTTTTATAAAACATAACGATCAACAAACCGCAAACAAAGGCGCCTTGTTGTACTAAGGTCAGCAAGGCTTTACTGATTGCTCGTAGAATTTGTTCGGTATCAAAAGTTAGCTTGGAAATTAATGTTCCTGTCGATTCTTTATCGTGAAAAGCTACAGGCATTGTCATTATGTGTTCAAATAATGACTGGCGAATATCAGCAACCACATTATTTCCTACCCATGCAAGGCAGTAGTTTCCTAAAAAATGACAGACTCCACGCACTAAGAAACAGCCAACAACAAAAAATGGTGCCCATTTCATAAAGTTAGGATTAGCGTTAGTAAGGCCATCATCAATCAAAGGTTGTAACTGGGAGAAAAACAACGTATCAATACCGGCATAACCTAGCATACCAATAATAGCAACGACAAAGCCCGACTTGTACGGCTTCGCATAACTCAATAATCGTTTAAAGTTTTGCCATGTACTCGCCTCTGGCATCATATTTTCAGAATTCTTTGACATTCACTTTCTCATAGGCTTAAACGTAGCATCAATATTTTAACTGTATTCCATAGTCGTTACCATTCAAACTTCATGATTTCAATTGGAATTACAGGCACTTTTGGGCAAGAATTCAATTTTGGATAATGTTTAGCTCTTTGTCATCATTAATTAGCAAACCAGTAGGGAAAAATATCTTGCCTATAAGACTTAACATGGATGCCATTATTATCAATATCAAGTTGCACCATGCCATTTTCTGCAGTATTAAAAACCTTTACTTGATTATCTTGATAGCGTTTCACGACTCTATTCATCGGCATTTTCCAACGATTTAAGAAACCTGCACTAAAAATGACAACATCGGGGGATACATGCTTAATAAAATCAATACTTGATGATGTTTTAGAGCCATGATGCGGAGCAACTAAAATATCAGCTACTAGCTGTGTACTTACCTTTTCATTGCTCAATAAAACCCGTTCAACAGTAGACGATATATCGCCGGTTAATAAGACACTAGACTTACCATCACTAATTCGAATAACACAGGAGTCGTCATTCTCTTCTCCTCGTTTTGTCTCGGGTGAAAGCATAGAAAATGTCAATTGCTGCCATTCAAATGATTCACCTTGCAGACAATAACGATCACCATCGAGTTTATTATCATTGGCGATAACCTCATCAATATTGATAAGCTTTTTCAGCTTTTTTAATCCACCCGCATGATCATTGTCACTGTGACTAATAATGACTTTATCTAATGTTGTTATTCCTTGATGTCTAAGATATGGTATTACCACCGCATCAACAAGATTAAAACCACTCGGATAGCTGGCACCCGTATCATATATTATGACGCGTTGATTTCGCTCGATAACAACACTTAGCCCTTGACCTACATCCATAACGGTTACTTGCCAATTACTATTTTTTTCCTTACTCAATATTATTGGGACTATCATCATTAAAGTGGAAATGATTAGCATCATGATGTAACGCCAGTTCAATGACAAAAAGAGACTAAAAGCCGTAATAAAAAAGGTTATTACGATGCAAGTAATTTGTACATTTGAAACCTCAATAATCGACCACGAATGTAAAGCTAATATTTCAAACCATTGCCATAGTAATGTAATACTCTTAAGTGCTAACTCAAATAATAGATAAGAAGCCAATTCATTCAAAGGCAATAGTAATACCGCTAACAAACATAGGGGGATGCTGGTTAAGCTCATAACCGGTACTGCAACTAAATTTGCAAATAATGATATGAGAGAGACTTGATAATTGATCACAGCGACCAGCGGTATCATTAACAAACTTAGACTGACTTGAATAAGCAACAAAGACTTCATCCACGTTAAAATAGGACTAGCATTTGTGAGCTGCTTAGAAAATCGCCAAACCACCAAAAATATAATACTCACCGCATAAAGCGATAACCAAAAACTAGCACTAAATAAACTTGATGGACTCATTAAAACAAGCATAAAAATGGCGATTAATAACCAGCGCCGCAAACTAAATTTCACTCCCAGTAAGCGAGCTCCCCAATATAATAAGAGCATCACTAAAGCTCTGATTGTTGGTAAAGAGAAACCCGCTAAATAAGCATAATAAAATGTAATAAAGCAGCTGATGAGCATTGCCCACACTCTTAGATTAAGGGTTAATAACCACTGAGTTCTAAAACGTTTGATAACAAAATCAACAGGAATATATTTCAATAAAAATAAACAGATAAAAAATGAACCGCTGGCAATTAATCCCAAGTGTAAGCCTGAAATAGCAATAAGATGTTGGGTGCCTGTAGCTTGTAATATTTGCCATTGTTGTGTTGATATTTGACTACGTTCACCAAAACTTAATGCCAATAAAAGAGAAGATAACAATTCTTGGGGTAGATGTTTTTGAGTTTCTATCAATAACTGCTGACGAATTGTAAGTTCGTCAAGTAATTTAATATTCTCTTTGTTATTTAATACATAACCCGTTGCAACTATATTTTTTTGTCGTAACCAAGTTTGATAACTAAAACCGCCAAGGTTAGCGAAGCCATGAGCGGGCTTAATTTTTACACTGAGTTGCCACTGCTGTCCTTGATACACTGAATTAGGTGATTTATCCCAACGTAACCTGATAACAAAGGGCCGCTTAAGTTGGCTATTATCTATTTGAGTCACTTTAAAATTAAAGCGATATTTTAATCTCTTATCATCACCTTTGCTTACACTCTTTTTCACCCTAAAATGATCATCTACACTTGGTACTACACTCGGTATATTTATCACCTCTCCTTGAAGTAACAACACTGAACTGGCAAGGTGATATACGTCCAGTTGATTATCTTCCCAAACATTATTATAACGAAGTGCCGAAAAGAACAGCCAAGAAAAACCAACCATCAAACCACTTGAACTACGGGTACTTTTATTGAAAATTAAAATGATAGCAATCATAATAAAGATGACTAAATAAAATAGTGCTGGCACTATCGGTAAGAATAGTGACAATATAGAGCCTAGTAAGAATGTAAATAGCCACCAATCCATAGTGATTTTCCATACGTCCGAATACAAGAACACAAGTTATACAATTTATGCCTAAAAAAACCCTCAAGCGCTTGATGCCCGATCACCACACCATAAAAAATAATAAACATTTACAAATATTTGGTGATTTACTGCATAACGCAAATTTATGGCACCTCAATCGGCGTTCAGTTGCTAAGGCATTTGCTGTTGGTTTATTCTTTGCGTTTATACCTGTTCCTTTTCAAATGGTGTTAGCTGCAGGCATAGCTATTATAGTACATTCAAATTTACCACTTTCTATTGCCCTTGTTTGGATCACCAACCCCTTGACGATGCCAGCAATTTTTTATTTTTGTTATGTTGTTGGCGCTTGGGTACTGGGCGTAAAAGAGCAGGAGTTTGTTTTTGAGGTAAGTTGGCAGTGGCTAGCAGATAGTTTAACTACCATTGGGCCTGCGCTATTGTTAGGTAGTGTAGTTTTAGCAACGTTATTTTCAATACTCGGTTATTTCAGTATTCATGCATTATGGCGCTATTCCGTTATCAAAGAATGGAAAAAACGCCAATCACGAAATAAATAGATACGACTTAGATTTGCCCTAATACTTGCGCAGGTTCTATTTTAGTGGCTCGCCAAGCGGGATAAATCGTGGCAAGAAGACTCATCATTAATGCAGTTATCACTGTGATAGTGACATCACTTTGCACTAAATAACTTGGCAGAAAATCAATAAAGTAAATATCTGCCGATAAAAACTTTTTATCAAAAATGCTTTCAATTTGACTAACAATGGATGTTAAATTAAGGGCTAAATAAACTCCTGACAATGCGCCAATCACACAACCGAGCACTCCATTAACTAATCCTTGGATCATAAAAGTAACCATGATCATGCTCGAACTGGCGCCCATAGTCTTTAAAATAGCAATATCACCTTTTTTATCATTAACGGCCATAATCAATGTTGATACAATGTTAAAGCTAGCCACGGCAATAACAATAACCAAGACGATATACATCACCATGCGAACCAATTGAATATCATTAAACAAATGCCCTTGGGTTCGTGTCCAGTCCAATATATAAACATAACTGTCAAAGTTATAGGCAATTTCTCGAATAATACTAGGCGCTTGAAAAACATCAACAACCTTAATTCGTATACCCTGCACTTGATTGCTCTGATACTGCATTATTTCTGCAGCTTGTTCTAAAGAAATATAAGCAAGCGTATCGTCTATGACACCACCAAATTTAAAGATCCCAACAATATTAACTTGTTGTCTAATTGGCACAGGAAATTGTTTTTTTAGATTTTTTTGATTAAGAGTACTACTTGGCTGTGGTAATAATATCTGCACTTGACTGCCGATACTAAGTCCTAACTTTTTAGCAATACCACTGCCAATAATAATGCCATTTTCCTGTGATTTTTCTGATGATAACCCTTGCCAACTGCCGGCAATCATATAATCGCTAATGGCTGAAACTTGTTGTTCCAACAACAAATCAACACCACGAATTTCTAGCCCTTTTAATTGCATACCTTTTTGCATCATGCCTGTCATTTTAATGGTCGGGGCAGCGGCAATAACATTTTGGTTTTTAAGTATTGTGGCGATGCTTTTTTGCCAGTCTGATAAGGGCTCATTTACACTAATGATTTCCCCGTGTGGCACCACAGACAATAAACGTTGCGCTAATGCTCGCTCAAAACCATTCATTGCAGAGAGCACTACAATTAACACCATCACCCCTAAAGCAATACCAATTGTAGAAGAGGCTGAAATAAAAGATGAAAAACCGTTACCATGTCGACTACGTACATAACGTAGTGCTAAATATAAACTAAGGGGTTTAAACATAACTATGCCATTGGCTTTAATTGACCGTGATCTAACCGTAATTGGCGATCCATTTTTCTTGCAAGATTTAAATCATGAGTAACAATCACAAAACTCGTATTTACACTATTATTTAACTCACGTAGCAACTGATAAATTTGTTCTGCGGTATCAAAATCCAAATTACCTGTCGGTTCATCTGCCAAAATCAATGACGGTTTGGTCACGATTGCTCGAGCAATAGCGACACGTTGACGTTCACCGCCAGACAACTCTGAAGGTCGATGATGACCACGGTGACTTAACCCTACTTGCGCTAATGTCTCCTGCGCAGCCATGAGCGCTACTTTAGGAGAATCGCCACGAATAAGTAGCGGCATAGCAACATTTTCTTCTGCTGAAAACTCCATCATTAAATGATGAAATTGATAAATAAAACCAATATGCTGATTACGAAATTTTGCGCGCGCTTTGTCTGGTAATTCATTGATATCAACGTCATTAATTAATACTTGACCTGAAGTTGGAGAGTCCAATGCTCCTGCAAGATGTAAAAAAGTACTTTTTCCACACCCCGAACTGCCAACAATAGCTAACAATTCACCTTTAGTTACGGTTAAATCAAGTCTGCTTAATACGTTTGTTTCAATATTCCCTTGAGAATATGATTTTGATAATTGTAAACACTTTAAACCGTTACTCATTACGTAAAACCTCTGCGGGTAGAGTCGTTGATGCCCGATAGGCTGGATATAAGGTTGCGATAAAACTCATGGCTAAGGCTGATAAAACAATCACAAAAACATTGCTCATTTCTAATTGTATCGGTAAGTTTTGATCACCATAACCGGCGCCAAGTACACTAATACCAAAAAAAGTTAACAAATGGTTCAAGTTTAAGGTTAACAATATGCCCAAAATAGCACCGGATAAAACACCAAAAATACCATTAAACATTCCTTGAGTAATGAATATCTTAAGGATCCCCATTCGATCCATACCTAATGTTTGTAAAATCCCTATTTCTCCTTGCTTTTCAATAACAACCATCACTAAAGCAGAAACAATGTTAAATGCAGCAACAGCAACAATCAGACTTAACATCATCCACATCATATTTTTTTCCATGTTAACTGCAGAAAAAAGAGCGCCTTGGCTTTCATTCCATGTGGTAAGTTGAAATTTCGATTTATCAATAGGTAATAGCTTTGTAACTTGTTCCGCATTAAAAGCGTCATCTAGGTATAAACGCAAATGGCTAATACCATCACCTTTTTGGCGAATAAGTTTCGCCCCATAGCGGCTATGTACATATACCATGAGATCATCGACCTGTGAGCCAACATTATAAATACCAGAAACAGTAAAGGTACGTTGCACTGGTATTCGTCCCATAGGGGTAAAGATCGTTTGATTGGGCAAAACTAAACGAACTTTTTCGCCGAGTCTAACATCAAGTCCACGCGCGAGTGTCTGTCCGATAACTATGTTGTAAGCTTTCTCTGACAAGCTCGTCATACTACCTGATATCATATGAGTATTAATAATATTATGCTGTTCATATTCAGGAATTATACCTTGCAGCATAATACCTTTCAGTTGGCTTGTGGATTGAATTAGAGCTTCACTTTCTAAAAAAGGTGTAACCTGTTTGACATGATTTTGTTGCAATAATAACTCACGTTGTATTTGCCAATCACCCATGCTTTTTTGCGCAATATTTGTTGTATTAGTTAGATTGTCATCCGAAGTGCTTTTACTAATAACAACATGCGGTACGATGCCCAAAATGCGTTTTTTAAGTTCACCTTCAAATCCATTCATTACCGATACAACAGTAATAAGAGATGCGACACCGAGTAAAATACCAGCAATAGAAAAGAAAGTAATGAAAGAAACAAAACCTGTTCGACTTTGGCTACGACTATAACGTAAACCTATAAAAAAACTAACCGGTAAAAACATGAGTAATATCTATATATTAAGTAATTGATTCATTTTCATAAATGAAATTATTTTATCAATGATAGTTGCAGTAACATAACGCTGTTAGCATAGCACATTCATATTAAAGAAAATTCACTTAACTCACTTATTATGTTGTTAAATATTTCACAAACCCTATAGAATAATTATCAATAAATGTGTTTAAAAATCACCATACAAAGCAATATTTACGGCCATTTATTAATGATCACTCTTTGCAATTGAGTGATGCATCTTAAGGATGAATGGGTATATACTTCAAATATTAACAATAAAATTATAGGTCTAACGAATGTCTGAACAAGATAGTCAAAATAAACTTGAGTTATTTAATGAGTTTTTTTCAATCAAACATTTATTTAGCATCAATATTGTTCAAACAGACAGCCAAAAAATCCCTTCGTTTGATGAATTCATTAATAGTATTCCATTACCTTTTAAGCTTGCCAGCGATGTTTTTACTCTTGACCAAGCCGCATTAAGACCATTACAAGCTGTAAGTAGTGTCGCTGGTCAGTTGGTTGAATATTTAAATCATCAAACGCAAAAAATAGATCTGTTAGTTGGATATATCCTTAGTCAACAAGATGACGAAAAAAGTAGATTTCAAGGAATAGGCTTTGGCGGTAGTGGTGTTATTTTTAAAGATATTGAACCACAAAAAATAGGTCAACATTTTGCGTTAAAAATATTTTTACTCGAAGAGAATTGTGCCATTTATTGTTATGCTGAAATTATTGAAGTCGAAAGAAATGCTCAAGAATACGAACATAAGGTTATATTTCATCATATTCGAGAGGAAGACCGCGAGATCTTAGTCAAATCGAGTCTTCATCAACAATCTAAGCAATTGCAATTATTGGCACAGAGTCGAAAAGAAAAAAAATAACCGTTTTCTTGTTGAGACCTCTTCATTAATTTTCAGTAGAAATAGGTCTCATATCATTAAACACAAATTCGATTTAACGTTACATCAACTTGTGAAGCACATTCATGTTGTTTTTCAGCGTGTTCAGATACAGAAATAAGTCGAGTATTTATCTCTTGGCTTAATGTTACAACTTCTGACATATTATCGTTTATTGATGTTGTTGATTGCTGCTGTTCACTCGTTGAATTCGCTATTTGAGAGGTTAATGTATCCACGTCATGAAATACTAATCCTATCTGTTTTAATGCGTCAACAACTTCTGCAGAATGCAATAAACTTTCTTGTGTCAGTTTCTGACCTCGACCGATGGCACTGACCGCATTTGTTGACTTTTCCTGCAACCCTTCGACCATTGACTGAATTTCAACAGTTGACTCTTGTGTACGATGCGCCAGAGCACGTACTTCATCTGCAACAACAGCAAAACCTCTTCCTTGTTCACCAGCTCGAGCAGCTTCGATAGCCGCATTCAATGCCAGTAAATTAGTTTGGTCTGCAATACCGCGAATAACATCTAGCACTGAGCCAATACGAGCACACTCTTCTTGTAAGAGCGTAAGATCATTCGCCATACTATTAACTTCTTGTGTCACTGACTCAATACTTTGTTGGCTGGTCGCTGATGAGGTTGTACCCTGCGATAATATTGACATCACTTGCTTCGTTGTATCACTAACCTGTATTGCATTTTCTGATAAAACAGATGATGTAGAAGTGACATGTTCAATTGAATTCGCCATTTGTGCTATTTTATTAGTTGAGTCATCAACAGATTGCACTGATTCACTCACTTGATCTGTCAAGTGTTGAGAGCCGCAACGTAAAGTCTCTGACTCTTCGCGTATTTCAGCAATAACATCTGCTAGGCTTGCAATAAAATCGCTTAATTCATTAATAGCTTCACCTAAATCATCTCCCACATGATCAACTAAAGGCGTTGATGGTGCTTGTTCCACACTCACCACTAAATCAAGGTATTGCTTTAACTTGGCTATGCGTTCACTAAGTTGCTTCTGAGAGTAAAGAAAACTGGTAAGTAATTGCGCTAAAGTCATTGCTGTTAACGAGATTACCATGCTGCTTTTATTTATTGATTCAGCAAAAATAAGCACTAAAAAAATGCTCAAAACTCCTACAGCAAAAGTAGGAAGAAGCAGCTTAATACTTAAACGGTTTATCATAATTGAATCCATCTTATTATTATTTTTTACAACGTCAATTTCAATGAACAAACGACAATTTTATACAACACTTAATATTTGAAACTAAACGAATATTTGTATGAACTAATATAAATATTTCATACCGACAAATTACATGTAATAAATATATTTTGCTAATTAAATTTATTGATTTAGTTTAATTTAGTAAAAAAAACACTTTTGTTTGACCTTAGCTCAAAAATTATTAACATATAATTTACACTAAGTATATTTTGAGGAATAAACATGTCGATAATTTCAATACTCGTCATTATCTTAGCAATTGGCATTATTGTCAGTGGCATTATGTTACTAAAACAAACAGCCAAAAAATTCAACTTAACAGCTGAACAATTCGATATAATTAAACGAAGAAATAGCGAACAAGATAAAAAAGACAAGGATTTTTAAGGCAGTATAAATTGATACCTGGTCATTTCGATGAATATTAACTGCGATATAAGGTTTTAATTAGGTGATAACCAAATTTGGTCTTCACTGGTCCATGTACTTTATATAAAGGTTTTTTAAATACAACATCATCAAATGCTTTAACCATTTGTCCTTTTTTGAAGTCTCCTAAATTACCGCCTTTTTTCCCTGAAGGGCATACTGAATATTTTTTTGCAAGTTTGGCAAAGTCTTCTCCTTTTGCAAGAAGCTTTATCAATTCCCGAGCAAGCTTTTCCGATTTGACCAATATATGTACTGCACTTGCTGATGACATAGCTTTAACTCCACTCTAATATTTTATACAAGGTTAATTATACTTGAAAACATCTCTCATTCCATAGGTACTTTGTCGTGTTTGTTTTCACGCATGTTTTACCGAGTAATAAATATAAGTTTCTATTGTTCTATTAAGCTTTACGATAAACTATCAACATAATTCACACCTTGGGCATGTTATGGCATCTATAGAACATTTATTTAAAAATAATCTTCAATGGGCTGATAAAATCAAACAAGAAGATCCTAATTTTTTTAAATCATTATCTGAACAACAATCTCCTGAATATTTGTGGATCGGCTGCTCTGATTCACGTGTTCCTGCCAATGAATTATTAGGTATGCAGCCCGGCGAAGTATTTGTTCATCGCAATATTGCCAATCAAGTTATTCATACCGATTTAAATTGTTTATCTGTGTTGCAATTTGCTGTTGATGTTTTAAAAGTAAAACATATTATTGTATGCGGTCATTATGGTTGTGGTGGCATACATGCTGCTCTTGAAGATAAAGAGCACGGTTTAATTGATAATTGGTTAAGACACATAAAAGTTGTCTATCGTTTTCACGAAGATAAGATGGCGCAAGTTAAAGAGAGTCCAGCAAGAGAGAATTTGTTGAGTGAATTAAACGTCATTGAACAAGTCGCTAATGTATCAAATACAACCATCCTAAAAAACGCTTGGAAAAATGGCCAAGAGGTCACTATACATGGTTTTATCTACAATATTCATGACGGTATCTTGAAAGACCTTGAAGTGTCTATTTCAAACGAAAATCAATCATAAAGATAAATTGAGTACTGAAATAATTCATTGCCATATATGCAGAATATCACCGCCAATGGTGTAGGCACATAGCATTTACTGAAACTAAAAAGCTGACAGTTCTTCCTTGAATGTAAAAACCAGCCGAAGCTGGTTTTTTAATTTTCAATAAATCCAAAAATTATAAAACGCCACGTTCCATTTGATTTAACTCTATCGATTTAAACAGAGCGGTAAAATTACCTTCACCAAAACCTTGGTCATCAACTCGCTGGATCATTTCAATAAAGATAGGACCAAAGATATTCTTAGTAAAAATTTGTAATAAATACGAATTTTCATTTTGGCTATCCACTAAAACTTGATGGTCACGGATACGTTGAGGATCTTCCTTCACCCAAGGAATACGGTCAAAAACATCGTCATAATACTCAGGTACAATATTAAGAGTATCAATAATGTTTTTATCCAATTTATCCAATGATCCTAATAAGTCATCAGAAATAAATGCCAAATGTTGAACACCAGGGCCGTTATATTCATCTAAGTATTCATCAATTTGATTATTTTTCTTACCCTTACCTTCATTAATAGGTAAACAAAAGGTGCCACAAGGAGACTGTAACGCATAAGAAATTAATGCAGATTTTTCGCCTTTAATATCAAAGTAACGAACATCAGTGAATCCAAATATATCTTTATAAAAATTGGCCCAATGCTCCATCGTACCTTGATGAACATTGTTGGTTAGATGATCTACACGTAAAAAACCTTTTTCAGCATTTACTACCGGCGACTCGTGACCTTCAAAGTCATCTTCATAAATTGAACCTTTAGTGCCAAATTTTTCGATAAAATAAATTAGACTGTCACCAATACCAAAAATAGCAGGGTAAGGGAGTTTATTTTCAACGTCTGATGCTGGTTTTGCACCACGCTTAACCGCTTCTTCAAAAGCAAAAGCAGCATTATCAACACGCCACCCCATTGAACAAATAGCTGGACCATGGCTTTTAGCGAATTCACGAGAGAAACCGGCTTGTTCATTATTTAATAGAAAGTGAATATCATTTTGATTGAAATAATCAATATCACGCCCTTTGAATTTTTTAGTTTTAGAAAAACCAAAACCGTAAAATGCGTTTTCCATAAAATCAGAATCTGGTGACGCGTATTCAGTAAACTCAATACCACGTAAATTAAGTGGGTTTTTTACATCAGTCATATTTGTTTCTCTCACACAATAATTAACTTCATTATCGTTGCGAATAAACAGAAGTAAAAGCTTGACTGAAATCAAGACATATTGGTGCCGTAAATGAAAATGTACGTATAATTATAACAACAGCCAATCAACTCTAAGACAGGCTATACCTAGCCTAAGCATGCCTTGTACAAAATAATTTACACCTTGTTTTTCATAGTCAAAATTAATGATACTTAGACTCATTTCTTGGTTTTAATAAAACGCTACGAAGATGTGTTATACCGTTATCATTAAGTTTGTAAGCTGTTGTGCTTAGGAAAAATAAATCAGGGCAGGCGCTCGATTGATTCTTACATGGATGTAAGCCAGTAGAACAATGAAGGAGCATATTGTCGAGTATTAGCTGGTTATTAGGATTGAGAGCACAGGTTTTCAGTTCCGGATAAAACCTAAGTACACTCATCCATATGAGCAACGTCGTCTTGGAGAATTTTAATTAACCCAAGAGGGCAATAACTTAATGGAATTGGTATTCTTCCAACTGACTTCAAATAGTTTATCAATGTACAGCGATGATAAATTTTCAATTGCCAAGCGTTTTGTCGCGGTCAAGATAGGTGTTGCTTGTAACAATTCACTTATTTTCAAATATAAAAAAAGGCGCTATAAAAGCACCTTTAAATAAAAGAATAAAACGTTTAGTTTGGACGACGAGCTCGTTCCGTACGTTTACGATCTGATGCTGGAGCTGCTTGTGCATCTGAAACCGTTATATCTAAAACTTGACGACGAACACGAACACGCTTTAATTGCTCAAACGACTTTTCAGGCATACCTTTTGGTAATTGCACAAAACTATGTTTATCATGAAGGTTGATAGCACCAATGTAACTGCTGTCTAAAGATATTTCATTAGCAATAGCACCAACGATATCACCTGGTCTAGCACCGTGTTCTTTACCAACTTCTAAACGATATGTTTGCCAATCAACATCACTACGATTAACTTTTTCTTTGCGAGGACGTTCTGTACGACCACCACGATTATCTGATCGACTATCTGATCGAGAATCACCGCGGGTATTACGACCTCTGTCGTTACGACTATCTGAACGTGAATCACGGCTATCTGAGCGAGCATCACGACGAGGTTTTGGATCTTCTTTTGGCTGTAACGGTTGCTTTAACTGTTTTTGGAACAATAAGGCCGCCGCTAAATCAGTCATTGAAAGCTCTGACTCTGCTGCCATTGCTTCAACAATAGTGCGCATGCTAGCGATATCTCTATCAGCAACAATCGCTGACATCTCGTTACGGGTTCTTTCAATACGTTTTTCACCAATTTCTTGAATATTAGGTAATTCGTATGTTTCAACTCGACCTGATGTTAAACGTTCATAATGACGTAATGAATACATCTCGCGAGGACGAACAAAAGCAATTGACATACCTTCACGACCTGCACGGCCTGTACGACCTATACGATGTACATATGCTTCATTATCACCAGGTAAGTCATAGTTGATAACTAATGAAATACGTGGAATATCGAGACCACGAGCAACAACATCAGTAGCAACCAATATAGATGATTTCCCTGATTTCATTTGCTCAATACAACGCTCTCGTTGTGCTTGGTTAAGATCACCGTTTAAAGCAAGTGCAGGATAACCAGCACGCTCTAGTTGCTCGGCAACTTCAACAGTGTCACTACGAGTACGCACAAAAACAATCATCGCATCATAATCAACAACTTCTGCTATACGCTCTAGTGCAGTAATTTTTCGAATACCACTCACTTTCCACGCAAATTGTTTAATGTTAGCTTTTTCTTTTTTAACCGCAGCAATTTTAATATGCTCAGGTTCTTTTAAAAATCGGTTAGCAATTTTGCGAATTGCTGGTGGCATCGTTGCTGAGAACAATGCCATTTGTGTAGTTTTTGGTAAATGGTCAAGTATCCATTGAATATCTTCCAAAAAGCCCATATTCAACATTTCGTCAGCTTCATCAAGTACACAAACTGACAAATTATCAAGTTTAAGACTTTTACGACGTAAATGATCCATTAAACGACCGGGGGTACCTACGACAACTTGAGCTCCACGCTCTAATTGTTGAAATTGTGGCTGATATGATTGACCACCATACAAAGTAGCAACACGTAAACCTTTCATGTTTTTACCAAAAGACTCAATTGCTGCAGCTACCTGCATTGCAAGTTCGCGTGTTGGTGCCAATACCATTAATTGAGGTTTTCTAATATTTGTATCAATTTTAGCTAAAGCCGGCAGACCAAAAGCAGCGGTTTTACCTGTGCCTGTTTGCGCTTCACCTAATACATCTTTACCTGCCAATAATGGCGGAATAGTTTTTGCCTGAATAGCGGTGGAAGAATCGAAACCTAAAGTTTTCAAAGCGGATAATAAAGTTTCAGGCAAGCCCAAAGAATCAAAGCTCACAGGAGCATCGTTAGATATAGTCATAAATTTTGTCTTCTCTTGGCAGGAAAAAGGTATAAACCATCAATTCCCGCATACATATACGAGGAAACCACCAGGAAGACTCAAGGCACGTTCGCTAGGAACATAATGCTAATATTGGAGATTAGCTTGACAAGTCTATGGGCGGATAAACCCCACTCATTTTAGATAAAGCACTTCATCGAAGTCAGCTTTATCGAGGCGCGCATTATACAGATGATGATTATTTATGCAAGGTATAATTATCAAATATAAACTTATTTGTAGTAAGTAAAGTTATCTATACTATTTTAATTTCAATCAAACCATATGATTGCTTAGCACCAAAGATTCCAAATTTGCTCTAATCGTTAAAGTAGTCGATATCAATTATTTAATCACTATTTTAATGGATAGCTGACTTTAAAAGTATTTTTCAACGCTACGTATACACCTATAATGAACTACATCTACTTTTCCAACAGAGGCACATAAAAGGTTATTAATCCCCACGTAGGATAGCAATGACCTTAAAAAGAAGAGACATGCGCATCAGTAAAAATAATATACAACTAATAAAGCATACTGAAGTTCAGTCGTTGACAGGATTGAGAAAGGCATTTTGAGTTTTTCAAATGATAAACCGTACATAAAGTAAGTATGCTTAAAAGAATATGAACGCTTTAAATTATAACTCGATAATTTTGTGTTTCTACAACTTTAGTTGACCAAAATAGCTATAAAACGTGTATAAATGAGATGTTATAATTTTTAAAAACAGTGTTTTTCTGAGTGAGAAAAACGACTATTAAATAAAGGAAAATGCATGTTGTCGTACGAGTGCGGACTCCCCTTTGGACGGAATCAATAACATAATATTGGTCTCCTCTTTGGTTAATTTAGTGGATACCACAATTTTTTACTTTTAAGAGGTGTAAGTGGAGGTAATAAGGGATTGTGTAATTGTAGAACTTTTCGTTGGCGATGTAGCTTTGTTGCAAACACTTTCTCATACTCATGGTAAGAGTCAAACAGCAAATCAAAAGAACCATCTTCGATGGACAGTATTAACCCTTTTTCAATTCGACTTGCCAACATGTGATTATTATTATTTACAAAAAAATATATAGGTGAAGGATAATAGAGAAGAATATGGTCATCTACTATCAGGTTTGACTTTTTTTGTACTTCTAATTCTTGCCATGCCTCATTAACCCCTCTTGGAAAATAATCAAACCGCCGAGCCTCAAGCATGGCAAATAATCCCTCATAGTTAGATGCTGTAGTAACATCGAGCTGATTGGCGCGTAGTATCTCTGTGTCAGGCCAATCATGACCTTGTCCTGCTGTAAATTGTTTTAAATCGTTAAGATTAGTAACAGAAGAAAATTTATTTTTATCCTCTTTACGGATAATTAAAACTCGATGTCCTAGTAAACCTTTTAATAGAGGAATACGAATAGGCAATAGTTTTTCTTCACGGGATATCGAAGTAACAGTCCAAATTATATCTATATTTTTTCCCATTAAAAGTTGCTGAACCGCCCTTCCTTGCTGCATTTTAATCGTTGATTCAAGCTTTACTTTGTTCAACTCAGTTTCAGTTTTTTCTAAGGCCATTTTTAATAACTGAACAAAATATTCACTACGACGATCCTGAGTTCCTTCGGACTTTAAGTAAAGAATAACCTTATCATTCCCTTGAGAGTGTCCTATAAAGCTAAACACCATCACAATAAATAAAAAGTAATTCATTAAAATTCCAAACCTATTTTAGATTCTTCTTGTGAGCTATTTAATACCAGTATAAGAGAAAAAGTACAAATACAGCGCTAATATTTTTGAATACAGGTACAGTTTTGCGAAAGTTGATTTCTTATGACAACATACAAGGCAAAATGAATTTAAGGAGCATATTGAGTGGTAAAACCTACAGTTTTGATTCAGGCTGGTATTGTCATTATCTATGGTTCTAGTCTCGATGCGTGTCACCATCATCATCAAGCAATTCAAATCATATGGCCTCAAAGTGACTCACAATGTAAATTGAATGGTAATGATATATCAGAGCTATTCATTATTAATTCAAAAGTAGAGCATCAACTACAAATGTCTGCAGGTTGGATACTACTCATTGAGCCAAAAAGTGATTTAGGACAAGAATTATCTATTAAATTGGCGGGTCAATCCTTCAAAAAATTTAACTCATCGTTCTCTGTAACAAATAGACAGCCAATTCAAATCAGCGAATTTACTACGTTATTATCACCTATGCTCATAGCGTTAACACTCAAAAATCAACCATTACTTACTAATAAAGTAATGGTCAAAGATAAAAGAATTCAGCAATTATTAACTGAATTAGACCAATGTTTACAAGGTAATTGTATAAAACCATTAAGTTGGCGAGCTCGTGAAGTAGCGAGTCTATTAGCCTTATCTGAAAGTCGTTTTCTTCATTTATTTAGTGACGAACTTGGCATTTCATGGCGGCCTTATTTATTATGGCGACGAATGATTTGCGCGATTCAGGCAATGATAAATCAGGACTCAGCGACTAATGCCGCTCATCTCGCTGGTTTTTCTGATAGTGCTCACCTTAGCCGAACATTTCGCAAAAACTTTGGTATGACAATTAAACAAGCTCATATTCTATTTAGAAAATAGTTAGCTAGTTTATTCAAGTTTTCCTAAGAACAGCTGTTTATTCTATGTGCACATTCAATGAACAGGTGCTCATTATGACTAACATATCAAAAGATTTCCTTGTAGAAACTCCCATACTGGACTTTAACCATCCTCAGATTCAATCTCTAATTAAACAAAGAAAATGGCGAGACTTGTCACAATATGATGCCATTGGTGCAATCTATAATTATGTACGCGATGAAATCCTCTTTGGATATAACGCAGATGACCGTTTATCAGCCAGCCGAGTACTTAATGATGGGTATGGGCAGTGTAATACTAAAGGTACGTTATTAATCGCATTATTACGTGCTGTTGGTATATCAACACGGTTTCATGGTTTCACCATTTTTAACGAACTACAGCGCGGCGCTATCCCTAACTATCTATTTTCGCTAGCGCCAAAACGTATTATCCATAGTTGGGTAGAAGTACATCAAAATAATCGTTGGGTAAATTTGGAAGGTTATATCATCGACAAGCCTTTTCTAAAAAAAATTCAGAGCGCCTTTGCTAACCAATGTGAACAATTTTCAGGTTTTGGAATTGCGACTAAATGCCTTACGACTCCGAATATTGATTGGACAGGAAAAGACACCTATATACAAAGTGAGGGGATTGCTGATGACTTTGGTGTATATAGCCAACCAGATGACTTTTACACAAGCCATGGTAGTAACCTTTCAGGCATTAAAAAAATTCTCTTTCGTTATATTCTCCGCCATTTAATGAACTTAAACGTCAATAAAATTCGTAAGCATGGAGTTACCCAAAATGATAAGTGATAACGATACGCTATATGCTGACTTTATTAAAAGATGTTATTTACCAAGTACACGCTATCCGCCAATTATTAATTAAGGATACCTATAACAACTGGCGAAATGAGTTGGCTATAAAATAAAACCAACTCATTAAAATACTAGGTTTGAATATAAACTGCTCTCGCATTTTTGTAATTTTTTAGCATCATAACGGTGCTAATAGCGTACTGAGAATATTGTTGGTCAAACTCAACTTTTCATCATTAACTTCTTCAGATAATAAAGCGTTGGCCAATGCTGCTTTTTCTTTTTGTATTAGCTGTATTTTTTCTTCAATGGAGTTTTCAACAATGAGTTTATATACAAATACTGGTTTGTCTTGACCTATTCGATGTGCTCTATCTGTCGCTTGATTCTCAACCGCAGGGTTCCACCAAGGATCAAAATGAATAACAGTGTCTGCTTCGGTCAGATTCAGCCCGACCCCACCTGCTCGTAAGCTGATTAAAAAAACAGGGATATCACCTTTTTGAAAATTTTCAACGACTTCTTGTCGCTTCGTTGTTGCTCCTGTTAATTTTACATGGCGAATATCAGCCTTCACTAATTGTGCTTCGATAAGTGCCAACATACTGGTAAATTGTGAAAAAATAAGGATTTTACGTCCTTCATCAATCATCTCCGGGAGCATTTCCATTAACCATTCTAGTTTTGCAGACTGATTAACATTTTGCGCACTATCAAGAGAGAGTAATTGTGGATGGCAACAAACCTGACGTAATTTTAATAAAGCATCAAGGATCTCTATTTGGCTACGATTAATGCCCTTTTTCGCAATAATTTCTGATAAACGAGAATCCATAGATAAACGCACACTTTCATATAATTCAGCCTGTGCGCCTTCAATACGAACTGATTGAATAATTTCAGTTTTCGCAGGGAGTTCTTTAGCAATTTTCTCTTTGGTTCGACGTAATATAAAAGGTTTAATCCGTTGATTTAATAATACTTTACGTTCTTGATCACCATGATTTTGAATGGGAGTTTTAAAGAGTTTATTAAACTGATTATGCCCACCTAAGAAGCCAGGCAGTAAAAAATTAAATTGTGCCCAGAACTCTCCTAAATGGTTTTCCATCGGAGTACCCGTCATACACAATTTATGCTCTGCTTTAATTTTTATAATTGATTCATAAAGCCTTGTTTTGGGGTTTTTAATATAATGGGCTTCATCTAAAATTAAATAATAAAAATCTTGCGCACAATAATGTTCAAAATCCTTAACAATCAGTGGATAACTGGTAATAATAATATCGTATTGACTAAAATCATCTAGATGAATTTTACGTTGTGGGCCATGTATCAAATTATGAGTTAAAAAGGGAGTGAATTTTTTAATTTCATTCGCCCAATTAAAAATCACACTCGTAGGTGCAATAATTAAACAAGGGCTTGTTAATCGGCCTTGCTCTTTTTCTATGGCTAAATGGGCCAGTGCTTGTACTGTTTTCCCTAACCCCATATCATCAGCCAAAATACCACTGAGTTGATATTCTCTTAAAAACTGTAACCAATTCACACCTTGTTGCTGATAAGCCCGTAACTCTGCGTTAAGCTGCTTTGCCGGTGTAACATCTTTAATGCCATCAAAACTTTTCAGCTTGGCGGCCAAGGTTCTTATTTTTTGCGCCCCCTTAGCAATAACACCTTGATCATCTAACACTGACAATGTTTGATGACCTTGAAAACGGGATAATTTCATCATGCCGTTTTCATCGAGAGAATTAGGTATAAATAATTCAATAAATTGACGAAGTAAAGGTTTTATCGTTTTGTATTGAAGTGTTAAAAAATTGCCTTTTTCCATATCAATAAAAATGGAGGTATCTTCATCAATGTTATTATTGCTTTCACTCTCTGTTAACAAAGACTTAGGTAATTGTTTAATAGCACTTTGTAAAATAGGAAATGCCGGTAATTTTTTCCCATTGATATCAAGGTTTAAACCAATAGAAAAGAAGTCATGGCTATTCTCATAATCTTTTAGTTCGGCTTCAAAATTGCCATCAGTCATTAGTTCTTGATAATAGAAGTTATCGTCAAACTCAATAATCCAACCTTTAGCTTTTAGCATTGGAATTGTGTTATGCATAAATTCATACCACACCTCTTTTGCTTGTAATCTAAAGGTACATTGATTAATTTTGTCTTGCCAATAACTATAAATATATTTTTCACCCATTTTAAACTGGTGATCTGTTAATACGGAAATCACTTGGTTTTCATAGGCTAAATCACGATAAATTCTCTTTTTCTTATCGTCATTAATGTCAATGGTTGGCGACTCTTGATTAGGGTTAATACTGTGTCCTTGATAACTAAAGGTCAGTATTATTTCACCATGATTTGGCGTACTTTCTATGGGGGTGGTCAGTGTTAATTCAGGTACCGGAACAATCATTTGTATTTCTGAATTGATTTTTGGCTGAGGTAATTTTTCAGCTTCATCGCCTAATGAAACACGTAATTGGCTAACCACCCAAGGTATTTGTTGCTCATTAAAAACAGGGCTTGATAATAACTGCGGTGCTAAATCTTCGTTAATTTCTGTTTCAATGTAACCAATCGCATTATTTTCAATATCATAATAACTTATCGGTTTTGTTTGAAACAAGTCAACATCTTGATAATGGGCTGGTAAAATAAGCTGCAAACTCGTTAAATTATCTTCTAACGCTTGCCATTGCCATTCTGCTTTTACGGGATCACCAAGTACCAATGGATCGTCTAAATTTGTACAAGATTGCCAAAAGCTACGACCACTTTTTACTAATAATGCCAGAACTGAATATTCGTTACATGCTCGTTGATAGTTCACTTCACTTTCTTTCATCAACAAACTAATAATTTGAATATCGTCATCACTAACGAAAGGTTTGTTAAATAAATCTGTTGTATTGTAGACATTTTGTAGTGATTTACTTAAACCACCATTTTTCATATAAGTACTGATCTTTACTTGTACAAAGAGTTTATTCTGTCCTTGTGACTTTCTATATTCAAGTAAATAAACAACAACTTTCTTTCTAGCAGTTTTATCCTTTTCGACATTTTTTAATGACGTTAACCACACTTCAACATCTTTATCATCAGCGGCAGTATGATGACTATCCAAAAATTCATGCCCTACCGCTACGGCATGTTTACAAAATCTACCAATAGGACATGTACAACGAGTATTAATCTCATCATCTATCACTTCAATAACGGTTAAATAAGTGACTTGAGCATTAGTAGAGCTTCTTACGGAGCCACGAATTAAATCTCCGTCTTTGGCCACACTTAATACATTATGACTACGAAACAGGTGTAGCCCTCTATTCCAAGTAACTAAGGAGAATTTATCTTTAAGTTTTGATTTTGAGAACATGAATAACATTATTGAATAAATGACGATCGGGGATTTTACTGAATATCAATCAAAATTGCAGCTTTAAATTACCTACTTTGCAAAATATTAACGTTTAATATTAAAAAACACTCGAAGATGCTAATCTTTGAGTGTTTTTTTAAGTATATAAACATAACTTTCACGGTGAACAATACATTTACAAAAGCAGGGTTTTAGTAAAATTTCACAACAAGCGTGATAATAAATTCCTATTGGGCTTATATGCATAAACCGAAGTAAAGAACACTGAAAAAAAAATTAAATAGTGCTGCTCTTTAGTTTCTTTACTTTAAGGTTAATCACCATAGTAAGGTTTTCAATTCACTACACTTAGCTATCAATATCTAAACTGCCATTAATATCTTTAACTCTTAGGTCTCCTGAGCCCGATTCCAATATTTTAAGCCCTCCCGTTGTTTCAATATCAATATCACCAGAGCCATCATCAACAGTGACAACACCGTCAACATTACGTACGGTTAAATCTCCTGAGTCATCATTAATAACTGCAGAGCCTGTAATATGCTGTGCATAGATCCCACCTGAGCCATCCTCAATTTCAACATTGCCCTTAATATGTTTTAATACCATTTCACCTGAACCATCAACGATATCGATATTACCTACAACATTCTCAATAGAAAGCTCACCAGAGCCATCATCAACTTTGATATTACCAACAACATCATCAATAAAAAGGTTTCCAGAACCGTCATCAATATCAATATTGCCGTTCACATTATTGATATTTAAACCACCAGAACCATCGTTAATATCAATAAAGGCATTAATATCGGAGAGTTGGATATCACCCGAGCCGTCATCTATGTTCAACATCATGTTTTGTGGTATATCGACGATGACATCAATACGAGGAGAATTGCCCACCCAAAATCCTGATGAGCTCGGTATTTTTGCTATCAAGTAGCCATTATCACCTGATTTTTTTAATTCCAATTCAAAATTTTCTCGATTATCTGAACTGGTATATATATCAGCGGTAAGTTGAATTTCATTAATACCTTGTTTACCACGAATGGTTAGAGAACCCGCTCCTGATTCAACATTCAGTCGACTTATTTCATTAGCATTTAACGATAGTTGCCGTTGTGTATGAAAATCTGCGCGAGAAGGTGAAGCAACAACAATACAACCTGACAATAATGACAACGTAGTTAATGCAACGATAGATTTAATTAAGCTCATAAAGCCTTTTCCTTTTTATTTTAGGCATTTGATTTACTTCTCAATACAACTTCCAAGCCAAAACAAATTACACATACATTTCAAACAGTTAACAAAAAACATTTGAACTATCATTTTATTTTAACACTAGAGGTTAGTGAAATTAACTAATAAATGGTTTTTAATCCTATCACTATCTTACTTAACGCTATATATTATGCGCGGATTTTAGCAACATAAAAAACTGCCTTTAAAGTAAAGTTACAAAGTGATACATATTGTTAATATGTGGTACAGCATTTATATCTCATACCATTATATTAGCTCTATCTTATAAAACCTTAACAAGAGCTTTTAATGAAACGCTTAACATTTATCCGTTGCCTAACAGGTTGCTTATTTCTTTTAAACTCATCCTTTTCGCAAGCCAACGAAATCAATAAACCCATAACTAAAAAGCAATCAGCAGCGCCGCACCAAAAACAGAGTCAATATGGCGATTTTTGGGATAGCATATCAAAACACATCATACCTACTACTGCTTTTTATAAGTTAGGTTTTGGTTACAAATCAGAAACTAGTCCGTATCGAGGAAAAGAAGACAACCTTGCCTTGCTGCACAATGCTCGCTTTGAATGGGAAAACGGGCTTTTTATCGAAATTTCAAATGGTTATAACGAACTCACTCAAGGGCATAATATTGGCTATAACTTTTATAATACTGAGCATTGGAGTTTTGATTTATCAACGATGCAAGCTCACGGTAACTTATCTTTAACAACACTCGTTAGACGACATAAAGTTTCTACAGATTATTATTCTCAAGAAGAGGTCGATCAATACAACTCTAAAGGTGGTATTAAGTATAAAGAAATAGAGTCGAGAAAAAAATTAAGTGCTGTAGGGTTAAGAGTAACAGGACGTTTTGACCAAACAAATGTACAATTAACTGTTGCACCATTTGTTCAACAATCAGAGGCATTAACTAATGTAAGTGAGATAGACCATGGAGTGTATGCTTCTTTTTGGTTGGCTCATTACTGGCAAGTTAAAAACTGGGAACTACATGCATCCTTAGGCGCAAAATACCGCTCAGGCGAGATTATAGATTATTACTATGGATCACATGGCTACCCTAGATATACAAATAATTATATTTTTGATTTTCCTGAATATAATGCCAAAGCGGGTGTCAATGTTTCGGCACAAATAGGATTAAGTTACCCTATCAGCAAAAAATGGCTTTTTGATAGTTATTACCGTTATACCAATCTGGCCAAAAGTATTACCGACAGCCCTTTTATGAAAGTAGCGGCTGAAAATGAAAATAGCGCCATAGATGTTTCTGAATTTGGTATAGCTATTAGCTATCTCTGGTTTTAATAGGTTATTTAATGACATATTTTATCCATAAAAAAGCATTCGATTGTCCCCCTAATAAACGCTATATACTTTTGGCTTTAACTTTGTATGCTTTCGCCTCCAATATCGAAGCTAATGTACAACCTTTACAAGCAAATTTAAAATTAAAACCAAACCAATGTGTCGCAATGCACCAAGGACAAAAGTGCTATGTTAATATTGATATTAGTTGGCATGCCAATCAGAAAGAAAACTATTGTCTGTTTGGATCTTTCAAAGCTTTACCTCTGCAATGTTGGAGTAATTCAAATAAAGGAAAATTTTCTCAAGAAATGGTTTTAAATGAGAATGTCACCTTCCACCTTAAGCACCAAAGCAGTAAAAAAATGATTGCAGACGCAGAAATTGAAATAGCTTGGATCTATAAAAAGGATTCGCGCGCACATTTATCATGGCGAATGTTTTAATCCCAAACTTTAAACGTTATCACTTTAAGTTTATCACTCATATACTTGAATAATAACGGCTATATGCATTAAAAGAGTATAAGTTAATGGCACATATATTAATTGTTGAAGATGACCACGATTTGGCACAGTGGATGGCAGACTACCTACGTGCTAAAGATTTTCAGGTCAGTATTACCGGCAGAGGCGACCAAGCGGTCACATTAATCAAACAACAAAACCCTGATATCGTTATTTTAGATGGCATGTTACCTGGACTAGATGGTGTTGATGTATGCAAAGCAGTCCGGCCCAAGTTTACCAATACCATTATCATGGTAACTGCCCGTGATGAAGAAATTGACGAAGTACTAGCGCTAGAAATGGGTGCAGACGATTATTTGATCAAGCCTGTTAGAGCAAGAGCTCTTTTAACGCGCATAAGCAAATATTTAAAACAGCAAGAACAACAAATTTTATCAGATAAAAAATCAAATACAGAAGAAAAAGACTCTACTTATTTACAATTCAATAATCTCATTATCGACCAACAGGCAATGGTTGTCATGTTAGACAACAACAAAATAAAAATATCATCTAATGAGTTTGACGTTTTGTGGCTATTAGCTCGACATGCTGGTCAACTCGTAACCAGAGATGAATTAGTGAGCCAATTGAGGGGCTTCGATTACGATGGTTTTGATCGTTCTATTGATTTAAGAGTGTCGAGATTGCGTAAAAAACTCAACGACGATCCAACAGAGCCCTTTCGAATAAAAACGGTGTGGGGAAAAGGTTACTTATTTGCGAAGGATTCATGGTAAAAATGCGCACGTTAACGTATTCACTTGTCTTGGTTGTTTTAATTGCCACCGTTGGCCTAGGCTGGTTATTTGATACTATCTATGAGCAATATTCATCTGATGAGTCTAACCATGTTATTACAAAAGTGAATATTATTGAGCGACTTGGTCTTTCATTAGCCAACACACTTAATAATATGAATAATAAACATGATTTTATTAAACAATGGCATGCTAAACAATCATATCAGTTAACTTTACTTGCTATCGAGGAGTCCGCTCTACCAAAAACCCTTCGCCAACAAGTCAAAGAAGAAAACGTCCTTTTACTAGAGACAAATAACAATTTAGTATTCCACTATTACTTAGACAAGAGTAATGAATTGCTTATTTTGAAATCACCACGAGTGAACGACAAACAAGAGAGTAAATCTTTAAACTACCTATTTACCTTTCTATTTTACTTTACGGTTATTCTATTATTACTCTTTTGGGTATACCCTTTGATTCACCAATTACAAGCCTTAAGTCAAAGTGCAAAATCTTTTGGTGAGGGAAAGTTACAACAAAGATTAACATTAAGCTCAATTTCTTATATTCGTGATATTGAAATTGAGTTTAATCATATGGCACAACGTCTGGAAAACTTGATTGCCGACGTAAAATTATTGAGCAGTGCGGTTTCACATGACCTACGAACACCGTTAGCAAGAATTCGTTTTGGTATTGATACATTAGCTGAAGAAGACGACCCCATATTGCGCCGCCGTTTTGAAAAACGAATTGGTGATAATGTTGATGAAATGACCTCTCTGGTTGAAACGCTATTAAGTTATGCTCGTCTTGATCAAGCAATGTTAGACATTAAAAAGGATAAAGTTAATCTGACAACTTTAATTAAACTTTGTATTGCTAATAAAGAAACAAATAAGGTCAATATTGAATTTATTAAGCCAAAAAAGGATGTTTATATTACCGCTGACTCAAGGTATATAAAAATTTTAATAAATAACATATTACAAAATGCGATTAATTATGGTCATGGTCAAGTAACAATTGATTTAATCAATCAGTCCCAAAATATTATAATTTCTATTGCCGACAACGGTGATGGTATTGAAGACAAGTTCAAAGTAGATATTTTTAAACCTTTTGTTCGAGGTGAAGCTAAAAACGATCATCAAGATAGTCCAATTAAAGGCCATGGTGTTGGTTTAGCTATGGTTAAACGTGTCGTCGATTGGCACCAAGGTCACATTGACATCCAACGCAGTACTTCGTTACTTGGTGCTCAATTTAATATCATTTTTCCCAAAGATATTAGTTAAACTTAGTGCACTTCAATTTCAACATGAGTTAATGCCAACTAGGCAATAAAATTGCCAACAAGATCAGGGAAAATACCCAATAGTATGCCTGATAATATAAAAATACTAATCAAGATATGCTCTGTGGCTGTATACCTTAATCGACTCTGCTCATTTTGATTACGGTTAAACAAAACAAAAATAATTCGTAAATAATAACTCAATGCAATGCCACTACCGATGATCAATGCAGCGATTAACCACCATAACTCTCCTGCTGTTGCATGAGATAACAGATAAAATTTACCAATAAATCCCATAGTTAAAGGAATACCTGCAAAACTTAATACCGCAATTATAGTGAGTAATGCTAACGCCCTATTATGCCAAAATAAACCTTGCAGTGCATCAATGCTCAATTGCACATCCATTTCATTTTTTTCTCTATATTGCTGCTCACAAATAATAATGACAGTGAAAATAGAAAGGCTGGCCAAAACATATGCCGCTAAATAAAATTGTGCACTTTGCCATGCAAAAGCCATGCTTTCTTGGGAACTAACTAACAATACGATTAATAAGTAGCCCATATGTGCAATCGATGAATAAGCTAATAATCGTTTAAAATTATTTTGTTTTAGTGCCAACGCATTACCTAATAACATCGAAAGTATTGCGAATACGGTGATTAACTGGATAAGGTTTTCACTAACAAAGTAACCTTGACTAAAAAGGCATTTCATCAGGACAACAAACATTGCCAATTTTGATACGGTGGCCATTAACAGCGTTATTGGAGTGGGCGCTCCTTGATAAACATCCGGCGTCCAAAAATGGAAAGGAACAAGGGATAATTTAAAAGCTATACCTACCAAAAATAACAACATCCCCACCGCATAAAACGAGCTGACTTGTATAAGTGATAGTTCAGTTATTGGGGTAAAACTCAATTGCCCTGTCTGGCTATATATTAAGGCAATACCAAGCAACATAATGCTAGAAGCTGTTGCGCTTAAAATTAAATACTTAAAGCCCGTTTCAACCGAAAATTTACTTTCACGTGCATAACCAACTAAACCTATAAAGCTAATACTTAATACTTCAAAACCCAAAAATAAGCTTGCATAATGGTCACTAATAACTAAAACACCTGCCCCTAAAACTACCAGTAGCAGTAAAACATAATACTCATCATGTACTTCTATTTGTGCCTTTAAAAATTGACTACTTAATTGCGTAACAACCAGTGCCGATAAGCAAACTAGAATAAAAGAAAAAACACTGTAGCTATCAACTCTTAATAATATAGTTACAGCACTTGGCTCAATAGTTAACAATTGAAAACTGAGAAGTATCGCAAAAACGAGGATAGTTTTCGTAAACAATGCGATCATTTGTTGAGAACGTTGCCAAGCGATCAACAACAAAGATAACGTAATACCTAAGGCAATAATCAATTGTGGCGCAATAGCCATTAATGTTTTAAGTTCTAAGGTATCATTCATAATGATGGTGCTCCCATAGCAAACTGCAGCAGCAAGTTGGGATATAAACCAATAATGAGCAGCGATAGCAATAAACTGCCTGTTATCATTAGCTCTCGAATAGATAAATCAGCAATATATTGTGTTCTGACCCCTTGAAAACTGCTCTGAAATAACACCATGCCATAAATTGCTGAACCAATAAGCCCTAATGCGGCTAACATGACCAATACGGGGAAATGCTGATAGGCCCCAACTAAACTCATAAATTCACCAATAAAATTCGCTAATCCCGGTAAACCGAACGCTGCACCGGCAAAAGCCAGAGCAAAACCGCCCATACGTGGTGCACTTTGCCAAAATCCGCCCATATCATTAAGATTTCTGGAGTGAATACGGTTATAAACCATACCCGCTAAAGAAAACAGAGCAGCACTGCTTAAACCATGAGCAACCATGGTGATAATTGCGCCCTGATAAGCGACAGCATTAAAAGCAAACAGTGCCAGCATCACAAATCCCATATGGCTAATACTGCTGTAGGCAATTAAACGTTTCAAATCGGTTTGTGCAAAGGCCATTTTGGCGCCATATAAAATACTGACCACAGCTAAAACACCGGCAATTGGTGCAAAATTTAGACTCGCTTGAGGAAATAATAAAATAACGAAACGAATTAATCCGTAGGCTCCTGTTTTTAATAAAACGCCTGCTAATAAAACACTACCCGCTGTCGGTGCTTGGGTATGAGCATCCGGTAACCAGCTATGCACAGGTACTGATGGTAATTTCACCGCAAAAGCAATAAAGAATCCCAACATTAAGTAACTTGCCAAATGTAGCGGAATATCAATCTCTAACCAGTCTTGATAATAAAAGCTTAAAGCCCCCGTTTGTTTGCTATAAAAATAGGCGGTAGCAATAATAGCAATGAGCATTAAGAGGCTGCTAACTTGTGTAAAGATAAAAAACTTAACAGCAGCAAAATGTCTATTTTCATGACCCCAAATAGCGATAATCGCAGTCATTGGTAATAACATCACTTCCCAAAAGAAGAAGAATAGAAATAAATCTACCGCACAAAAAACGCCAATAATACCGGCAATACTGGCGAGCAAATTAAAATAATAAAACCCTTGTTTGTCTTGAATCTCTTGCCATGAAACTAGTACACAAATAATCGCTAAAAAAAAGGTCAAAATAATTAAGGTAATACTTAAGTGATCAAGTGCCAATGCATATTCAATGTTGAAAGAGGAAATCCAAGCTATACGGACCAATGACTGTAATTCACTAAAATTTTGTGAACTGGAAATAATTGAAAAAGCAAAAAACATTGCAAAAGCAACAAATGAAGCCAAGGCTACCCATCGAGCACTATGTTGCTTTATACCTTCCATGTACCAAGCAATGCCACCACAGATAAGCAGGCCAAAAATAATAATTGTTAACATCATAAGGTCACTACTCCCACTAAGCAGACTATCGCTAAGCCAAATGCTGCAGCATACCAGCGTAAACTGCCATTTTGAGTCATCGACAATGTATCGTGCCATAATCGAACATACCAAGCATTAAGCATTATCACCTGATCAATAATGTCTCTTTGATTTAACTTTGCAATAAAACAATATGGCCTGATCAACAACCACTGATACAAGGTGTCAAACCCTAAGCCGTTACGTAAAAATTTATATATACTATTTTGTTTTGCCACAATTTCATTATTTTCACCTAAGCGATAACGAGAGAAAAAGAACCACGAAAAGGCAATGCCAATAAATGGAGTAAGGATCGCAACAGTATGCAGCCAAGAAGGTTCATTCATATTAACGACTTTTGTTGAAACAACAGCAAACACCTCTTGCAAGTTCAGTGAAATTAATCCTCCGAGCAGTGACAATGCAGCTAAAATAATCAGAGACATTCGTAATAATTTACTTTTCTCAATATGAAGCTGGGTTTCAAAGCGCTCTTTTCCTAAAAAGGCTAAGAAAAAAAGTCTACAACTGTAAATAGAAGTTAATAACGCACCAATAATCGCGCACCACCATAAACTTGGCCCCGCTGTTGAGGATGACCACAGCTCAGCTATTATCGCTTCTTTTGAGAAGAAACCCGATGTGCCTGGCAATGCCATTAAACAAATCAAACCTATGATAAACAAGGTACTTTCTACAGGCAGTCTTTTTAATAAACCGCCCATCCTAAATAAGTTTTGTTGATGATGAAGCGCTAAAATAACAGCACCTGCTGTTAAGAATAATAAAGCTTTGAAAAAAGCATGCGTCATTAAATGAAAAACACCTGCGGACCATGCTCCTGCGCCAAGCGCTAGCATCATATAGCCAATTTGACTCATGGTTGAATAGGCTAAAACACGCTTAATATCAGTTTGTACTAGGGCCGCTACGCCAGCAAGTAACAATGTAGATGCACCAACCCAAGCAACATATTGCATAACTTCTGGTGCTAATAAAAATACGCCATGCATACGGGCGATTAAATAAACACCGGCAGTAACCATAGTCGCAGCATGAATTAACGCACTAACTGGCGTAGGTCCTGCCATAGCATCCGGCAGCCATGTTTGTAATGGTAATTGAGCTGATTTTCCGACAGCACCGCCGAGTAATAATAAGGCAATCCAATAGGCATCATTGTTTCCTACTTGCCAACTTGCTTGCGCAGCTTCACTAACGGCTACTATGTTAAGCTGCCCTAAGGATTTGAATAACATAAATAAACCAATTGCCATGGCGGTATCGCCAATGCGAGTAACTATAAAAGCTTTACGCGCCGCCAGTACATTGCCTTTTTCTTGATACCAAAAACCAATCAATAAAAAACTACATAAACCAACACCTTCCCAGCCTAGATAAAGTAATACTAGATTATCTGCGAGAACTAGGATCAGCATAGCGACAATAAATAAGTTCATATAAGCCATAAAGCGACTAAAATTTTCGTCACTTTTCATATAAACAGCTGCAAATAAATGTATTAAAAAGCCAATACCAGTAACAACACAAATCATCACACTCGATAGCGCATCAAGGTAAAAAGTAAAGTTTACATCAGTAGTTCCAGTGTTACTTTTTAATGAAAACCATGACCATAATTGTGCAGTAAATACATGCATATTACTTTGCGATAATTGATAAACTAAAACACCACTTGAAATAGCGCTAAGTGCCATCGCGCCAACACTCAAAAACGAGGCTTGTTGCCATGACAGGCGTTTACCCAAGGTGATCAGTAATATAAAACTCACCAAAGGATAAAAGGGTAAAGCCGATAACATAAATGTAGACATAAACGGTTACCCTCTCATTTCATTTAATTGATCAATATCTAAAGAATGATATCGCCGCTGCATTCTTATAAATAATGCTAAACCAACCGCAACTTCCGCAGCTGCTAACGTTAAAATAAGAATGAACATCACTTGCCCATCAGCTTGTTGCCAAGCACTCCCTGCACCTATAAAAGCAACGCCCACTGCATTTAACATCACTTCCAAGCTCATCAACATAAATAAGGTGTTTTTACGAGAGATAACGCCAATGAAGCCAATTGAAAACAAAATACACGACAGAAATAAAACATGCTCTAGCGGAATATGAGTCATAGGTGTGTACCTCGTCCGTCTGGCTTAGCATAATGATAGCCGGCGAGTAGTCCTGCTAATAATAGAAAAGAGGCGATCTCAACTGCTAATAAATAGGGTCCATAAAGCAACATACCAACTTGTTTTGAAGTAACAACATTTGCTGTAAGTTGCTGTTGCAGTTCAGCATTGTCAATCACCCAAAGCAATTCAGTAAGTAACGACATTGCTAAAATAATAGGTCCTACCCAGAAAGAGAGTCCTTTATTTTGTGGCGCATATTTAGTTTCATCGGTCGTTAAGCCAAACATCATTACCGCAAAAACAAATAACACCAATATCGCTCCTGCATACACTATCACTTCTAATCCAGCGGCAAATGGCGCTCCCATTAAATAAAAACACACAGCAACGGCGAGCAAGGAAACAACCAAGTATAATAGCGCATGTACTGTATTTTTTCCGGTAACCACTTTCAGACTCGCAATAACAGCAATAAGACCTGCTAAGTAAAATAGGCTTTCAATCGATAAAAAGTTAGCCAACATAAGCACCTCCTTTAGCAATAAAACAAAACATGATCTTTTTTCTTATTTTTTTATTTATTAAAATAAACATCATGGCATTAATCCTTTTACATCAATCGGCGGTTTTTCTTGTACTCCCTGCCCTTTCTCTTTACCACTAATGGCAATCCCCGATTGTTGATAAAAACTATAATCTGGATATTTCCCAGGACCATTAATCAATAAATTTTCTTTTTCATAGACCAAATTTTGACGGTCGTACTCGGCAAGCTCAACATCAGGGGTCAATTGAATCGCATAGGTAGGACAAGCTTCTTCACAGAAACCACATAAAATACAACGAGAAAAGTTAATTCGAAAAAAATCAGCACGTTTACGGCCATCATCGTCAATAATTTGCTGCAAAGAAATACAATCTACAGGACAAGCAACCGCACATAAATTACAAGCAACACAACGCTCCTCGCCATCTGGATCACGTGTTAAGACGATACGGCCTCGATATCTTGGTGCCAAATAAGGCTTTTGCTCGGGGTATTGCACAGTATCTGCTTTTGTAAAAGTATGCTTTAACACCAGCCACATGGTACGTAATTGGCTATATATATGTGTAAACATAACTTCTCCTTAAAACTATCGAATTGGAAATAAGTTGATTTAATAACATCACAATACTCCGCTCAGTTTTAATGCTGCTGTAGCGAGTAAATTAAACAAAGCAAGCGGCAACATTGCCTTCCATCCAAAAGCTAATAGTTGGTCAAAACGAGGCCGAGGTAATGAGGTACGTAGTAAGATAAAGAACATCACAAAAAAGAGAATTTTTAAAATAAACCACATTAATGGTGGTAACCAAGTATCTAATGGAGCAGGCATTAACCATCCCCCAAAAAACAACACTACTGACATCGCCGAAATCAACGTGACACTGAGGTATTCTCCCAAGAAGAATAACGCAAACTTCAATCCTGAATATTCAGTATGAAAACCTGCTGTCAACTCAGTTTCTGCTTCAGGTAAATCAAATGGTAAGCGATGACTTTCCGCAATACCTGCGACTAAAAAGATAAAAAAGCCTAAGAATTGACTTTGAATAAGCCAACCATCATTTTGCGCCAGAACAATTTCTCGTAAGTTAAAGGTTCCTGTGAGTAACACCACTCCCATTACCGAAAGCCCCATAAAAACTTCATAACTAACCGTTTGTGCAGCGGCACGCATTCCGCCTAACATTGCATATTTTGAATTTGATGCCCAACCTGCTAAAACAACGCTATACACAGCTAAAGAAGCCATTGCTAAAAAAAATAAAATGCCAATATTAAGATCAGAAATACCAATATCAGGTGAAAATGGAATAACAGTGAAGCTCATTAATACACAAACTGCACCGATAACCGGTGCCAAAACAAATACAATTTTGTCACTAAAAGGAGGGATCCAATCCTCTTTCCCTAATATTTTTAGTAAATCGGCAAGTGACTGTAAAATTCCAAAAGGTCCAACTCGATTAGGTCCATGTCGGTCTTGCCAAATACCAATCATCCGCCGTTCAACCCAAACTAACGTAGCCGCAATGGGGATTAATAACGCAATAATGATGGTGATTTCAATAATTTTCCAAAATTGCTCAAGCATCATCAAGCCCCCCTAAAATCATAAAATCTATTAAGGCACTTAAAACAAGGATGGCGGTTTCAATAATTTCCCAAAGTTGTTTAGACATCATCAAGCCCTCCACTGGTCAATCGAATAGGAATAAACTGATCTCTGGATTTTAATTGCTCAAGTATCGCCGCTTTATTATCACGGGCTAACTGCTGATTATCTTGATGAGATTGTTGATAATGCGTTAATTCATCGCTAGTAACTTCAGTTAGGCTAATTTCAACATTATTTATGCTTTTATCTAATTCACTTAAGGTGCCATAGACATGATTGTTGGTAAGTTTTTCATCACAAAATAATATCGCAATTTGGCAACTAATGACCTCTTCAACAGTAAAACTTACCTTTACTGCTTGACCACTATTCCAGCCTTGCTGCTTCGCATAAGCAGATGAAACATACAAGCTATTACCTTGGTTCATAAACTGAAATTCAGGAATAAAACTCGCTTGCCAATCACCATGATACCAAGGTATATTTTGACTAAATGTAAGAATTTCTTGTTCCGATTGTTCTACTCTTTCTTTCCTATGTTCGCTAATAGGGCAACTATCAATCAAAGACTTAGCGTCCTTAAAAGCTAAATATACGCTAGTATTTTTTTGATTTAGCTCTGCCCCAACTTCGTTTTGAAATTGTGTGATCGATTGATTTGAATTCCAACCCGGCGCCCAAGTAAATGGCATATCAGCAGGAGTGTTTTCTTTTGCTCCCTCCATAGAGAAACGCAGCGATTTATCATAACTTTGTGTTGTTTTCGGTTCATGAACACTTATATTTGCTAGTTGTGAAGTACGCCCACTAGAGCGGTGAGTTTGTCGAGGGACATCACCATTTTCCTCAACATTTTTAATTGGCCAATTTAAAAACTCAGATAAAAAATGTTGATTAATATCAGCTAAACAGTGCAGTTTCTTCTGAACATTTTTTGTATCGTTTGATGAATAACTTAACCTTGGATATAGCGTATTTGCCAATAAATCTAACCAACGCCAACTATCTTGAACAGGTAAACTCGGCGCATGAACTTGGTAAAAGCGTTGCACTTGCCCTTGATAATTTACATAATGACCATCGCCTTCACTCACAGGTGATACTGGCAAAACTATATCAGCACATTGACTGATATTGTTTTCACTATGATCTAAAACAATAATCGTTTCAGCAGACTTACGTAAGCGTACTAACTCATCTACCGTTAAATGAGTAAATTCATGTTCAAGGATGATCACCCCATCGGCTTGTTTTGAGTCTAACTGTTCAAGCACATGCTCCATTGGTAATGTTTGTTTATCTATTATCGACAATAAACCTACGCTGTTGCATTGCGGCGGTATAATAGCGAGTCTTGTTTTCTCTTGATTATTATCACTATCGTTTTGAGTGTGATTTAACACAGGTATCAATTGTTCAATATCACTAAATATTCTCGCTGATTGTGAACTCCAACCAGAAAGAATTAGCGGCCGCTTTGATGATAAAAAGGCATTAAGAAAAGCTTTAACAAAGGCCTGTTGAGAGTCATCTAGATGACTTATCACCTCATCATTTTTATTGGCTAGATAACTAATTAGAGCTTGCAGGCAATCATTTATCTCATCAACAGGTAATAAGAGTGAACACTGGGCAACATCATCTAATTTGGTCGCCACACTTTGTAAAGTAAAAAGCGGTGAAACTAAGTTACCACCTAAAGTTCGTACTGCACTGTCTTGCCATGAAGGGATACCGATAGATGCTGCTTTTTCAATACTGGCATTACGTAATGCTTGCCTTACCGATAACGCCATTCGAGACGCTGTTTGCGTTATATCTTCACCAATTATAAAAATAAAATCACTTTGTTCTATCTCGGTTAAACTTGGTGGTTGATAGCAACTTAAAAGTTGCTGATGATATGCGGCCATTGTCATTTGCTTGGCCGAGAAACCTGCAGAAAATTTATCTCCACCAACCAGTTGCTTTAAATAAAAATTGGCTTCTAATGATGTTCTTGCAGACCCAATACCAATAAATTTTTGACCTCGATAATGTGCTAAGCTTTTTGCAATATCTAAACTGGTTAGTTTTTCAGGTGATTGTTGTTTAATACCTTTTGTTTTTCTTAGTCGCTGTAGACCATTTACAAAACCAATACCATAACGACCGCGATCACACAAAAAATAGCCATTAATATCACTATTGTAACGATTAACTACACGCCGTACGCTGCCATACCGTTCCCCAATGCTGGTATTACAACCTATTGAGCAATGAGCACAAACCGAAGGTGCTGACTGTAAATCCCACTTTCGTGTATAGTGACTCGAAAATATTTTGTTAGTAAAAACTCCGGTTGGGCATATTTCAACCAAATTGCCACTAAATTCACTTTCTAAGTTGCCATCACATTGACGACCAAAATATACTTGGTTACGAGAGCCATAAACACCAAAGTCTTTTCCCCCAGCATAATCTTTATAAAAACGTACACAGCGATAACAAGTAATACAGCGATTCATTTCATGTCCAACCAAATCACCTAAATTTTGGTTGCTAAAGGTCCTTTTATCGCCTTGATAATCACGCACAGTATGACCTGTCATCACTGTCATATCTTGTAAATGACATTCTCCGCCCTCTGCACAAACAGGGCAATCATGAGGGTGATTAGTCATCATAGCGCCAATCACTTGTTCCCTAAATATTGATGATTGGCTATCTTGCAAGCTTATTCTCATGCCATCACTTACTGGCGTAGTGCACGCCATTACTAAACGTCCACGGGTATCATTCTCATCTTGATATTGAGTCACAGCACATTGGCGACAGGCCCCTACAGATCCCATGGAAGGATGCCAACAAAAGTAAGGTAAGTTCAATTTTTGTGAGAGTACACCAGCCAATAAATTATTCTCTTTATTAACTTGATAGGGAACGTTATCAATAAATACTGTGACTTTTTTATCAGTAGCGCTCATATTAAGACCAACCTTTGATATCATTTTCATAAGAAGTGTCGCGGTAGTATTGAGCGATACAGGTAATTAATTTATTATCAGTAGCGCTCATATTAATACCAACCTTTGATATCATTTTCATAAGAAGTGTCGCGGTAGTATTGAGCGATACAGGTAATTAATCTATTTTCAGTAGCGCTCATATTAATACCTACCTTTGATATCACTTGATAAGAAGAGTACCGACAGCTTAGAACTATATTGGTAATTAGTTTATTATCAGTATCACCCATTTTAGTGACCTCCTTGAGTGCTATGATAAGGACAGCAACCTTGATCAATGTGCTGTTCAAAGTCTTCATGAAAATATCGCAATGCGCTTTTTAATGGTTCAACTGCTCCGGGTGCTAATGCACAATGCGTTTTCCCTATCCACATGAAGTCACATAGGTTGGCCAAAGTATCTAAGTCTTTTACTGTGCCTTTTCCTTGTTCAATCCGTGTTAATACTTCAACCGCCCAAGGCGTACCGTCTCGACATGGTGTGCACCAACCACAAGACTCCTGTGCAAAAAATTGTAATAAATTTAAGACCATTGCCACCGGACAATTTTTATCATCAAGAACAATGAGGCCGCCAGTTCCTAAACGACTACCCGCTTTAGCAATAGAATCATAATCCATAGGTGTATCAAGGTGTTCAGGCATTAAAAAGTCAGTAGACGCGCCGCCTGGTAATAAGCCTCTAAGCTGTAAGCCATCAAGCATACCGCCGGCGTGATCATATAAAACCTCACGAATAGTAGCGCCGAAGGGTAACTCCCAAAGGCCTGGATTTTTAATACGGCCACAAGCACCATAGATTTTGGTACCCGCATCACTTTCAGGAGAAATATTCTTGTACCAATCAACGCCATGTTTGAGGATATGAGGTAAGTTACACAAAGTTTCGACATTGTTAACTATGGTCGGTTTACCAAACAAACCACTGACTTGCGGAAAAGGAGGTTTAGCACGAGGAATCGCTCGTTTTCCTTCTAATGCATTAATTAACGCGGTTTCTTCACCGCAAATATAACGACCTGCACTTGTATGTACATATAAATCAAGTTGATAGCCAGTGCCCTGAATATCACTCCCTAACCAATTGGCTTGATAGGCTTGTTCGATAGCTTGCTCTAAACGCTGTGCGGCGACATGATATTCACCACGTAAAAAGATATACGCTTTATTTGCACCAAGGGTATAACCACCAATAATCATCGACTCAACGAGTTGATGAGGTACTCCTTCCATTAATAGCCTATCTTTAAAGGTACCTGGTTCCATTTCATCAGCATTAGCGACAAGGTATTTATTCTCAGGTTTATTGGGATCATTATCATCAAACATTGGCACAAAGCTCCACTTCATCCCTGTTGGAAATCCAGCACCACCTCGTCCCTTTAAACCAGAATCTTTAATAATGGTTAAGACGTCAGCAGGACTACATTCATGTAACGCTTTTTTTGCACCTTGATATCCACCTTCATTAATATATTGCTCAAGTGTTAAAGGCTGTTCAAGGTTAATCCATTGAGTTAGTGGTTTTAGGCTTTGACTATTCATCACCCACCTCCAGAGATTTTATATCTTGCTCAGCAAGCTCTTTTAATATTTTTACAACACTTGTTGGAGTTAAATGATAATAATGCGCTTTACCAACCATCATCACTGGCGATTTATCACATCCACCAAGACAAACATTTGATAATAAGGTAAATTTTTTGTCTGTTGTCGTTTGTCCGTATTCGATATTAAGATAGGACTTGATGGCAGCTAATACTTGACTGTAACCTGTTAAATGACAACTAACGCTATCGCAAATATGGATGACGTTTTGACCGACAGGGTGGCGATAAATTAAGTTATAAAATGTTGCAACACCTTCAAGTTCAGCGACGCTCATAGCCAATAAGTCAGCTATGGCATACAAGCTCTCGTCACTAACCCAGCCACGATTATCTTGTACGACTTTGAGTGCTTCGATACCAGCTGCTTCACGCGTTTCCATAATGCTTGCTTCATGCTCTATTGTCGCTATCTCAGTTGCAGACAGATAACGACTGTAATCTATGGTCACTGTTTTTATTATTTCCATAACTCACTCTTTTTATTCTTTTTGGTCGGACTTTTTTGATTTCATTCGGCTTTTACTACTTAGTTATCTCGTAACAGAGATAAAATGCAGCATTGCTTTATCTATCAACATCAGCCATCACATAATCAATGCTGCCCAAAGTAGCTATTAAGTCGGCAACCATCTGCCCTTTGCAGATCAATGGCAACATTTGTAAATGTGCAAAACTGGGAGTACGAATACGTGTTCTATAACTCATCGTGCTACCATCACTGATCAAGTGGTAGCCCATAATGCCTTTGGTTGCTTCGACACTCATAAACACTTCCCCCGCAGGTATAGTGGGTCCCCACGACACATTAATAAAATGAGGAATGAGTGTATCGATATCTTGCATCGTTCTTGATTTTACTGGCGGCGTTGTTTGTGCGTGGTCTGCTTTATATGGCCCTTCAGGCATATTATTAAGGCATTGTTCAATAATACGAATACTCTGTCGCATTTCTTCAACACGGACACGACAACGATCATAACAATCACCTTTATGCCCCGTTGGTACTTCAAAATCGAATTGATCGTAACCGCTATAAGGTCGTTGCTTACGTAAATCCCAGGAAAAACCCGTCGCACGTAAACCTGGTCCAGTGACCCCCCACTCAATGGCTTCTTTAGTAGAGTAGGCTCCAACATCTACAGTTCTAGCTTTTAATATGGAATTTTGCATCACCATTTTTTCATATTCATCAAGGCGTTTAGGTAAATAATTAACGTAATCTCGAACTAACGTATCCCAGCCTTTAGGCAAATCTTGTGCAACACCACCAATTCGAAACCAACTAGGGTGCATTCTTGCGCCAGTAAAAGCCTCTATAATGCCAAAGAGTTTTTCTCTATCAATAAACATATAAAAAATAGGAGATAAGGCGCCGATATCTTGGGCAAAGGTGCCATAAAAAAGCAAATGACTTAAAATTCGGAACATTTCACTGGTCATAATACGGATGACTTTCGCGCGATCAGGTACGGTAATGCCGGCAAGTTTTTCTACAGCCATCACGTAAGGGAAGTTATTCATCACTCCGCCAAGATAGTCGATACGGTCGGTATAAGGAATATAACTATGCCAAGATTGGCGCTCCCCCATTTTTTCAGCACCACGATGGTGATAACCAATATCAGGCACACAATCGACAATTTCTTCGCCATCCATCTGTAAAACGATGCGAAAAGCACCATGAACACTTGGGTGGTTGGGTCCTAAATTCAAAAACATAAAGTCGTTGTTTTCATCTTGGCGCTTCATCCCCCATGCTTGGGGATCAAACTGTAATGCCGCTTGTTCTTTGTCTTGTTGATAAGGAGGTAATGTAAAGGGATCCATTTCAGTAGCGCGCGCAGGGTGTGTTTTTAATAGCGGATGCCCCTGCCAGGTATTTGGCATAAGTATGCGCGTTAAATAAGGATGATTATCAAAGACAATACCAAACATGTCCCAAATTTCTCGTTCATACCAATTGGCATTGGCCCAAAATGCACAAACACTTTCTAGCTTTTTATCCTCTGCAGATAAGCCAACTTTGATACGAATATCTAAATTTCGCTCATAAGAGCGCAACTGATAACTGATGGTAAAATCTTGTAAATAAGAGGCTTTATGCTGTCTTTCAGTTTCATCAATAGCCATAACATCAAAACACATATCAAACGGATGGGTTAAGTCATGCCTAACCACCTGCATTAATTGCACAAGTTGTTTTTTGTCTACCCAAAAAGTACTGATATCATCCGCAATATTTTCCACTGCTGTAACAGCAACTAGATTAAGCTCTGGAGCTAATGTGGCTATTTCATCAATGATTGCAATATCACCAGTCATTTGCCAATCTTTGCTTTCTTTAAGGTTTACTTTTAACATTCAACGCCTCCTAACATATATCCGGCGAGTCTAAATTGGTCACTTTAATACGCTCTTCATTTTTAATATCACGTAGTGAGGGTTTTGCTATTTGGCTAACCGTTTGCTCCCCAACCACCCAACTTAACGGACGAGGCTGATGTTCGATACTATTTTGCAGTAATAACAATGCTTCAAGTAATGCTTCAGGCCGTGGTGGACAACCGGGTACATAAACATCAACAGGAATAAATTTGTCGACACCTTGCACCACACTATAAATGTCATACATACCGCCAGAATTAGCACATGAGCCCATAGAAATAATCCAACGAGGCTCTAATAATTGTTCATAAAGATGTTGAATAACAGGTGCCATTTTTCGAAAGCACGTACCAGATATAACCATCAAATCAGCTTGTCTTGGTGTTGCTCTAATAACTTCGGCGCCAAAGCGGGCGATATCATGACGAGAAGTGAAACTGGTTGCCATTTCGACATAACAACAACTTAAACCAAAATTAAATGGCCAAATGGAATTTTTTCTTCCCCAATTAATCATGTCATCAAGTTTTGCCATAAAAACATTTCGTTTGAGCTCTTCTTCGGAAATGCCTTTTGCCAAGCTCATTGCATCATCAAGCTTTGCTTTTGTTAACGACCATTCCATGATTACCTCTTTAATTTTATTTGTTGATGACTTGATTCGCTTTAGCAGATACTTGCTGAGTAGTTAACTGTTGTCGTTCAATCGCTTTATGTCGAAATGGTTGATGTCGCTGTATTAACTCCAAAGCACCAATTCGCCATAGGTAGACGAGTGCAGCCAATAGTATTAAAATGAAAATACTTGCCTCGATGAATCCTGCCCAGCCAACTTCATCAAAGGCGATTACCCAAGCAAATAGGTAGATGGTTTCAAGGTCAAAAATAACGAAAAAAATGGCATATAAGAAGAAGTGATTAGCAAAGCGTGTTTTATTATCTTCAACAGAAATGATGCCTGACTCGTAAGGGGTGTTTTTTGCTCTACTACGTGTTTTAGGACCAAGAAAATGAGAGAGTAGTAACATAAATATAAGCATTATCACTAGAATGATAAAGTATGCTGCTATTGGCCAAATTTGGTTTATTTGGCTTATTTGATCAGATAAAGATTCGCCCACATAGCCTCCAGATGAATGCCCACCCACTTAAAAAGTGAATGAGTAAATCCCGATAGACAACAGATACCCAATTTTTATGCGTGCAACCTATACGTAATAAAATTTAGATATTTCTTACCGTGGTAAGTCAATTAAAGATTGTAACAATGACAATCTTTTAACTCGTTTATAATTTAATCAATTAATAAACAGCATAGCAAAACCCGAGAAAATGTATAACTTTTTCTTTATTTTTCAACAACTTTAACAATACGCAGAACGTAAAAAGACACACCAACTATATTACGTTAGTGAAAAAACATGATGAATTAGTGCTAAAGACTTAATTCATTGAGCTTGCTATATTGAAAAGCTTTATTGTTATTATTTTAATCAATTACCTCATTTAGCATGAATTAGACAACGGAAATAAAATCATTGCGGGTAAATATTGTACTTCTGATTAAAAGTATAGAAGATTTGTACAAAAAACAATCGTTTATTTGTTTTTATTAAAGGCTCATAAAATAAACAAGTGATTTAAAATTGCTATGTAAAAGGATTGTTACTTAAACTAAGTAAGTGAACACTTACTTAGTTTGATTAAATAATTCCAAATAAAATAAAAAATGATCATATTCAAGTGATCTACATGGTTAATAGCCGCAGTGCTTACATGGATAGACGCACTTAAGTATTGTTTGGAACTACAAATTGGTACTTTCATCCCAATAGCCAACTATCGGGATTGAAAACGCCTTGAATTAAAGAATTTAACCTCGTTTATAATTAATTCTAAATTATTCGCCGCCTTCTAACATGTCAGCAAAAGCAGCCAGTTTAGCTAATACTAAGCTATGAATTGATTTACGAGGATAACGACCAACACTATTCATAGTACCTGCTGTCATGCCCATTAATAACTCAATAGACTGATCAATATCATCAACGGCATAAATATTAAATTTATCATTTTTAACCGCATCAATCACATCGTCATGGAGCATTAAATTCATAACGTTTGTGCGAGGAATAATAACGCCCTGCTGCCCAGTTAAACCTCGGTCTTTACACAGTCGATAAAACCCTTCAATTTTTTCATTTACACCGCCAATTGATTGCACTTCACCATGTTGATTAATTGAACCTGTAATGGCAATTCCTTGGTCAATAGGTAAACCGGTGATCGCCGAGATAAGTGCACAAAGTTCAGCCATTGAAGCGCTGTCGCCATCAATATGACCATACGATTGCTCAATCGCAATATTTGCTGAAATTGTCACAGGAAACTCCTGTCCATACTTATGCCCCAGATATCCAGTCAACAAAAGGAACCCTTTTGAATGAATCGATTTTCCTAGGTCAACTTCTCTTTCAATATCAGTCACACCTTCGCTACCAGCATAAACGGTTGCTGTAATTCTAGCTGGTGTGCCAAAAATACTATCGCCAATTTCGAGTACCGTTAAGCCGTTAACTTTACCAACTTTATGACCTTCACTACTTATGAGTAGCTGTTGCTCTTTAATTTCACTTAACCACGTTTCACTCATGCGTCCTGTGCGGCGCGCCTTTGCCGCCAAAGCAAGTTGAATATGTTCAGCGGAGAGTTCTCCTGTACTACCACCTTTGTTCCACAAGTAATTAGCTTCATCAAGTAAGTCATTAATTTGCACGATATTGGCAGATATTTTTTGTTGATGTTCTGCACGCCTTAATGCGTATTTCACTAACTCAAATACAGCACCATTTGTCACCAAAGGATAACCGTGTTTATTTGCTCGTTGACGAATTAGATTTGCGTAAGCAATTAGGTTTTCATCCGTATTTGTTAAATAGTGATCAAAATCTGCCAAGACTCTAAATAACTCTGTAAATTCTTGATCATACTCTTGTAAAGTATAATAAATTTCAGGATCTCCTAATAAGACCACTTTCACTTTTAATGGGATTTTTTCAGGTTGTAGGCTATATGAACCTGGCTGACTTAATTCAGAATAAGGGTTTTCAATTGTTACCTGTTGCGTTTTTATCGCTAACTTTAATCGTGACCACACTAATGGTTGATTAAGCAGTTTATCGGCATCCAACAACAAATAACCACCGTTAGCTTTGTGTAACGCGCCCGCTCTGATAGAACGATAACTGGTATAAGTGCTACCTTGAAAAGTTGCTGTATCAACATGACCAAACAAGTTTTGATAGGTAGGGTTTTGCTCATAAATAATCGGCGCACCTTCTTCAGACTCACGAGCAACCAATAAATTAGGAAGGAACTGCTCAACCATAAGTTTGCGAGTGTCTTTATCATTTTGGTTTTCGCCTTTTTCATCTACCAAAATTTCTAAAACAGTATCAACAACATGCATTTTTACTCTCGCTAAGTATTTCAGTACTCCGAGGTTACTTGCAAAGTCATGTTCGAGTTCTTTTAAAAACGGTTTGATACTTTGTTCTGTCGTTTCATTCTTTAGTTTTCTCAGTTTATCTGACGATATCCTTTTCCACTGGGGCAACTCTAATAGTTGTTCTGATAGAAAGTCTTCTAACTGTGCCAACAACTTATAAAAATCTGCTCGTTTTAATTCATCAAGGTTCGCAAATTCTTTATCATTTAATGGTTTACCATCAACAAGCGGCGAAAAACCAATTTCACCATCGTCTTCATATAATACAACATTACTCTTGAGAGCCATGTCTTCAACTTTTGCAATAGCCTCATCATATTGTTGATTAAATTCACGATCAATTGCCGCTTTTTGTCGTTGATAACTTGGGTTTTCAAAAACTTCAGGGAATAAGTCTAATAATTCATCAATAAAGGTATTGATACGAGCAAGTAGCTGTTTACCATCTCCTGGACTCACGTATAACTTATAAGGAGCGTGGTTATCATCAAAGTTATTGATATAACACCACTCATGTGGTGTTTTTTGTTTTAGTGCAGATGCCGACAACATTTGTTTTATTAACGTTTGTCGACCCGTTCCGGGTTCACCCATGGCAAAAACATTAAAACCAACAGCATCCATAGACAAGCCAAACTCTAACGCCTCTTTTGCTCGTTCATGACCAACAAAAGTTTGTTGATTATTCGTATTTTCTTTAGGTTGAGAAAATAAATTTTCAGAAAGCTTAGCTGTTAATTCGGGAGATGTTAAGCGTGTACGAATAAGGGGTTGATTCATCAAAATCTCACTGTTAACGATTAAAATATAAGCGTTTTATTTATTACGATAGTATTAAACCTTAGTGTACTCTGACATTACGTTGATTAGCAAAATTGATTGTCTATCCATTACCGTTCAAAAATCCTGCTGGACAATACATAGGAGTGAATTGGTAATCGTTAAATACAAAATAAACTTAAGGTGTCATTCCCTTTCTTACAAAAATTTTACCACCACATGTAAAACAGTCCGTTATTTTCGTCAAATGAGAGAGCAACATTGTTTGGTGACATTTTTGACATTCAAGTTCACCAAAGCCAATATAATCACCGCTTTGATAGATACTTTGATGTTGAAAGTCATCATTGAGTTCTGCCCATTCGACTTGTGATTTATCGGTAATACTCACCAGAGTTGACCAAAAACGTTCATTCAATAAACCAAGGTATAAGGAGTGTTTTACATGGGACTGATATTGCAGATGAAATTCACGTAAATCATATTTAAAATTTTCTACAAATTGTTTTATTTTGTCTTCTGGTAAGCTTTCTGCTGCAACAACAATTGCTTTAGCTTTTTCAACTATGCTAATAATATCAGTAAGTTCATGTTGTTTAATATCATCAAACCAGTTGACGAGTTGATCATATAATAAATTCTTATTGGCTAACTTATTTGTCATGAATAGTCCCTCTGTCATTAGACATTACTTACCTAAGTTAACTATAGACAAGATTTGTCGATTTTATTCACTCAATTCAGCTATTAAACTTGTCGTTATCAACTGAGATAAGGTATTCTATGACGATTAATTAAAACGTTCGTGGTTGTTCTTGTCATTTACAATAAATCACGTAATACCTTACTGAATACCTGAGAAATCTTTAATGGAATCCATTTACAATCCCCAATCAATAGAAGCCCAAGTTCAACAACATTGGATTGATAACAAAACCTTTCTTGCCACAGAGAACCCTGACAAAGAAAAGTTTTATTGTTTAGCCATGTTTCCATACCCAAGTGGTCGTTTACATATGGGTCATGTACGTAACTATAGTCTCGGCGATGTGATTTCTCGATATCAACGTATGCAAGGTAAAAACGTAATGCAACCTATGGGTTGGGATGCCTTTGGTTTACCAGCAGAAAATGCGGCAATTAAAAATAACTCAGCTCCTGCAACGTGGACCTACCAAAACATCGATTACATGCGCAATCAATTAAAATCATTAGGCTTCGGTTATGATTGGAGTCGAGAGTTAGCAACATGTAAAAAAGATTATTATCGCTGGGAACAGTGGTTTTTCACGCAATTGTATGAAAAAGGCTTAGTTTACAAAAAAAATGCGACCGTAAACTGGGATCCTGTTGATCAAACTGTTCTTGCTAACGAACAAGTCATTGATGGCCGAGGTTGGCGTTCTGGTGCGATGGTTGAGCGCAAAGAAATACCACAATGGTTTATCAAAATCACTGATTACGCTGAAGAGCTATTAAACGATTTAGAACAATTAACGGATTGGCCAGAACAAGTTAAAACCATGCAACGTAATTGGATTGGTCGCTCTGAAGGTGTTGAAATGACCTTCGACGTTGCTGACTCAGATGAAAAATTTGATATTTACACGACGCGTCCTGATACCTTAATGGGTGTAACTTATGTTGCGCTAGCAGCTCAACATCCATTAACACTTGCTGCTGCCAAAAGTAACACCGATGTTGCTAAATTTGTTGATGAATGTAAAACCAACAAATCCACTGAAGCTGATATGGCAACAATGGAAAAGAAAGGCGTTGATACAGGGCTTAAAGCAATTCACCCATTGACAGGAAAATTGGTCCCCGTATGGGCTGCTAATTTTGTATTGATGGACTACGGCTCAGGCGCAGTTATGTCTGTACCTGGTCACGATCAACGTGATTGGGAATTTGCCACCAAATATGGTTTAGAAATCACACAAGTTATCGAAGCGACAAATGACGAAAGCGTCAATACCGCTGCAATTCTTGATAAAAATACTTTAATAAATTCAGGTGAATTTGATGGTTTAAACTTTGATGACGCTTTTAAAGCAATTTCAAATAAACTTATCAGCGAAAACAAAGGGAAAATAAAGGTTAATTACCGTTTGCGTGATTGGGGAGTTTCTCGTCAACGTTATTGGGGAACACCCATTCCGATGATTAATTTGGCTAATGGTACCTCTGTTGCTGTTCCTGCAGATCAATTACCCGTTGAGCTACCTGAAGATGTCATCATGAACGGTGTGACTTCACCTATTAAAGACAATCCTGCTTGGGCTAAAACAACTTATAATGGTGAAGAAGCCTTACGTGAAACGGATACCTTTGATACCTTTATGGAATCATCTTGGTACTACGCACGTTTTTGCTCTGCAGACGACGATACTCAAATGCTTGATCCCGCCAAAGCTAATTATTGGTTACCTGTTGATCAATATGTAGGTGGTATTGAACACGCCATACTACATTTATTATATGCACGCTTTTTCCACAAATTATTACGCGATACTGGCTTAGTCAAGTGTGATGAACCTTTTAAAAGCCTCCTATGTCAAGGTATGGTCTTAGCTGAAACTTACTATCGTGAAGCTGAAAATGGCGCACAAGATTGGATTGCACCCACAGATGTTGACGTTGAGCGTGATGAAAAAGGTCATGTGGTTTCTGCAACAAGTAAAATAGACGGTCAACCGGTTATTTCTGCTGGTATGAGTAAAATGTCTAAATCTAAAAATAACGGTATTGATCCACAAGAAGTTATTCAACAATATGGCGCCGATACTGTGCGTTTATTTATTATGTTTACTTCTCCACCAGAGCAAACATTAGAATGGTCTGACTCAGGCGTTGATGGCGCACATCGATTCTTAAAACGTGTTTGGAAGTTGGCTTATGACTTTACCCAAGAGTTTCCTGCTGAGCAGTCATTAACTTCTACGTTATCTTTAGACGGATTAACGCTAACGCCAGCACAAAAAAGTTTACGCCGAGAACTGCATAAAACCATCAACAAAGTAAGTGATGACATTGGTCGTCGTAATACTTTTAACACTGCTATTGCAGCAATTATGGAGTTGATGAATCATTTAACTAAGGCCAAGATAGTAACGACTGAAGATAAAGCGATTATGCAAGAAGCTTTACGTGCGGTTGTGTTGATGTTAACACCAATTGTTCCTCACTTATGCCACCATTTATGGCATTTAATTGGTACCGGAAACACTGTTGAAGAAGCCTCTTGGCCTACAGTAGATGACGCCGCTTTGGTTGAAGACGAAAAACTGATTATTGTGCAAGTCAATGGTAAAGTCCGTACAAAAATCACCGTTTCTGCAACAACGTCAAAAGAGGATATTGAGGCACTAGGCTTAGCCGATGAAACCGTCATTCGATTTACCGAAGGTAAAACACTGCGTAAAATCATATATATACCAGGTAAGTTACTTAATATAGTAGCTAATTAAGGACTACTAAAAAAATGAAAGCGCAACACCGCTTTATAAAATTATCATCGACGATCAGCTATGTGCTATTCGTCGTAGTTTTATCTACCTTACTAAACGGTTGTGGTTTTAAGCTCAGAGGGAATTATCTATTACCTGACGACCTTAAAACACTTTATATTAGCTCAACAGATAAACATGGTGAACTCACTCGACTGGTCAAACAGCACCTAAGAATAAACAAGGTTAATGTAGTTGAGCAGTTTTCCGCTGATATACCTGAAATGCATATTTTAAAAGATAGTTTAGACCGAAGAACATTATCTGTTTTTCCTAACGGACAAGTTGCCGCTTATGAGCTTATTTACACCATAAGTTATCAACTGAGGTTTTCGAATGAAGAAAGCCAGACCCTGAGTTTCGAGTTTAATCGTGACTATCAAGACAATCCAAATATTGCTCTTGCCAAAAGTCGTGAACTATCATTGATGTTAAGTGAAATGCGTAAAGAAGCTGCAGATAAAATATTACGCAGTTTAGCTACCATTCAACACTGATAATTTTTAGCCATGAAAATTTATCATAACAATCTAACATCAACGTTAAAACAAGGATTTAAGCCAGTATGGTTAGTTTTTGGTGATGAACCTTGGCAAAAAAATAACAGTTTAGCTGCTATAAAATCGACTGCGCATCAACAAGGTTTTGATGAAGTTATTCGTTTTAGTGCCGACGATAAGTTTGATTGGTCACTTCTTCAACAAGAATACCAATCGCTAAGTTTGTTTTCGAGTCAACGTATTATTGAAGTTGAACTTGTAAACGGTAAAGTTGGTGATGCTGGCAGTAAAACATTGTTATCACTTAGTGAACATTTTCATACAGATGTCATAATAATTTTGCACGGCCCAAAGTTGGACGCTGCAGCGCAAAAAAGAAAATGGTTTAAAACGTTAGAAAAACTCGGTTGTTTTCTGCCTTTATACGACATTGAGGGGAAACAATTAAATCAATGGTTACAGACTCAAGCTCGACAATTAAAGATCAATTTACATACTGATGTCATTCCATTGATGGCAGAGCTATTTGAGGGAAATTTACCAGCCCTTGAACAAGAATTACAAAAACTCTCATTGCTATTTGGACAAGATATTATTACTTGCGAAGTTGCAGAAAACATTATTATTAAGCAGGCAAAATTCAACCCTTTCCAACTTGTTGATGCGATGCTTATTGGTGATTTAAAAAAATGCACTACCATACTCGATCAACTACAACAAGAAGGCGCAGCAATAGGCCAACTCATCTGGTTTATACATAAAGAAATCATGCAATTATCTACCATGCTAGAACAATTACAACAAGGAGATAATATCAATGATTTATATAAACAATATCGAATTTGGGATAAGAAGAAACCTCTATATCACCATGCATTAACTCACATCACTGTCGATAATATTAACCACTCTCAATCTCGATTAGCACAAGTTGATATGATCAGTAAAACCAGCAGTGACTTCAATCATTATTTGTTATTAGCCGATGTTTTATTAACTTTATATCATGGACAAACCACTTCTAAATTTAGTTTGGACTATGAATATTCATAATAATCATCCATTATCCCATAACAATAAAAAAATGAAACGAATCGGTATATTTGGTGGGACCTTTGATCCCATCCATTTTGGTCATATCCATACTGTAAAACAAACTACAGACTGGCTTAATTTAGACAAATTATTAATACTACCTAGCCATATACCACCTCATAAAAAAAAGACGGCGGCAACTGCACAACAACGCTTAGCCATGGTTGATTTGATTTGCCAAAAAGACCCTACGTTAATACTCGATGAACGAGAGCTTAATAAAGATACCCCTTCCTACACTGTTGAAACATTGTACGAAATAAAAGAGGAACATAATAACGCACAGCTTTTTTTCATTGTGGGTATGGACTCATTATTAAACTTCAATACTTGGCACAAATACCAAGAAATCCTCACATTAAGCCACTTAGCTGTAAATACCCGTCCAAATTACGCTATCGATAAAAATAATATTGAGTTGATAAGGTTATTAGCAAATCATCAAATTAATCATCCAAATGAATTACAACGACAAGAAGCTGGATGCATATTGTTAAATGATGGTGAAGACTGGCATATTTCCTCAACAGACATCAGAGAAAAAATTAAAAATGGCTATAATTGTGGTGATTTATTGCCCAAAGAAATCATTTCATATATAAATAAAGAGCAACTTTATCGTTAATTATTCTACCATGCTCTACAATGTGGCTTGTTAACGCTTCATGTTTAAAGTTTGTTAGCATAATATTGCTTATTTTCTTTAAATAAGCACGTCATAAGATAAAGTAAGAAGTATTTAATCGAACTTAAACAGCTGCTTTTTCTACGTATTATTAACTGATAAAGTAGAGTAGTTAACAGCCATTTGCATGTGCAAGAATAAGAGGTTAATTAACTGCTGTAAAAATAAACATGAAGATCCACAGACCCTAGCTTAACCTAGGAAATAAAAAGTGATATTATAGTCGTATACAAACGAACAACTAACCGTAAAAGAGAACAGACTTTGCAAAATAAAGCACTTACCGCATTTGTTATAGAAAAAATAGAAGATATGAAAGGCCGAGATATCATCACCTTAGATATTGCAAAAAAATCTAGTTTTGCTGATTTTATGATCGTTTGTTCAGGAAACTCAAAACGTCATGTGAAATCCATCGCTCAGTCGATTTCTACAGAGTGCCGTGCTGAAGGCATGGAACCACTAGGTATTGAAGGAAATGACATTGGTGAATGGTCATTAGTAGATTTAGGCGATGTTATTGTTCATATCATGACTGATGATACTCGTGATAAATATCAGTTAGAACAACTGTGGGAATAGTGTAAACCGTAATGCGCATCACGCTATACGCTGTTGGTAATAAAATGCCAGCATGGGTTACTACAGCTTTTACCGAATATAGTCGACGTTTTCCTCGGGACATGTCATTTCATTTAGTTGAAATTCCCCCTGGAAAACGTGGAAAAAATGCTGATATTACTCGAATACTAGAAAAAGAAGGTGAGTTAACACTTGCCGCCATCCCTAAAGGCAATCGCGTTGTTACTTTAGAAGTTGAAGGAAAGCCTTGGACTACTCCACAACTTGCTCAACAGTTAGAGCGCTGGCATATTGACAGTAGAGATGTTGCTTTACTTGTTGGCGGACCAGAGGGACTAGCTCCTGCCTGTATAAAAGCATCAGAACAAAAATGGTCCTTATCGCCGCTAACGTTACCTCACCCAATGGTTCGTATTGTCGTCGCCGAAAGTTTATATCGGGCGTGGAGTATTAATAATAATCATCCATACCATAGAGAATAATTGATGTATTCACGCCAACGTGTCTCTATTCGTAATCATACCGCGGAAGCTAATCTTTTTGCACGTAGAACGTTTATTGCTTTCTTTGGCGTGCTCATAATGTTGCTTATCTTATTTAGTAATATTTTCGACCTTGAAATTAACTCGTATAATAAATATCAAACACGATCAAATTCCAATCGTATAAAACTGCTGCCAGTAGCACCAAACAGAGGGTTAATTTATGACAGAAACGGCGTACTTTTAGCAGAAAATAAGCCTATCTATAGTTTAGAAGTCATTCCTGAAGACGTAAAAGATATAAAGTCATCATTACTTGCACTCAGTAAATTACTGGACATCAGTACAGAAAAACAACAAAAACTCCTAAAATCATTAAAATCAAAGCGCCGCTTTAAACCTCTAGAGCTTGACTCTCGTTTAAGCGACCAGCAAGTTGCATTATTTTCGGTAAATAAACACAAATTTCCAGGCTTTTTTATTGATGCTAGGTTAAAACGCTATTATCCCTTTGCCGATTTAACCACGCATTCATTAGGTTATGTGGCTCGTATTAACAGAAGAGATACGATAAAACTCGAAGAACAAGGTCTTTCTGAAGATTATGCGGCAACTCGAAATATTGGCAAACTCGGTTTGGAAAAATATTATGAAGACGTTTTACACGGCACCATTGGTCATCAAGAAGTAGAGATCAATAACCAAGGTCGAATAATTCGTACGCTTAATTACACGCCACCAATCCCTGGTAAAGATATTACTTTAACCATAGATATTGAATTACAAATGATCGCCAAACGTGCCTTATCCGGGAAACGTGGCACAGTAGTTGCCATTGACCCTCGCAACGGTGACGTTTTGGCTATGTACTCAAACCCAAGTTTTGACGGCAATTTATTTGTTCATGGTATCAGTAGTAAAAACTATAAAAAGATTTTAAATTCTAAAGACCTACCACTCATTAATCGTGCTGTACAAGGATACCCTCCAGCATCAACAGTAAAGCCGATGCTCGCCTTATTAGGCCTTGAAAAGAAAGTCATTACGCAGTCATCACGAGAATACGATCCTGGCTGGTTTCAGTTAAAAGGGCTTGAACACAAATATAGAGATTGGTGGACACAAGGTCATGGTTGGGTTGACTTAACAAGAGCTATAGAACAATCATGTAATGTTTATTTTTATAAGCTCGCGTATAAGTTAGGAATAGACAATATTACCGAAATGATGGAGAGATTTGGTTTTGGCGATTATACCGGCATTGATATTTATGAAGAAAGTCGAGCTATATTACCTGGCGTCGAAATGAAGCGAGCACGTTATAATAAACCTTGGTATACCGGAGACACGATTTCTGTTGGTATTGGTCAAGGATATTGGACAGCGACACCATTACAATTAGCACAGGCTATATCAATTTTGACTAACAAAGGACAGATCAAAGTCCCGCATATGTTAAAGTCTACAACCGAGCTGCAAACAATAACGGATAGTGAAACAGGCGTATCTAAGTCTGCGTTAATTACCAATGAAGTCGACTTTGTAGAAAAAGCGCCAATTATACTAAGCCAGCCTAAAAATTGGGATCTTGTACTTGATGCGATGCACAATACAGCGCAAAAATTTGGAGCTACAGCGTACGATGTATTTAAAGGCAGTAAATACGACGCAGCAGGGAAAACAGGTACAGCGCAATTGATCGCCAAAAAACAAGATGAAAAGTACGATGCTAAATTGGTAAAAGAGAACCAACGCCATAATGCCATGTTTGTTTCATTTGCCCCTTATGAAAATCCAGAAATTGTCGTAGCCGTTGCCGTAGAAAATGTAGTCAAAGGTGGTGGCGGTACAAATGCAGGTCCAGTTGCTCGTCAAATAATGGACCAATATTTTGGGAATAGAGAAATAATTAGTAATGATAGTAGTCGTCATCCTCAACATGACAATATCTATGGCATTAAGAAAAAATAGAGAAAAAACTAGTGCGTAATACAGGACAAGAACAGCAAAAATATCAGTCTTTATGGAAACGTCTGCATATAGACTTACCACTACTCATCGGTATATTGTGTTTAATGACGTTAGGATTATTTGTTGTATACAGTGCCGGAGGACAAGATATTGATATCGTTATTCGTCAAGCTATTCGATTAGGTATCGCATTAACCGTCATGTTTTTAGTGGCACAAATCCCGCCACTATCTTATCGAAAATGGGCCGTCCCAGTATTTATTATTGGCCTGTTATTACTTATTGGCGTATTACTGTTTGGCCACATTGGTAAAGGCGCTCAACGATGGCTTGATTTAGGTTTTATGAAGTTTCAACCGTCTGAAATAATGAAACTTGTTGTCCCTATTACTGTAGCTTGGTATTTAAGCCAATATGACTTACCCGCTAGATTACCAAAAATTATTATCGCTTTTATACTCGTTTTGCTACCGACACTATTGATCGCCAAACAACCTGACTTAGGTACTTCATTATTGATCGCCAGCTCTGGAATTTTTGTTATTTTTCTTGCTGGCGCAAGTTGGAAATTAATAATGTTATCTGTGGGTTTGGCTTCAAGTTTTGCGCCTATTCTTTGGATGTTCTTGATGAAAGATTATCAAAAACAACGAGTATTAACTTTTCTTAATCCTGAACAAGATCCCCTAGGTTCAGGCTACCATATTATTCAATCTAAAATAGCTATTGGCTCTGGCGGTTTAAACGGGAAAGGCTGGCTACAAGGCACTCAGTCTCAATTGGAATTTTTACCCGAACGTCATACTGATTTCATTTTTGCCGTTTTTAGTGAAGAATTTGGCTTAATAGGCGTTGCTATATTATTGATGGTTTATTTAACCATAGTAATGCGCGGTTTATGGATTGCTGTTCATGCCCAACATGCGTTTACTAAACTATTGGCAGGTAGTTTAACTTTGACCTTTTTTGTTTATGTTTTTGTTAATATCGGTATGGTTTCGGGATTATTGCCTGTTGTTGGCGTGCCACTACCACTGGTCAGTTATGGTGGCACTTCGATGGTAACGCTTATGGCCGGTTTTGGTTTAATCATGGCCGTTGGAACACATCGAAAATTCCATGCCTAATGTTTGATCTATTTATTTTAAATGTAAAGGTTGATATCTACTTGAAAAATATAATATTGGTCATTTTAATTTTGTTAATTAATGCCTGCAGTAGCCAAACAGGACGTTATCAGCAAAAAAACGACAGTACGCCGAGCAGAACTCCCTATGACTCTGAATTACAAGACGCGATACCGAGAGATGAACCACATAGTCGTGGCGGTAATAAGGATTATCAAGTAAGAGGCAAACACTATCAGGTATTAAAGTCCGCTGAAAACTTCAAACAAACGGGTACGGCTTCTTGGTACGGGAAAAAATTCCATGGCCACCTGACGTCCAACGGTGAAATTTATAACATGTATGGCATGAGCGCAGCTCATAAGAACCTCCCCTTGCCTACCTATCTCAAGGTCGTCAACAACGGTAATAATAAATCTGTAATAGTCAGAGTTAATGACCGAGGGCCTTTTCATCAAAGTCGTATAATCGATTTATCTTATAGTGCAGCTTATAAACTTGATATGTTAAAAACAGGTACAGCTAATGTAACTATCATGCCAATTACCGAAACATCATTAATTACGAAAGTAAACAAAGTAACTGTAAAAGATAAAGTGTCACACCCTATATTAAAACCGGTGCAAGTTACGAACACGCCCCCCATTTCTCCTTCAGGTAAATACATTCAGGTATTTGCTACACGCAACAAAAGCCAAGCTAAAAAAACGGCTACGGCGTTGTCGATGTTATATCAAAAAGACACAATTTCACCTCAAGAAAATGGAGTTTATCGTGTGCAAATAGGACCTTTCATCAACGACAATAAACTAAAAATCATATTAGAAAGTGTCCAGCAACAAGGTTATCCCAATGCATTTACACGTACAAAATAATTGACTAAAAACTCACAGTGAACTTTTTTGTATAAAAAAAGACTAATAAGTTACATAAAAAGTAACAAATGCACTTAAAATGGCGGATAGCAATCAAAGTCAAAGATGCTATACTGCTGAAAAATATCGTTTGTTTTCGTAATATAAGTTATCCAAAGGAACATTATGCCGCAATATTTGGCTAAAAAAATGGCCCATTCACCAATTAAGACCATTGCATTTATTAGTTCACTCGCTTTCAGTGTTATTTCAACTTCTTATGCTGCAACTATAATTCCCGCTCCCCCATCTGTAAATGCTAAAGGTCATATCTTAATAGACTACAATACCGGTAAAGTTATCGCCGAAGAAAATGCCGACAGTTTATTGGCACCGGCAAGTTTAACAAAAATGATGACAAGCTATATTATCGGTAAAGAACTAGAGTCTGGCAATATCAGCAATGATGATAAAGTTATGGTTAGCGAAGCAGCATGGGCAAAAAACTTTCCTGATTCCTCCAAAATGTTTATTGAAGTAGGTACCGAAGTCTCCGTTAGTTTACTAAATCAGGGGATCATTGTTGCCTCCGGGAACGATGCTTGTGTAGCGATGGCTGAACATATTGCTGGTAGTGAAAGTGCATTTGCTGATCTCATGAATGCCCATGCAGAACAACTGGGTATGAGTAGTAGTTATTTTGAAAATAGCCATGGATTAGATAGTCAGGAACATAAAACGACTCCTCGAGATATGGCTACATTGGCCGTTGCATTGATTCGTGATGTGCCCAGTGAATATGAAATATACAAACAAAAATCATTCAAATACAACAATATTAAGCAATACAACCGTAACAGTTTGTTATGGGACAAAAGTATGAATGTTGATGGCTTAAAAACAGGCCATACTTCACAAGCAGGTTATAGTTTGGTCACTTCAGCAACAAAAGGGACTATGCGTTTAGTTAGTGTTGTGATGGGGACAGAAAGCGAACGAGCTCGAAAAGTTGAGAGTAAAAAGCTGCTGAATTATGGTTTTAGATTTTTTGAAACGTATACTCCATATAAGGCTGGTGAAAAATTTGTCGCTAACCGTATCTGGATGGGAGATAAGAAAGAGGTTGATTTGGGCATTTTAGTTGATACACCAATCACTATTCCTCGCGGTCAACGCAAAAATTTAAAGGCAAATTTTGAGTTAGCTAAACAATTAACTGCACCATTGGCAAAAGGTGAAGTTGTGGGTAAGTTATTTCTGCAATTGGATGGCGAAGATATTGCCGAATATCCATTAGTCACATTACAAGAAGTGAATGAAGGTGGTATGTTTAGTCGCTTAGTCGATTATATTAAACTACAATTTGCTGACTAATATTTATTTACGATAATAAGTGGCTATATCTAAAACTCGGCGTCTGCCGAGTTTTTTTGTTTTAATAATTGAAACAATAACTTAATTCATTCTTTTATCACTTTCAAAAAAGCTTTAATTGAAATTAGCCCTCCCCCATAATTTAATGATAAAATAACGCACTTCGATGGTATTTACCCCAGCTATTATTTTATAGAGAATAGAAATGCAGACCAAGTTTGATGAATTATTAGAATTTCCAACAGTATTAAACTTTAAAGTGATGGGAGTTGCTTGTGATGAGTTACCTGACTTAATTATTACTGAATTACAAAAACATACACCTGGGGATTATTCGCCTAAGATAAAGCCCAGTTCAAAAGGAAATTATCATTCCGTCTCTATTGCTGTAACCGTAACCAGCAAAGAGCATATTGAAAAAATATACAAGACCTTAACAGCCATTGAACAGGTACGTTACGTATTGTAAATCACAAAATCAACATCTGTCTTTCCTTAAGGATGAAATTAATCATTATTTGGTTATAATGTACATATTAGAATATAAAAAGGTTATTAATTGAATAGTACGCTAATAATTCGGCAGCTTGGCAATGTCGAATATAAAAATGTATGGCAAGCTATGCAAAACTTCACCGATAATCGTGACGAAAATACACTCGATGAGTTATGGCTGGTTGAACATCCTGCTGTTTTTACTCAAGGACAAGCTGGTAAAGAAGAGCATCTATTGATGCCTGGTGATATTCCTGTTGTGAAAGTTGACCGTGGTGGTCAAGTGACCTATCACGGCCCTGGACAACAGGTGATTTATTTTATGATAAACTTACGCCGACGAAAAATAGGTGTACGTTATCTGGTAACTTTGATCGAAGACACTATTATTGCCGCTTTGGCAGATTATAATATCCAAGCTTACGCAAAAGAGGATGCTCCAGGGGTTTATGTAGATAACAGAAAAGTCGCCTCTTTAGGTTTACGTGTTCGCAAAGGCTGCTCATTTCACGGTCTAGCCCTAAATGTAGATATGGACTTATCACCTTTTTTACGTATTAACCCTTGTGGTTATGCTGGCCTTGAAATGATACAAACTGTTGACTTGCAAGGTCCAAAAACACTTATTGATGCAAGCAATGCGCTAGTTAAACACGTAATCAATTTACTCGAAATACAAGATATTCGTTATAAAACAGGATTAAACACATACCATGAGCACTAAATCTTCACGTATTGAGCCTGGCACAAAATTACGTGATGCCGATAAAATGGCACATATCCCAATTAAAGTTGTTACATCAGAACGTGAAACAATGTTGCGTAAACCTAAATGGTTAAGAATTAAATTACCACGAACAAGCGACAAAATTGATGCTATCAAGTCAGCTCTACGTAAACATGACTTACATTCAGTATGTGAAGAAGCATCTTGCCCCAATCTCTCAGAATGTTTTAACCACGGTACTGCCACCTTTATGATTTTAGGTGATATTTGTACACGTCGTTGTCCATTTTGTGATGTTGGTCACGGTCGCCCATTAGCGGTGAATCAAGATGAACCAAAAAAATTGGCACTGACTTTAAAGGATATGAAGCTTAAATACGTAGTAATCACCTCCGTAGACCGCGATGATTTACGTGACGGCGGCGCACAACAGTTTGCAGATTGTATCACTGAAATTGAAAAGCATGCACCACATACTAAAGTTGAAATTCTAGTCCCTGACTTTCGTGGGCGTATGGATAAAGCATTAGAAATATTAAATGCCAGTCCTCCCGATGTTTTTAACCATAACTTAGAAACGGCACCACGTTTATATACCAAAGCACGCCCAGGCGCTAATTATCAATGGTCATTGGATTTATTGAAAAAGTTTGGCGAAGCGAACCCTAATGTGCCAACTAAATCGGGCATAATGGTTGGCTTAGGCGAAACAAATGAAGAAATTTTACAAGTGATGCTTGATTTACGTAGTCACGGTGTTTCCATGTTAACGATTGGTCAATATTTACAACCAAGTAAACATCATTTGCCGGTTGAGCGTTATGTTCATCCTGATGATTTTGCAATGTTTAAGGCTGAGGCCGATAAAATGGGCTTTAGTCATGCAGCATGTGGACCATTGGTAAGATCCTCCTATCATGCCGATAAGCAAGCAGCAGGCGAAGAAGTTAAGTAACGTAATATAAAATAAAAAAGCCTCACTATTCGTGAGGCTTTGCGCAACAATACCATTCAAAAACAAATTATCTTAAGGCATTATCTGCCATTGTTCGGTGAATTATTGACTCGATTAGCGTTCCAAAACCATATTTGTAGGTGATTTGGGAATAAATAATGCAACAAAAGATGCCAATAAAGCCATAGACGCAGCAAAACTAAATGCGGTTAGTGCTCCTGCACCATCAAGCCAAAGTGTACCGGCAACATAAGCTCCAATAGCACCACCTAGCCCATAAACACCACCAATATAAATAGCTTGTCCTCTGCTTTGTTGACTACGATCAAAATGTCCTTGAATATATTGTATCGACGCACTGTGGTATAAACCAAAACTTGCTGCATGTATAATTTGTGAGATAGCTAAAATCCAAACAGAATCACCAAAGTGCCCCATCAAATACCAACGAATAGCTGTCACAAACATGCTAAAGACAAGTAATTGCTTAATAGTAAAGTGCTTAAACAATCGACCGGCAACAATAAATATAACAATTTCAGCAATTACACCAATCGAAATAAGTAAACCTACCGCAAAGCCAGGATAATTTAAGTCTCTTAGAAATAAAGCAAAAAAACCATAATAGGGACCAAAACTTAATTGTAATAAAAGCCCAGAAATAAAGAATAAAATGAAACCAATGTGTAAAAATTTAGCTGTAATAGAGGATGTTTTTTGTTGTTGAGATGCATGGATTTTTGGTTGTTTAATTTGTAAAGTTGAAATCAACAACCCCACTAATATAATAACACCAATAACTGTAAATGCATTCGCATTATAACGTCCAATAACTTCCCCTGTTATGACTGCAGCAGCAATAAAGCCGATACTGCCCCACAAACGAATCCGAGCATATATTTTTGCATTACGGCGAATTGAATTAAGTGTCATTACCTCAAGTTGAGGTAATATTGCCGTCCAAAACAAACTGAAAAGTGCCAGACTAAAAGTTATAGTCCAGTAGCTTTTCAACCAGAATAGAAATGAAAAGCATAACATTGCAAGTAAAGAGCCTAACCTAATAATAGGCAGTTGCTTACCTGTTTTATCTGCAACCACCGCCCAGAGTGTTGGCCCAACAATACGTGTTGCCGTAACAATGGCAAGAATTTCACCGATCAAAAGTGAAGAAAATCCCTTACTATCCAAAAAAACTGATAAATAAGGTGTAATCAAACCTAAAACACTAAAATACCAGAAATAGCTTAGTGATAATCCTTTAAACAAAGACAAACTCATTCGTTATACCCAATATTACCAGTAATGTTAAGACGTAATGTCAGGTGTAATACATTGCACATCAGCATTTTGTGCTCGGTGCCTTAGATAGTGGTCCATCAAAGTAAGTGCTAACATCGCCTCAGCAATCGGTACAGCGCGAATTCCTACACAAGGGTCATGTCTTCCTTTAGTGACAATCTCAGCTGATTGACCTGCTAAATCAACGGTTTTACCACTTACACCAATACTTGAGGTTGGCTTTAGCGCAAGGTGAGCAATAATAGCTTGCCCTGAAGAAATACCACCTAAAACACCGCCAGAGTGATTACTCGCAAAACCTTCTGGCGTTAACTCATCTCTATGTTCAGAACCTTTTTGATTAACAACGGCAAAACCATCTCCCACTTCAACACCTTTTACCGCATTAATACCCATCAGAGCATGGGCAATATCAGCATCTAAACGATCAAATATTGGTTCACCCAAGCCGACAGGTACATTATTAGCTACAACAGTTACTTTAGCGCCGATTGAGTCCTTCTTACGAATAATTCCTCTTAATAATTCATCTAATGTATCAATCTTATTAGCATCAGGAAAAAAGAACGGGTTATTTTCAACGATATCCCAATCAATATTTTCAGCACAAACATCGCCAATTTGTGTCACACAGCCTTGAATTGTCATGCCAAATTTTTGTTTGAGGTATTTTTTGGCAACAGCACCAGCCGCAACCCGCATTGCCGTTTCTCTTGCTGAAGCGCGTCCCCCACCTCGATAATCTCTGATACCATATTTTTGCCAGTAGGTGTAATCAGCATGACCGGGTCGAAAAGTTTGCGAAATATTGCCATAATCTTTTGAACGCTGATCCGTATTGCCAATCAATAACCCAATAGGAGTACCCGTGGTTTTCCCTTCAAAAACTCCTGACATAATTTTAACTTCATCAGCTTCATTACGCGCAGTAGTATAACGAGATGTTCCGGGACGACGTCGATCAAGGTCGTGCTGTAAGTCAGCTTCGCAAAGTTCAATACCAGGAGGGCAACCATCAATGATAGCCCCCAAACCTAGACCATGGCTTTCGCCAAAGGAGGTAACTGTAAATAATTTTCCAAACGTATTACCTGACATTTTTATTTAACACCTATTATTTGTTTTCGTGAATAAGTTAGGTCACCAACTACTCTGCAGCCTAATTAAATTGCTTTTATTTTTTATTGAACTTGTTGATTAATTACTTCTGAAAATTCCAATAACTGCGATTTTGTTAACATAAAAACACCATGTCCACCGCGTTCAAAACTCAACCATTTAAAAGGTACTGTAGGGTAAACGGCTTCAACGTGTACTTGTGAATTACCCACCTCACAAATAAGCACCCCATTATCATTTAAATGGCTTGCAGCCTCATTTAAAATTTTTCTAACAATGTCCAATCCATCAAAACCACTCCCCAAGCCCATTTCAGGTTCATGTAAATATTCTTGCGGTAATGAATCTACATCCTCTTGATCAACATAAGGAGGATTACTGACAATTAAATCATAACTTAAACCTGAAACCCCAGAGAAAACGTCAGACTGAATTGGTATAACTTGTTCTGTTAAATCATGATTCTCAATATTTATCTGCGCTACATTTAAAGCATCAATAGATAAATCGACTGCATCAACCTCAGCTTCTGTAAATGCGTAAGCACAAGCGATCGCGATACAACCGCTACCTGTACAAAGGTCGAGTATTCTTGCTGGAGAGTTGTCTTCATCAAAGACTTGGCAAAAAGAGTTTTCGATAAGTTCACCAATAGGAGACCGTGGTATTAGAACCCTTTCGTCAACATAAAAAGGTAAATTAGCAAAAGTCGCTTGATGGGTTAAATATGCGGCAGGAATCCCTTCAACAATACGGCGATGTAAAATGTCTAATACGGCTAACTTTTCATCATTAAGCAATTTACAAGTAAGTACTTGTTCCGTCAGTTCAGAGGGTAAATGTAAGGCATACATCACTAACGTGGTAGCTTCATCCCATGCGTTATCGGTTCCATGGCCAAAAAAAAGGTCAGCTTGATTAAACTGACTTGTGCCATATCTTAAAAAGTCACTAATAGTATCTAATTGTGTTGCCACTAACGCGTGATTTGTTTCGCTCACAATACTTCCTATGCACATAAATGATGAGTAATAAAATGAAAGGGGATTATACTTTTACTTGTTATTAACTAACAATGTTTTTAGACTTATTAAATGAAAATTAAAGATACATTGACAACACAAGAGAAAAATCAGTTTAAAGACGCTGTTGGTAAAGTAAAACCTTTGCTACAAGACACCATTATTCCGGTAAAAAGAGCCACCAAACAAAAGACTTTACTTAAAAAGACAAAAGACGCAAAACAACATGCTCAATTTCATTTTTCTGATGAGTTTGAACCGAACTTAAATAAACAAGGTCCTGTTCAATACATACGTGACGGTGTCGACTCCTTTGCAGCTAAAAGTCTGCGAAGAGGCCAATATAGCCCAGATTTAATTTTAGATTTACACGGTTTAGATCAACAGCAAGCTAAATTAGAGCTGGCCGCTCTTTTATATGCCTGTCAAAAAGAGCATGCTCATTGTATTTGTATCGTTCACGGCCTAGGCTCAAGAGTGCTTAAAAATAAAGTACCTCATTGGCTAGTACAACACCCTGACGTTATGGCCTTTCATCAAGCCCCTTTAGAATGGGGCGGTAAAGGGGCAATACTTGCCTTGGTTGAATTAAATGATAAATTTAGTTGATGTTAAACAAATATCTAATCATATATCGTCAGGTGAAATTAACCTTATTAACTGCCCTTTCATGCTTTTGCTGTCATAATCAATTTCTGCAATGGCTGCCGTTTGAAAGATAGGTGAATTATGTTCAGCAGTTAGCTCAGCAACTAGGTAACTCACTAAAGGCATATGCGAAATAATAAGTAACGCATTGGTGGATTGTTCGATACCATCAATGTAATCATGAACATCACGAGCAGAGCCAGATGGTGTAATAAAATCTACTGTATTTGTTATAGCTGAACTGCTAATTGATGCCATCATTACATTGGCTGTTTGTTGAGCACGTTTAAATGGACTAACTAATATTTGACAAAAACCAGGGTTTTCATTTGCTAACCACTTTGCCATCAACTTAGCTTCATACTTTCCCTGTGTTGTTAATTCTCTTTGCGCATCAGAGATACCTGTAGGACTTGCTTGACCATGTCGCATAATAAAGATTTGCATAAACTTTCCACGCATGAAAAACATACGAACTGCTGATACCAAGTTGAATAAATTGGTATTGTTAAATTTGCGGCTATAGTATAGGAATAATTAAACTTTTTATAACAACAGTTAAGAATAAAATGGACTCACCTTATTCCATACAGTAATTTAGAATACAAAGTCTACGCTCTTAACAAGAACAAAACTAATTAACAAACGCTTACCTCGAAATCTTGGTTATGTAAAGCATTTGCATGGAGACAACGTTGAAACAAAGCCCCAATGACCCAAAACATTATCAAGCGATAACATTGCCTAACGGTTTGCGCGTATTATTAGTCGAAAATAATGAAACCAAGAAGTCAGCAGCAGCTCTAGCGGTTAATGTCGGACACTTTAATGATCCCGTTGACCGACAAGGTATGGCTCACTTTCTAGAACATATGCTTTTTCTCGGCACAAAAAAATACCCGGACGGTAGTGAGTATCAAAAGTTCATTAGCCAATTTGGTGGTAGCAATAATGCTTGGACAGCAACGGAGCATACTTGTTTCTTTCTAGATATTAACCATCAACATTTTGAAGATGCACTCGACCGTTTTAGCCAATTTTTTACTGCGCCTTTATTGTCAGAGTCATTTGTAACTAAAGAACGAGAAAATATTGATGCTGAGTTTAAATTAAAACTAAAGGATGATATTAGACGCCTTTACGATGTTCACAAAGAGACTATCAATCAAGATCATCCTTTCTCTAAGTTCTCTGTCGGTAATACTGAAACATTAGCTGACCATGATAATATTAGTATCAGAGGCGAAATAAAGGCCTTTTTTGAAGAGTATTATCAAGCAAGTCATATGACTTTGGTGCTTGAAGGTCCACACCCCTTACAAACATTAAAAGAATATGCTGAGCAAAAGTTTGGTTTGATCCCTGATTCAAATAAAGCTCTACCACCAATTGATGCACCGCTATATCTACCAGAGCATCAACAGCTAATAATCAAAGTAAAACCTGTTAAAAATGATAAGCAATTAGTCATTAGTTTTGCAATGCCAAGTATTGATCAATTTTATCGTCACAAACCAGAATCAGTGCTTGCATATCTAATTGGTCATGAAGGACCCGGCAGTATTTTATCACTGCTTAAAAAGAAGCAATGGGCTATGGGTCTAACGGCGGGTTCAGGGATTAATGGTTCAAACTTCAAAGACTTTAACATCAGTATTCAATTAACCGATGATGGAGAGCAACATTTTGAACAAATAATTGATATTGTTTTTTCCTACATTACGTTACTTAACAAAGATGTTATTCCTGAATATTATTATCAAGAAAAAAAATCAATTGCCGAATTATCTTTCCATTATCACGAAAAACAAAAAACATTAGACTCTGTAAGCCAGTTGGTCATTAATATGCAACATTATCCTCTTGAGGATTATATTTTTGGTGATTACGCGATGGACGGGCAATGCATTGAAATAACTAAAAACATGCTTGCTTATTTAACACCAAATAATATGCGTCTTGTACATATTAGTCAAAACAATTCATTTGATAGGGTTAGTCGCTGGTATGATGTTCCTTATACCATAGAGAAAATAGATAAGAATAAAATTTCCCTCTGGTCAACAAGTCAATTAAATGAAGAGATATATTTACCCAGTCAAAACCCATATATTGTTGCCAACCCAAAAGTATTAACACATTCTGAAGGTAATAATACGGGGCAACAAAAAATCCCTAAACTTATTGAAAAAAGCGATGGTTATTCATTGTGGTTCAAAGCTGATACTACCTTCAACGTCCCTAAGGGTTATATTTATATTGGTATCGATTCACCAATGACCATAGCTAATAACAAAAATATTGCAATGAGCCGACTCTTTGTTGATCTATTTAGCGATGCTATCATTGAGCAACACTACAATGCTGAGTTGGCAGGTATACATTATCATTTGTATTCTCACCAAGGTGGTATGACATTACAATTGTCAGGCCTGAGTGAAAAACAAGGAGATCTTTTAGCCTTGTTACTTTACAGTTTAGAGCATCAGGAGTTTTCTCAGCAACGTTTTGATTTAATAAAAAAACAATTACTCATTCACTGGCAAAATTCAGATACCAGTAAGTCTATCTCGCAACTTTTTTCGATACTCAGTTCAAGCATGCAACCCAAAAATCCTAGTAGTGAAACATTGGCCGAAGTACTTAAGGAAGTAACTTATGACGAATTTACTACCTTCATGCTGCAAATTTTTAATGAAGTATCAGTTGAAGTACTAATCCATGGTAATTGGCAGCAAAGTCATGCACTCACCATTGGCAAACAAATAAAACAGACTTTTGCACATCAATGTAGTGAACAACATCAAGTAAAAGTACCTATACTTGATTTGGAAAATAAAGGCGACCTACTCTTGCCTTTGATATTGCCCGAACATGACCATGCCACTGTCTTATATTATCCATTAGCAGATAAAACTTTGCATACCATTGCAAAAACCATGATCGTTAGTCAGCTATTGTCACCGATTTTTTTTCAAGAGATGCGTACTGAAAAACAGTTTGGTTATCTTGTTGGTGTTGGTTTTATTCCTATTAATCGCTATCCTGGCATTGCCTTTTATATACAATCACCGCACACTGAATCGATCATTTTGGTTAATGCGATTGATGACTTTATAGAAGAAAGCCTGGTGCATTTATCTGAAATGCCGGAAGATGCGTGGCAACATTTACAACAAGGTTTAGCAGGACAATTGCAAGAGAAAGATTCAAGCCTTAGGATCAAAAGCCAACGTTTTTGGGCTGCTATTTGTAATAAAGAAATTGATTTCAATCAAAAACAACGGTTAATTTCGGTCATACTTTCTTTAACCTTAACGGATATTCATGAATTCATTTCGACCTTGCTCGTTAAATCGAGCAACCCCGATCGTATAACCCTCGCGACATTTACAAGTGAGAAACACCACTTAACAAGCTTGATATGTGAAGATAACCCTGATAGAAAATCAAAAGAAATCAAAGCGATATTAAATAAATGCCAAAGAAAACATTAAGGCTGCCGATAACCTTTATAATTAGCGCTTATGTGAATATTTTATTATTACGACTAAATACTCACAACGGATCAGAGAAATAGTTGACTTAAGCTAAGCCATCTATTGTAATATCCCCTCGCCGTATAGCATATTTAATAATAATAACTAATTTGTTATCTAACAAGGTTGTCTTAGTGCAGAAATTTTTCAGGCAGTTGATGATGCCATATGTTGCCATCAGAACTCCCTTTTCCCAGATACTTTTAGCTACTTTATGTCTAATAGCGACTCATACGTCTGTCTTTGCAGAATCACTGACATCTCCGATTAAGTTTGAACAGTTAACCACAAAAGATGGGCTTTCACAGAGTGCTGTATATGATATGGTGCAAGATCAGCAAGGCTTTATTTGGATAGCTACCCAAGATGGATTGAACCGTTTTGACGGAGATCAATTTGTTCACTACCGAAATAACGTAATAGAATCCAACTCCATCGCCAATAATTTTATTAGAAAATTATATATAGATAATCAAAATACTTTATGGGTAGGTACTGAAAATGGCTTAAGTAAATACAACCGTCAAACAGATGATTTTATAAATTTCACCCATATTGAAAATAATAGCACCTCATTAAAGGACAACGTTATTTGGGATATTTACCAAGATAACAGCGACAACCTATGGGTTACAACAGAGCAAGGTGTTCATAAATTTAACGTAAAAGAAAATGAGTTTGAACGAATAAGAATTCTCAAATACGAAAGAAAACTTAAAGAAATTCGTACGACTTTTCAGGACAGTAAAAATAACTTTTGGTTTGGAACATATGAAAACGGCATATACATCACCAATAAAAATCAATCTAGTACCGTTTCATTAAACTCTACAAATAAATGGAATTTATCGATTCCAGCCAAAACTATGTACGATATTAAAGTGATTGATAATCACTATTGGTTAGCTACCGATATAGGTGTATTTGTTGTAGATAATAATTATCAACTAATTAAACAATATCAATTTGATAACGAAAAAAATTCACTTTTGTCTAACGAAATAAGAGATATTATTCAACTAAATGACGCTACAGTTTGGATCGGCACTGTAAATGGAGTGTCTGCTTTAAATCTACACGATGATTCAATATATTCTATCCAAAAAAATAGAAAGACTACTTCTCTAACTGACAATAAAATATATAAATTACTAAAAAGTAGCTCTGATAAGATTTGGATAGGAACAAATGAAGGTATAAGTATATATAGCTCTATATCTGATACCTTCAAACATAATCTCTTTAATGATCAATATGAAAGTCAAAGTATTGATGCGTTCGTAGAACTTAAAGACGAAAACATCCTTTTTGCTAGAATGAATGCGGGGATATATAGAATAGATAATGATAACAATATCTTAAAAGAAAACATAAATATTGATGATAATATCTCCCATATACTATCAACTGAAGATAATGATATTTTTTACCGCACTTATTCTAACAAGCTTTATCAATACAAAGACTCAGGCACAAAACTTCTTGAACATAAGATATGGAATGATCAGTCATTACACCAAATCGATCATCGACTTTTCCTTATAAATGATAAAATTTGGTACATTAATGCTGAAAGGAAGTTAATGACTTATGATTTTAAGAAAAAGGAAATTTATACCATTAAGGAAGCAAAAACTTATAAATTTACTTCTATAGTTTCAGATAATGATGGCAGTATTTGGCTTACTGATTCAAACAACAATATATTGAAATTAGATATCATATCACTAGAGTTTTCAATTTTACCTAAGGTCATAAACGATAATTATTTTATTAATAATACTGATATTATAGCCACCTCCAAAGACTGGATATGGCTTGGTTCGTTTGAACAAGGCATCATGTTGGTTAATAAAATAAATGGTCGTTCATGGGTCTTTAACGAAAAAAGTGGTTTAAAAAATAATACCATAAATGATATTTTTATTGATGACGAAGACAATGCTTGGTTTAGCACTACGAATAGCATTAGTACAATTAATCCTAGCTCAAAACAGGTTCAAAACTTTGGAAAGAACTTTGGCGTTTCAGACAATGAATACCTAAATGGCATCGGACTAAAGTCATCTAATGGAATTTATTACTTTGGCGGATTAAATGGATTCCATTATTTCGATCCTGTACAAGCACTTGCTATATCACAAAAAACAAGTTTTCCAATATTTACCGCATTATTAGTTTCAAATAAAAAAGTAATGATTCAAAAAAGCGACGATATCACGCTAGATAAAAACATTTTCACTTTGAAGCAGCAGATCAATGAGCTTGAAAGACTGACCTTACAGCACGCCCAATCTCCTTTTAGTATCGAATTTGTTTCTCCAAATGTAAAATTACCTAACCAAGTTAAATACCGTTATCGCTTAACGGGTTTGGAAGAAAACTGGATTGAAACTGATAACAAAAATAAAAGAGCAACTTATACAAACTTAGACGCTGGTGATTATACTTTTGAAGTGCAAGCGATTGACTTGTTAGGCTCAGCAAACAGCAACATCAAGTCCCTAGAAATAACGATTATGCCGCCTTGGTGGTTATCGAAATCGGCACTCTTAATTTATTCTTTTATATCATTGTTAATCGCTGCCTATATTCTGCAACAAATCCGCCATAAACGTTTATACCACTTGCAAATAAAGCTCAGTGAAGAACGTTTAAAATTATCTCTTTGGGGAAGTGGTGATGAAATGTGGGATTGGAACATCAAACAAGGCAAGATTTTTCGTTCCAATATCTGGGGGACATTAGAATTCCCTCAAGATGGAAGACGAAATGTTGGTACAAAAGAAATCAATATCCATAGTCAGGATATAGAAAGAGTTCGTGAAACCCTAAGTCAACATTGTGATGGAAAAACAACCCACTTTGAAGCTACCTACCGCGTAAAAAATAAAGACGAAAAATGGATGTGGGTATTAGATCGGGGTAAAGTCGTTGAACGAGATGAGAACGATGAACCGACTCGTATGACCGGCACATTAAAAGACATCAGCAAAATTAAACGTGCTGATGAAAAGTTAAAACTATTCGCAAAGTGTATCGAAAACATTTCAGACGCGGTGGTTATTTATGATAAGACCTTCAGTATTGTCGATGTTAATAAAGCTTATCAACGCATAACTAAAAGAAGTAAATCACAAGTCCTTAATAAACAATTAAGTTTCAGTCAATATCCTGAGAGTTTTTGTCTAGCCGTTAAAAAACATTTGTTGACTAAAGGTAGTTGGCACGGTGAAATTCAAAGTAAACATGAAGATGGTCGACGATACTACACCGACTTAAATATCGATATTATTCGCGATGAAAATAAAAACATTTCGCATTTTGTTGGTGTTTTTTCCGATGTGACTGAGCGAAAAGCCAATGAAGCGGAGTTAAGAAAACTCGCTAATTCTGATACATTAACAGGCTTACCAAATCGGTCATATTTTCAAGCAAATCAACATAAATTGGAAAAAAATAAGACGCCTCACGCACTCCTGGTATTCGATCTTGATAACTTTAAAAAAATCAATGATTCCATGGGACATGGCGTTGGTGATGTGCTGTTGTGTATGGTAGCCAAACGTATAGTTAAGATCAGCAGAAAACAAGATACTGTTTACCGATTAGGCGGTGATGAGTTTAGTATCATTATTGAAAATACCAATGACATTCATACCATAACGACGATTGCTAAAGAAATACTGAGCAGCATTGCACAACCTTTAAAATTAAAAAACCAAGAAGTAGTCCTCTTTAGCAGTATTGGTATTGTTTTGTATCCAGAAGATGGTAATAGCCCACAAGAGCTACTTAAAAATGCAGATACCGCAATGTACCACGCTAAAGACGCGGGCGGTAACAAATACCAATTTTTCAATGACTCGATGAATAAAGAAGCCGTTAAACGTTTACAAATCGAAAATTTAATTCGCCATGGCTTAAAGGAAGACTTTTTCTCCGTTTTTTATCAACCTAAAATTGAAATTAGCACCGGAAAAATTGCTGGTATGGAGGCTTTAGTGCGCTTTCAAACACCATCGAAGGGCATAATCAGCCCTATCGTTTTCATTCCCGTTTCTGAAGAAACAGGTCAAATTATTGATATTGGTGAAGTAGTATTACGTAAATCTTGTTTTGCCACTAAAAGATGGGTTGACGCTGGCTTATTTACAGGTCGTATTGCTGTAAATTTAT
>Ga0209396_1000069_pt1 | contig 154580 bp, 142 predicted proteins | sample GOMGulsemesocosm_6_FD_184638 | JGI IMG/M metagenome (GOLD analysis project Ga0209396, IMG submission 184638) | Methane-oxidizing microbial communities from mesocosms in the Gulf of Mexico - GOM8C Gulf of Mexico (SPAdes) (version 2) | ecosystem: Environmental > Aquatic > Marine > Cold seeps...
TCTAAAAGCGCAGCCCTCGCGGCAATTGTAACCATGGTTAACCGTGTAAACCAAGTTTACCAATCTGATCTAGGTATAACGTTAACGCTAATTAATGAAACTCAAAATTATATTTATACCGACTCAAGTACAGACCCCTACCCTGATGATGGGTATACGGGGGATTTACAAGCAAACGCAGATACAACAGCAGGTGATAGCAGTAAATTTGATATCGGCCACTTAGTAACCACCACCAGCGGTGGTGTTGCTTATTCAGGAGTATGTAATAGCACTTATAAGGCTCAAGGCTTGACAGGTTCAAAGAATCCCACTGGTGATAGTTTCTATATTGATTATGTTGCCCATGAAATTGGGCATCAGTTTAATGCACTCCACACATTTAATGGTACAAGTAGTAGCTGTGGTGGTGGGAACCGCTCCTCGACGAATGCCTATGAACCCGGCAGCGGCTCAACCATCATGGCTTATGCGGGTATCTGTGATGATGAGGATCTACAAAACAATAGTGATGCCTATTTTCATGCTGCATCAATTGCAGAAATTACTGCCTATGTAACTACTGGGTACGGAGCAAACTGTGATTCATCAACCGCTTCATCTAATACCCCCCCTGTAGCAAATGCTGGAAGTGACTTTGTTACTCCCGCTGCAACCCCCTTTATATTAAATGGCTCTGCAACAGATACCGATGCCGATACCCTTATTTATACCTGGGAACAAATGGACTTAGGTAATTCATCATCAAGTGAAGCGACCATGATTGATGATGGTAACCGGCCGATTTTTAGGACCTGGGAATCATCAACAAATGAAAGCCGCTATTTGCCGAGGCTGGAAGATGTAATTGAGAACACAACAACTATTGGGGAATATTATCCCACCACAGATAGAGACTTAAACTTTAGGCTGACAGTTCGAGATCAAAATAACGGCACGGCTTATGATAATGTGGTTGTCACAGTAAAAGATACAGACAAAACGTTTGAGTTTACATCTCCAAGTACTCTATCCAGCTGGTCTTCAGGAGATACGAAAACAGTCTCCTGGGAAGTAGCTGATACTGATATATCCCCTATATCTTGCTCTAGTGTTGATATATTACTGTCTCCAACTAATGATGGAAACTTTAGTGAAGTACTAGCAAACAGCATCATAAATGATGGGGCTGCTACTATCATAGTGCCAAATACCTACACCTCAGATAGTAATTTAATGATACGTTGCGATGATCTTAGATTCTTTAATGTTTTGACAAACAAGGTTAGTGAAAATAGTACAGCTAGCTCTTCTAGTTCCACTAACAATGGCTCTGGCAGCTTTTCATGGTGGATGATTTTGACCTTTTTAAGCCTTCGTTTTTTGAAGTTTAAGACTGGAAATCGTTTTTTTTGTAAAAAGTAGTCAAATTATCGTCTTTTTTAATGTAATATTGTGTAAACACTCATGATATTTCTCATGGGCAATTGAGTGATTAATGACACACTATTATGCAGACATCTCAATTTTTACAAACAGATTCACCTAATTTGCTGAGCCGACCTTTAAAAGGGCTATTTTTCAGTTTATTCATGCTTATGCTGATTTTCGCCCCATATAGCGAAGCTTGGACCAACCTTTGGTTAACTAGTTGTGATTGGCAGCAGGATGCTTGGCGCTACGTGAGTGCTCACTTCACTCACTGGAATATAAATCATCTCATTATGAATATGGCAGGTTTGATGATTTATATCTGGCTATTTATGGATGAAATGAAGTCAAAAGAAGCTGTATATGAACAAGGATTGAGTCTTGTTTTTATACTCTTGATTATCGATAGTTATCTACTCACTTGCTACAAGCTTGATACCTATGCCGGGTTTTCTGGCATACTTTATGGACTATTTTCATTCGGATCAATGCGTTATTGGCGCTCAAATAAGCTCATTTGCAACCTGGTAATTTTGGTACTTTTACTGCAATTACAACCTTGGATTGAAACCACTCACTTTGTTGCAGAGCAAGGCATAGTTATAGCTAAAAACGTACACCTTGTTGCTGTTATAAGCGCCATACCTGCCGCTCTTGTGTGCCTCTATTTGGACAGAAGACGACTTAATAAAATCTGAATATCAGACTTTTAAAAAGACCTAATTAATGAGACATGTGTTTTTCGATTGTCTTTTGATTCAAGCCCATTAGTGCTTGATCAAGATGACGGCTAATTAAAGCATTATCCAAACTTGGTTCTAACTCTTTGGCAGTGGCGACTAAATCAAGCGGTGTGAGCTGATATTCTTCCGATTCTTTGGCAAGTTCAAATGTCCCAGTACAATTTGGACAATGCAGATGGTCTCCCACTTGACTTTCTTTTTGCACCACTATCGTGGGTCCACAGGCAGGACAGGATTGCAGTGGAATACCCTCATCACTATGACCAATAATGTGAACAAGTTCTCCCTCCTCACCAAGAGCCATTAATACATCAGCAAAATTGGCATCAAATTGAGTACCTTTGTTTGATGCAATAATCGACAAGGCTTTTTCCTGAGGCATTCCAGAACGATAAGGGCGAGAGCTTGTCATGGCATCAAAAGCATCACATAAACCCACTATTTTAGCCATATCGCTAATTTGGTCGCCCTTTAACCCTTGCGGATATCCAAGACCATCAGGCCTTTCATGATGTAATAGCACGGCATCTTTTACTAATTCGGCTAATGGATGGCCTGAGAGCATACGAAAGCCAATATCGGGGTGGGTTTTTATAATCTCGTATTCTTCATCTGTTAATTTACTGGTTTTACGCAATATGGCATCCGGAATCCCTACCTTACCCAGATCATGTAAAAAGCCACCCAAGCTTACACGCGCAGCATCATCTTTTGATAAACCGGCTTTCAAGGCGACTAACTCAGAAAATTTTGACACTCTCCATAAATGCCCCCCTGTATAAGGGTCTCTCGCCTCTACGAACCAAGCCATAGTCATCAGACTGGACAGCAAACTCGTAAAGTGAGCATCACTTAAATTATCATCAATCGATTTAACAGGTGACCCTGACACCCATTGATTAACCTTTTTCAGTAAACTCATAAAAATACCTAAGATGTGTAAGCGATAATGACACTATTTGCCATTTTTAAGTGATATAGAGATTAGGACACAATGATAGTCACTAGGTTCATTTAGCGCTTAATAAAAAGCAGGCTGAATGAACCTCATGACCATATTCTAAATATTTAGAGTTTAATCAATCGTAGCAAGGTTGCCGTAGGTTTCTAACCAGGTTTTACGATCACCAGCACGTTTTTTAGACAAGAGTCGATCTAAGGCTTCTTGTGTCGATTCAACGTCTTCCATTGTAAGCTGAATTAAACGCCTTGTATCCGGCGCCATTGTTGTCTCACGTAGCTGTGACGGGTTCATCTCACCCAGGCCTTTAAAGCGCTGTACATTAGGTATTGAACGTTTATGTTCTGCTGCCATTTTATGCAAGATAATGTCTTTTTCTTCATCATCAAGGGCATAATGTACTTCTTTCGCCACATCAATTCGATATAGAGGCGGCATGGCCACAAAGACATGACCGGCTTTTACTAAAGCAGGGAAATGACGAACAAATAAGGCACATAACAAGGTTGCTATATGGAGTCCATCTGAATCCGCATCGGCAAGAATACAAAGCTTGCCATACCTTAATTGGGATAAATCCTCATCAGCAGGATCAACACCTAGTGCGACTGAAATATCATGTATTTCTTGTGACGCAAGTACTTCGGACGAATCTACTTCCCAAGAGTTTAATATCTTACCTCTCAGAGGCATGATTGCTTGAAACTCTTTATCTCTTGCTTGTTTCGCAGAACCACCAGCAGAATCACCCTCGACTAAAAATAATTCACTTCGCGCGGTATCTTGACCGGCACAATCCGCCAATTTTCCTGGTAAAGCAGGTCCTTGAGTAATCTTCTTACGCACCACTTTTTTACTGGCACGCATACGCTTTTGGGCGCTTGATATTACGATATCAGCAATTTTTTGTCCCTCATCTACATGCTTATTGAGCCATAAACTAAAGGCGTCTTTAACGGTTGCTGAGATGAAAGCCACTATCTGACGAGACGAGAGCCGCTCTTTTGTTTGGCCAGAAAACTGAGGTTCTTGCAATTTCGCAGATAAAACATAACTGCACCTTTCCCAAACGTCTTCCGCCGTCAATTTCACGCCACGGGGTAACAAGTTTCTAAAGTCACAAAACTCTCTGATAGCTTCTAACAGACCCGTTCTTAAGCCATTAACATGGGTGCCACCTTGTGCCGTAGGAATCAAGTTAACATAACTTTCTGTTACTAACTCCCCACCTTCAGGCAACCACTGAACAGCCCAATCCACTCCTTGGGTTATTTCTATTATGCCACCCACAAAAGGAGACTCTGGTAATAATTCGAAACCTGCATTGGCTTGAGCGAGGTAGTCTTTTAAACCATCTTGGAAGAACCACTCTTCCTTTTCGGTTTCTGTACCAGATTCATCAATAAAGATCATATGTAAGCCAGAGCATAATACGGCTTTGGCTTTTAATAAGTGCTTGAGTCTTGAAACTGAATACTTGGGCGAATCAAAATATTTAGGGTCCGCTTTAAAGCTAACCTTAGTCCCTGTATTTTTCTTACCACAGCTACCTATTTCAGATAAATCTTGGGTTTTTAATCCATCAGCAAAACCAATATGGTACTGCTTTCCATTACGCTTAACCCAAACATCCAACTGGGTAGACAAAGCATTAACTACCGATACACCCACCCCATGTAGACCACCAGAGAACTGATAATTATCACCGGAGAATTTACCACCCGCATGCAATTTAGTTAAGATTAGTTCGACCCCTGAAACACCCTCTTCTGGGTGGATATCAACCGGCATACCTCGACCATTATCTTCAACACTTATTGTGCCGTCTTTATAAAGTGTCACCTCAACTCTATCTGCGTGCTTAGCTAATGCCTCATCAACTGAGTTATCGATAACTTCTTGCGCTAAGTGGTTTGGGCGACTGGTATCCGTGTACATACCTGGGCGTTTTTGAACTGGCTCTAGGCCACTTAGGACTTCAATGGAATCGGCATTATACTGATTGGCAGACATTCTTTTTCCAACTTCTAATAGGATTGTTCTTATTCATCTCAGCTAAATACACTGATAAATACATGAATATAAGGATAAAGGGATAAGATAAATAATAGTGTGGCTCAGTCTAACATTGCCCTGCTCTAGATTACAGCAGCTTAAAATAAGCAGGCCTATTCACTTAATATGCCAAATAGAACACTTTTAGAATGCAAAGCTATCTAATATTTGCAAAGGCTAACACCTTATCAAGGTAACGCTCAAAGCCATCGAAACTATGACTCCCCCCCTCTTCTAAGCTAGTTTTCACCTTTTGGTAGTAATTAAGCGCGTTTTGATAATCTAGGGTGTCATCTCCTTTTTGCAGCATTAACCAAAACAGGTCTGGCCTGCTTAACGGCACATCTAAAACCCTTAACTGAGAAATATGCTCAGACGTTAAGAGGTAACGCTCCCCGGTATGATAATTTGTTTGTTCTCCTAAATGGGCTTGAATTAGATCAGGAGCCCCAACAGCAGGGTTCAACACTATGCTATTAAGCTCATACCTATGGGCAAGGTAATTTGCGTAAAAGCCACCTAGTGAGCTGCCAAACAGACAAATACCAGAGGCTAACCTAGGTTCAATAATATCAACTAATTGTTTGATTGCTTCTTCAGGTTGCCAATGCAATCTAGGGATAATCAAAGACTCTACTAGGTTTAATTGCTGACAATGGGCCTTTAGTAAGTTTGCTTTGTGGGCATTTTCTGAACTATTAAAGCCGTGTAAATACAATAAATAAGGCAAATATCTCTCGTCAAACATAGAAGGTTAAGGGTTTAACTATAGCGTAAACCAAGTTTTAATAAGGCAGACACTTCTAGGCGAACGCGAGAAGAGATTCTTGGTTAAGGCGATAACCGTGTTTTAAGCACAATTCGAGTAAATCGGCCAGCTGCTGATTCAAACGAAACTTCTCATCCTTATGCAGCATGGCATCATTCGGGTAGGGGTATACACCTCTGTATTGTCGATGACCGTCAGTAATCTCGGCAATTTTCACATCATGATATAAACGAACTGTCATATTGACAGCATGATCAAATAGCAGTGTTGTTTTCTTTTGTTGACCAAAGCTAAGTTGTAATTGGCTAGTGTATTTGCTTTCTTGTGTTAAAACCAAGCTTAAGCGGCTTTCCTGCCCACCAATACTGTGTATCAAAAAATGCCATTCTTCATCTGATTCTTTACTACGCATAATGCGAGAAACCCGGCGATAATTGAGTTCACCAAGCATCTGTAAGCTATTTAAATCAGGTATATATGCGTCTTTAATCATACTCTAGTTACTTTTATAGCGCCTTGTTTTGGCATGTCTGCCGCTTGTTCTAGTGTCTCTTTATAGTGCCCAATACGTTTATCTTTCGCAGACCAATATTGATTAAAACACTCATTAAACTCAGCCCTATGGGCACCCGCGGGTTGATAGTCTGTCGAGCTTAATATTTTATCAGGGAACGAAATTGAGCGCACAACCACTTTAGCAGATTTTATACGTCCACATAGCAAATCCCAAAATGAAATATTTTCCTGTGGATAAATAACGCTCATATCCACAACTTCTTTAAATTTATCCGGCATAGCTTGCAGAACAAAGGCAATACCGCCTGCTTTGGGTTTTAATAAGTGTTTATAGGGTGACGCCTGCTGTGAATGTTTTTCCTTACTCCAGCGAGTTCCTTCAACAAAGCTTAGCACTGTATTTGGAGCCTGCATAAAGCGCCCACAAGATCGACGTGTCGTTTCTAAGTCCTGTCCTTTCAGATGAGGGTGTTTAGCTAACAAGACCTTGCTATAGCGACGCATAAAAGGAAACCCCATAATATAGGTTGCAGAACCTATGAAAGGTACCCAAATCAGCGAATGCTTCATAAACACTTTAGGCAATGGCATTCGCCCTTGTATTTGAGCAAAAATAACAAATATATCAACCCAAGATTGATGATTTGCGATCACTAAATGCCAGCTATCATGTTGCTTTTTTTGGTCCTGATCCAAACACCAATTAACATTTAAAACATACCTAAGCCAAATATTAACGCTGAAAAACCAAGCTTCGTAAAGTCTATGATAAACGGCTGCAGAATTATTCTCTTCTTTTTGATGAAGACAGATAAAATAAAAAGCGACGATATGCAGTAATCCCGCTAAACATAAAGTTATAACGCAAATATAAACAAAAGATAGTAAGCCTAATAGCGGCCTAAATGGCGCTACCACTTGCATTAGGAATTTCAACATTAAATATTATCACTCTCATTTTTTCTAAGCGGTTTGACCCGATTGATAACAAGCTAGGGAAACTGCGAATAAGTCCTTCCGCCTCTGCGGGTGGATAAAATGCCTTAGATTTAAGGCGAGGGGCACAACTTCATAGTTGTTCTATTGATCAGGCACTCAACTTAGAGATAAGGCTTTTAGGCCATGCCTTTAGGTCTCAGAAAAAATGTCACCCTATGTTGTCCCTTTTCGAAAGGTGCCTCTTACCTCAAATAAGAAGTAGATCAAAGTGACACCTTGTTTGACATTTTTTCTGATAAGACTGAGAAGAGGTTAGTTAATCGCAGGCTCCCTAGATCTTAATGTTATTCATCACGCCATTTTTGGCTTAATTCAGTTCGGTTTAATGCCAACCATTGCAGCCCCATAATAGTGCTCGCATTGTCTATCTCTGTTTTTAATAAATCAATGGCATTTTCAGCCAACATCAGATGTAAACGTATGTCTTCACCTTCTTCTGGTAAACCAAAACTACGATTAACATCGACTTTACTTGCATCAAATTCACCTGCGTACATACGTAGGTATTCCACCAGCCCACCAGGAGAAGGGACAAATTTAAACATATATTCTAAGCGCTTGACCTCAACCCCGGCTTCTTCTAACGATTCACGCCTTGCCACTTCCTCATCATTCTCACCCGGTTCTACCATACCTGCGACTAACTCCAGCAACCAAGGGCTTTCATGCTTTACAGCACAGGGTCTAAATTGCTCAATTAACAAGACTTGATCTGATTTTGGATCATATAAAAGTACGCATACAGCATCATCACGGACCAGCATTTCTCGACTTATTGACGCACTCCATCCGCCATCAAATAAACGATGTTTCAGGGTGACTTTTTTCATTTTGAAAAAACCGTCGTAAAGGGTTTCTTCCTTTTCAATTAATACATCCTTTTGGGTAAACTTAGTCATCTTTTTTGTTGTCCTTTTCATTCAATTTTGTGTCTTTATTGATTCTATCTAAGGCTTCATTTTGCCAACCCTTTGGCGGTTTATATTGATCTAATTCTTCTTTTTGAAAAGCCTTTTTAACATCATCATTTTGGCTCTCTTGGGCATCTAGATCCAAGGCTTTAGGCAGCGTTTTTTTAACCTTGCTTTCACCTAAAGTTGGCACTTGAAAATAGCGTTCATCATTGAACGCCTGTACCCAATGGGGCTGCAATATACTAAACCCAGAAATAAACATGCCGTTCACTACCGCTTCTGGAAATATAAAAAGAGGAAGGTAAGCTATGTAATCTAAAAGCCCTAAACCAAATACAAACTGCCCACCTAGATACAGCATAATGCCTGCAAACATTGCCACTAAAATAGAAGATAATAAACAACTTAAAAAACCAGCACCCATGATAAATACAAAGGGATTTTGTGGTTTTTTAGACTCAATCCAAAGATGCAATCGCCAAGTAAAAGTAATAGGCACAACCGCATTAACAAAATAGTTAAGCGCAAAGCTATCAACTTGGCCTTGGCTAAAAAGTAAGAACCCTGACTGAGCAATCAAGGCTGAAAGCAGTGCTAAGGGCCAACCAAACATCAAACTTAAGGTGGTTATCCCCAGAAAGTGAATGGCTACATCCAAACTTAAACTGATATTAATTTGCCAAATAATAAAGAGCACTAATGTGGCGGCAAAGACTCTATGCTGTAATCCACTATCGTCAATAAGACCCCGCCAATCCACCTTTTTAAGGATTAGATATAAAAGCGGAATCAGTAATAGGTTAAAAAACCAAACTTGCCCTATGGCAAGTAAACTAATGGATATATTCATAATAAGTATCTAGTTATCTAATTTTATTCGAGATATGCCAAGCATAGTGATTTATCTAAGAAGGAGCTATTACGCCGCACGCTGAAGCAAGAGAAATTTATTCATATATCTCAAGCATGTCACTCAACCTAAAAGTCAGGCAGAATGCGTTTATTATTCATTAATTCGGCCTTCTATTATGTCACTTTTACGTTGTTCGTGGTGCCTAGCTTCTGACTTATATATCGATTATCACGACAAGGATTGGGGAAAACCTATTTATGATGACCAAACCCTATTTGAATATTTGGTATTAGAAAGTGCTCAAGCCGGTTTAAGTTGGATAACCATACTTAAAAAACGAGAGGGCTATCGTCAAGCTTTTCATCAATTTAATATAGATAAAGTGGCCAAGATTTCAGATAAGGAACTTGAAGCCTTGGTTGTGAATCCCGAAATCGTTCGTCATAGGGGAAAAATTCAAGCTACCATCAATAATGCCAAACAGGTCCAAAACATCATTTTAGAATGTGGTAGTTTTAGTGATTATTTTTGGTCCTTTAGTGATCATAAAGTAATAGATAATCACCCTTCAAGTGGTAGCGATATCCCAACCAGCACTGAGCTCGCCCACACTATCGCTAAAGATCTGAAAAAAAGAGGGTTTAAATTTTTTGGCCCCACCACTTGTTATGCCTTTATGCAGGCTACCGGCATGGTGAATGATCATATTGAAGCCTGTGCTTTTCGCTTTTCCTGAAACACATAAATTTTCAGCAGATAAAAGTTAATGTTTATCACTTCTAGCCGATAACATTTTATAAAAACATATAATTTCACGCTTATTCAGTACCATCATTTAAGCAAAATAGTTTTTGATTTTTTGTTACTATTTAAACTTATTCTATAAGCAGCAATATAATGGCCAAAAAGCATCATTTTAATGATTTCATTCCCTACGGTAAGCAAAGTATCGATGATAAAGATATTGATTCCGTTATTAGCGTTTTGAAATCAGACTACCTTACACAAGGGCCGGTATTAAAACGCTTTGAACAAGCTTTTTGTGATTTTACAGGCGCTAATTTCGGCGTGGCAGTTTCCAATGCAACCGCAGCATTACACGTTGCCTGTCTAGCATTAGGTGTAAGCAAAGGCGATAGTGTTTGGACATCTCCCAATTCATTTATTGCCTCAGCTAATTGCGCTCGTTTTTGCGGTGCTGACGTTGATTTTGTGGATATTGACTCCAATACATACAATTTATGCTCAATTAAATTAGAACAAAAACTTTTACAAGCCAAACTAGATGGCTGTTTGCCTAAAGTTGTCATACCCGTACATTTCGCGGGGCATCCCTGCAATATGTCTCGAATTTATGAGCTGTCAAAAATCTATCACTTTTCAATAATTGAAGATGCCTCACATGCAGTAGGCGCTAAATACAAAGATAAGCCTATAGGGTATTGCGAATTTTCTGACATCTGTATTTTTAGCTTCCACCCGGTAAAAATAATAACCTCTGGTGAAGGGGGTCTTGCACTAACTAATAGCGCTCGATTAGAGAAAGCAATGCGATCCTATGCTTGTCATGGTATAGAAAGATCAAGTGACGATTTGATAGAGCAAGAACAAGGTGATTGGTATTACGAACAGCAGCACTTAGGCTTTAATTATAGAATGACCGAACTACAAGCCGCACTTGGTTTATCCCAGCTTGAAAAAGTAAATTCATTTGTAAAGAAAAGGCATCAACTTTTTGAGCAGTATAAGTACTTACTAAAAGACTTAGATATTCACTTACCAAACTTAGAAAATGACTCTTACTCATCGCTTCATTTGTACCCAATTCTTTTATCTGAGCGGCTAACATCAGAAAAAAAATGGATTTTTTCCGAATTAAGGCGTCAAGGAATTGGTGTTCAAACACATTATATTCCTATACACACCCAACCTTATTATCAAGCATTAGGATTTGCTTGGGGAGACTTTCCACAAGCTGAAAACTACTATCAGCGCAGTATTTCCTTACCAATGTATTCCGACTTAACACTCCATGAGCAAACTCATGTAGTAAATATATTTAGGGAAATTTTAGAACAAGTAAAAAATGAGTTAAAGGGGGCCATTTGATTAACGTTGCAATAATACCTGCTAGAGGAAGCTCTCAGCGCCTTCCCAAAAAAAATATTATAGAGCTGCATGGGAAACCACTGATAGCTTATTCAATTGAAGCGGCAATTGAGAGTAAGTTATTTGATCGAATAATAGTATCAACAGACTGTGACGAAATAGCCTCAGTAGCCAGACTATTTGGTGCTGAAACCCCTTTTATAAGACCTCCTGAATTATCCGATCATTACACAGGGACAACGCCTGTCTTTCAACATGCCGTAAGATGGCTTGAATCTAACGGGGAGAAAATTGATAAGGCTTGTATGATATATGCAACATGCCCCCTATTAAAACCTCAATACCTTATTGAAGGGTTCAAAAACTTATCCCATGCTAAATTTAGTTTTGCAGCCACTAGCTTTGCTTTTCCTGTACAAAGAGCACTGATCGAAACTGAATCGGGGCATGTTAAAGCAATGTACCCAGAATTCATTCAGCATAGGTCTCAAGATTTGGTGGAAGCACTTCATGATGCAGGCCAATTTTATTGGGCTAAGGCTGATGATTTATTAGATGACCCTCAATTTTTTGGCCCAAACTCCAAACCAACAAAATTGCCTAGATGCCTAGTACAAGACTTAGATACTGCGGAGGATTTTGAAGTACTCAAACAACTATTAGAACTGCATTCAAGCGAGTAACTGAGTGTCTTCAATAATAGTTATGATTAGTGACTTCAATACGTTAATATTTTTGGATATAGGTATCTTTTTTTTAGCTTGATCAAGATACTTATCATCATGCCAATCCGATAAAAGTTGCTGGCCCACTTGGGAAATAAGCCTATCCCTTTCAGCTAATAATAGACCCTCTAACCGATAGACTCGACACCAGCCTCTGTTTTGATGATCATTCAATAATTGCGTTTGATTTTCAGCAACCTGTAAAAAAATACTGGGGACACCAATAGAGGCTAACTCGAATAAAGTGCTGCCGCCAGCTGAAATAGCCATTTTAGCTCGTGCCATAAGCCCAGCCACATCGCTGACACTTTGATAATATTCAATATTATGCTGCTGGCAATAATGAATCACCTCATTAGCGTTTTTTGCATTGCCCCCCAACATCACAATCAAATCATCACAATTGAAACCTAAAGCATACAAGCGCTTTAAAATAGGTAAAGTTAAAGCTAAGGGGTCAGTCCCACCCATTGTTATTAGTAGCTTATCAGCGGGCACCAGAGGGCGCTTTGTCATATTTTTTGCGAATGCACGGCTATTATTTATTTCTGCGAATTGAGACCTTAAAAGCGCGTATTGTATTCCCGTAAACAAGATGCTCGATTGATTATACTCTAACCTTAACCGTACTAAGTTTTCACTGTAATCAAGCGCTATAGGGTTTAACAGCCAACGGCAAAATAATGCGTCTCTGTCATTCATATCGTCCAGTAATAATAAATACGGTTGAACTTGATACAGACGCTCTATCATAGAGGAGTCATAAGCATAATGATCTAGAATTACGAGATCTGCCGCCGCCGCCAAGGCTAAGAAATCATCTTCTTGCTCAATCAAAATATCACTTTCATTGCCTAAAACTCGACAGGATGCATGACTTACAAAGCGTACGTTCCAGCTCATACGAGAAAATTCATCAGCCAATATTTGGCAACGAATCCTATGGCCCATACCAATGGATGAGGAAGCATCAGCGCGAATTAACAGTGCCTTTTTAACCATTACTATCAACAATCATAGACCAAGCCAGAGCCTCGCCTTTACGTACATCCACAGTTAACGTTTTACCAAGTACCTCAGACCAATGTTTTGGTGCTAAACCAAGGGAGGGCCGGATAATCCGAATATTAGAATCATTTAAAATATCACCCGCTTTACTGTCTTTTGAAACATAAATTGAACGGCGATATTTTTTAAAGTCCTGCTCTGCCTGGGTTCCGCCATAGGTAACTTCTCCCAGTGACGCCGCCGCTTGACGACATATACTGACCAACTGCTTCAGCTCTAATGGCTCCATTGAAAATGCAGCATCAACCCCACCAGCACTACGATCTAATACGAAATGCTTTTCAATCACACAAGCACCAAGTGCCGTTGCAGCAACGGCCGATGCGATACCCTGAGTATGATCGGATAAGCCGACCTTACAACCAAATGTACTGGCTAAATCAGAGAGGGTTGCTAGGTTCGAGTCGTCAATTTTTGCAGGGTAAGTACTGGTGCATTTCAATAACGTGATGTCATTGTTGCCAATGGATCTTACGAGATTTACCGCCTCTTCAATTTCCGCTTTCGTTGCCATGCCTGTTGACATAATCATGGGCTTGCCGGTTCTAGCAACGGCCTCAATTAATGGTAAATCAGTCAATTCAAAGGAAGCTATTTTATAAAGAGGAACATCTAAACTCTCTAAAAAATGTACTGCATCAATATCAAAAGGAGAGCTAAAGGCAAGTAAGCCTAATGAATTAGCATAATCAAATAGGGGTTTATGCCATTCATAAGGTGTTGATGCTTTAGCGTATAAATCATACAGATTATCGCCTTGCCAAAGGCTGCCTTCAGCTGACACCATAAACTCGTCATTTCTGACATTTAGAGTCATCGAATCAGCAGTATAGGTTTGCAACTTGATAGCATCAACACCGGCTTTCGCGGCGGCCTCTATCATAGTTTTAGCGAGCGTAAAGTCTTGATTATGGTTGCCCGATAGCTCGGCAATAATAAAGGGGGTTTGCTGCATTTTATCAGCCTTTCAAATAGGTTAATTAGCCGTTATATAACAGACGCATCTTATCTGAGCCGCCATCAACAAATTGGCTCACATCATCTGCCATACTTGGCATTTCTTGTAAAAAATCACACCAGATATCAAAAATGGATTTTGCATATTCAACCGCTTCTTTTTCTTCTTGATAAGCATAAATAGTTTTGACTATAGCAAAAGCAGTATAGGTAAATGAACCTGCGAAAATATCATAAAGATGGCTATGAACAGTGGTTTTCAATAAGAATAAAGTACGATATTGAACCCAGAATAAACGACAAACGTCTTCACGTGTTTGAACGCTCTGATCCCAGCCTTTCATTAAAAATACCACTAACTCATCAAAGGTAGTTTTTGAAATTAATTCACTCGTGTCTGTCTTTAAGATGTCTTCTGGTGCCTGATCAAAAAAAGTCTCATACAAGGCATCCATCACTTTTTGCTTATTAATATCAGGATCAAGAATCAGCGCATCGTCAGGCTGTACCGGTATACTACCTTCGATCTTAGCCCCGTCAGATAAGTTAAAACAGCTGAAGGTTCTTTCTTGATGGAGCTGTTTTATCATTAACTCAAGCTGCACACGGGAGGACTCCATGATGCTAGTCGTGTAAACCTCACCACCAAAATTACCTGCTCTTGCAATTAACTTCTCTTGCCCAAATGTTTGAAATCCGGTTTCTTTACCATCCTTTCCATAATAACCACTGTGTTTCGAGTGATGACTAGTCGCATCCTTAAAGCCGTTATCGACACCTGCAAAATACACATTTTTAAAGCCAAACAGATGTACAAAAGAGAGCGCTAAATTAGCGACAATAGGTCCGCTATGGTTCATTTGCACGTATTCAGTCATATCGCCAGCAGCCCTAGCCTTTGATAGAATTAACGAGGTAATTGCCTCGCCTGGTTTCATCCCCATTCCGCTACGCTTAAAGTATTTAAAGAAATCAGGGTGCATAACATCAACACTTAAAGCAAAAATATCCTCTAGGTAACTAGCGTCTAAAAATTCAAATTTTTGAGCAGTATGTATCATCCTCTCAACATCAACATGCATATCAGGCTTGATGCCCAGTCGACTCAGGGTATTTATCGTTGTACCACAACAAATAAATAATGCCTTATCTTGCACTTCTTTAATTAACGCAATTGAATTGTCGAGCGAGGGGCCATTACCTAAAATGAAAACGGGAATGTCTTTCATCCAATTAGCTAAACTTTTAGGCGCACCAGACTCGCCACGAGTGATTCTCGCTAATTTTGATTTTGGCAGGGATTTTAAGCCATGAGCAAGCCCCATAAGAGCGTCATCAAAGAAACCCCAACCCATAATTTGAGTACTGTAATGTTTTATAAAATAATCAAGGGCGGCTTGAATATCTGGACTAATATAAGCAACGTGCAGGTAAGTCATACCTGCCATAAAATGACCATTTTCAGATAATTGAAGTGCATATTTTTGGCTTAGCTCTTTTGGGCTCAAACCAATAATAATATGAATCGTTTTACCGTCCTGATTAAATGCCTCCAAAATAGGCAGCCAATCGATCGCAAAAAGAGAATAATAAAAAAGGTCGGAATCTGCCTCATAAAGATAAAGGTGCTTAACCTCTTTAAGTGACAAAAATGCCTCTAATTGATAACCCAGCTCAATACCAAAGAAGAAAACCGACCCTGCATAATCAGGAATTTCAGTCAGCGGCGTTAAACCCTCAGCTCCCTTATCGATAATATCTTGTATCAGATTATTATAAAAAACATGCCTTGAAGGATGGTCTTCGCTGCGAGTGATATCCAAAACTGTTTTATTTGGATTTTTTATCACCTGCTTAATTTTAGCGTTAGCGCTACTTTTCACCGCGCCTTGATAAAGGGGTTTATTGGGAGCTAACTCGATATTTAGGTCACCAGATTCATCTAAGAAGATTTCTTGATTTTTAGGTGTATATGCCTGAAAGCTTTCATGAATATGCGGCATAATATCAGCGAGTGCTTGCATGTTTTGTTGAAATCTTTGAGAGAAAAACGCATCTTTTTGTCTAAGTGCCTGTAATCTTTCTTGTTTGAGCTTCAACCTTGCTTCAACAGAGGCTATCGAATCATTAATATCATTAGACATTGGATGAAATTCCCTTGTATTTTTTGATGCCTTTTCTCGCGTGCTTGGATTTACTGAGCGCCCCTTTTAGCTTGTCACGCGCTTGGGTGACAACAATTTGAGCGTTGTTATGACTTTGTTGAAATCGAGTCAGTACAGGGAAGTCTTTTTTTTGAGGAGGTTCATTTTCTTGAACCAACTTTATGCCTTGCTGACATAAAGAAAGCACCAAAGGAATATCAATTTGCGCTATAGCCGCATCAATTTTAAGCGAAATAGCCTCTAATGCCTGGTGATATTCCATATATTAGCCATTTCCTAATCGTTCGTTCTCTTTTTCTATGTAGGCTTCTTGTTTATCAAGTTCAGATATTTGATCCCAAGCACCTTTAATTTGTAACATCAAGCCCATTACTTCATCAATAATTGAATTATCAAGTTTTGAACTGGCTTCAGTAATTCTAAAGGTCATATAGTCATAAAGGGAGTCCAGATTATCTGCCAATTCTGGATTGTAAGAACGATCGAGTGAATCTTTTAATGCATTGATAATTTCAATTGCTCGAGTTAATACATTTGCCTTTCCTTCTAAATCACGCCTCTCTATACAGCCCTTTGCAAGAGCAAGTCTTTCGAGAGCGCCTTGCATTAATAGCTGAATAATACGGTGAGGATCAGCACCGGCAAGGTCAGACTTTAATGAATCTTTCTTATAAGCCTGAATACCCTTGTTTACGTACATATATTAACTCCAATTCTTCTAGTCTAATCTAATGCAGATAATTGACTACGCAAGTAGGCACCACTGGCATTCATTTGAGCGACGGAGCTATCAAGTGAAGAATATTGTTTCCGCAAAGTAGATTCATACTTTTCCATTCTAAGATCAAACGCTTCTCGTGACTCATCATTTGAAGTTATTTGAGACTGGATAGAGTCTTCTGTACTGCGAAATAATCCACTTGAGCCCATATAAGGTTGCATTAAATTATCAAATGCTTTTGCAATCCCACGCTCTCCAGTAAACATATCGGCAAAATGATTAAAACCTGAACCAATTGCGTTATCTAATTTATAACTATCTACTGTGATTAGGCCATTTCTTTCCACTTCAAGCCCTAAATCAAACATAGTTCTAAATTCACCGCCCCCTTCAAACGTGGTTCCCAAAGTACTGACCAAAGAAGACTCAAGATTACGGAGCAAGCTATTACCCTGTAACGTTCCTCCCATTTTAGTCAAGTCATTAAAACCAGACACCATCTGATTATAGGAGCCAGTAAGACTTGTGATCGCTTCTTTTATGCTCTCTGTATCAACCGATATTGAAGCCGCTATTTGGCCTTCCGTTTTATTCAAGGCTTGTATTTCTAATCCTTGTACGGCTTTATCGAAGTTATTACTTTCCCCTTCAATTTCAACACCATCAACGCTGATAATGCCATTCTGAGCAAAACGAGTTGAAATCAGGTTGTCAGAAATTGAATTTAGATTATGTTTGGTGTTTTTTAATAAATCGGTATATTTGTCAGGTAATACAGCAAAATCATAATTACTATCTGTACCCATGATATCAACTAAGGATTTCTCATTACTACGGATAATAAGGTCGTTTCCATCACCGGTTTTCTCAGATTCAATAATGAGCCTGACATCACCTTCACCCGTATCAATAATGCTGGCAGAGACGCCAAAGTTTTTTTCTGCTTGAGAGATCAAGCTAGATAATTCAGCTAATGTGGTTCCACCTTCAAGGTTAATGGTAAAAGACTCACTCCCTGCTGCAAATGTCATCGTGCCACCAAGAGCAGTTAAGACATCATCCGTTGATTCAAAAACATTAGGTAGAAGCTCCATGCGACTACCCGCAGCGACCTGATTAACACCTAGGTTATATTGACCACTACTTGCTCGACTATTTGTCGCTATCGAGATAGCTTCACCCGCTACAGGTTGCTCTATATCTGCAATACGACTATTAAATAAACGAGAATCATTTACTTTTTTAACGGCTTCATGAAAAGTAAAGGCAACAGACTCAGCAGAGCCTACGGCAGAAAGCTCAACGGATAAATCTGATATTTTTTGCTCATAAGCGGCAATTTTAGAATCTCGTTGCGAACTAACCAAGCCAGTCACAAGAGACTCTAAATCCATACCAGAACCTGTACCTAAGGCTCCCACACTCATATAACGCCCCTATTTTTTAAGTCAAAGTTGTTAGACTTCTCGATTCACTAATGCACCTTTTATGTCACCCAATTCACTCAATAAAGCTTGAATTCGTTCTGACATTTCAACAAACTCTTCGGTAGGGATTTGCCTCACCAATTCGCCTGTATCTTGATCTAGCACTTTCACAACATTATCTTTGTTTGCCTTTGAAACATCAAAGGAAAGCTTAATGTTTAATTGTGCCATATTCTTAGTGGAGTCCATTAATTGCTGAAAGTCTACCTTTTCCTTTTTTTCACTGACTTCCTTTTTTTGATTCCTTGCTTCAGCTTGAACATTTTGACTTTCACGAAGAGGTGTCACAGTTTTTGTATCTCGCGCTTTTTCTTGCGCAAAACTCTCTGTTCTTGAATGTTGCAATTGTTGACCAACACCAAGATCAGTAGAATTTTTAAATAAATCACTCGAACCTATTGCCATAATAGCACCCTCCAAAACCCAAAAAGCTGAGGTTACCCCCAGCTTTTATCACGCACTGAATTAGCCTAAAAGCGATAATGCAGTTTGCGGTCTTTGGTTTGCTTGAGACAAGATAGTCGTACTTGCTTGTTGCAAGATCTGGTTACTTGTTAACTCAGCAGTTTCCTTGGCGAAGTCAGCATCACTGATACGTGATTTCGCACCTTCAACATTCTCTTTGATGTTACCCAAGTTACTAATTGTAGAACTGAAACGGTTTTGAACCGCACCAAGCTCGGCACGCTTAGTATCTACAGCAGAAATCATGCTACCTAGCATTTCAATCATACTTTGCGCATTAGCAACAGAAGTAACAGATGCGCTAGAAGATGTGACAACGGTCGTGCCTGCAGCAGATGAAAGACCTTCAACACTAAAGCCACCTATGGCAGATACATCAACACTGTTGTTTACACCAGCGGACGCCAAAGAGAAACTAATTGTTTGGCTAGCATCAGCACCGACCTGGAATACACCCGTTGCGTAAGAACCATCAAGAAGATTTTGTCCACCAAAGGTAGTATCAGTAGCAATACGGTCAATCTCTGTTGAAAGCTGACCAATTTCTTGCTGTATCGCTAAACGGTCATCATCGGTGTTAGAACCGTTTGAAGACTGAATTGCCAAGGTACGCATACGTTGCAACATATTTGTTGTTTCGTCCATCGCCCCTTCAGCAGTTTGCGCCAAAGAAATACCATCATTTGCATTTCGAATAGACTGATTTAAACCATTTGTTTGAGAAGTCAAACGGTTGGTGATTTGTAAGCCAGCAGCATCATCTGCAGCACTATTAATACGTTTACCCGATGCCAATCGTTCAAAAGTGTTATCCAAAGATGTACCTGAATTGGATAATTGACGCTGAGCATACAAAGAAGTCGTATTTGTATTTACATATACAGCCATTATAGCCTCCTAATTTCGCCTAATTGTTTACCTGCCAGGTAAACGCTTTTTTTCGATATTGAATGCGTGTCGCCAAACACGATTCCAATAATCGTAAAACCTCTTAAATTTGTTTTCGGCTGTAAAAAAGAAAGCTTTAGTAAAAAAAGACATTTATTTCCCTTGCGCGGAAACAAATTTCTTTAAAGGCGGCAAAAAAACACCACTTTATTAATGTTATCAATAAGTTAAGAAAGGAGTTTAAGATTGAAGATGAAAGTTAAAACAATTGATGCAGTGAAATTAATGTTTTTTGTGAAAGGATCTAACTAGGTAAAGAAAATCAAGGAGAATGGTTTTTTGGCACATGGATTGCTTTGTATATAGCGTGGGACTGCCAATCTCACAAAAAAAAGCCAAACACTTCGAATGTTTGGCCGAATCACTTCTAGGAGAGAGAAGCGAAAATTTTCAAGTGCCATCGCCAAACCTCTTGCCTCCGGCATTTGAAAAATCCTTCGTAGAGCGGCCTGATCAGCCGCTTTTTTTATGCCATCCAAAAATCAATGACATCAACAATAAAGACCTTAAAGCGCTTTTTGTTATAACCCATCTATCATTCGCCAAAATAATAAAAGCATTATCTACTTATCAACCTTCACCAACTAGCCTCGATTGACAAGCTCTTCGTAGAGCAGCCTAACTTTATTGTATATACATTCGCTTACCTTTAACTAACTAGCCTCCCAATAGGGACATTGCAGCCTGCGGTCTTTGGTTTGCTTGAGATAAAATCGTCGTACTTGCTTGCTGCAAGATTTGATTACTGGTCATGGTCGCCGTTTCTTCGGCAAAATCTGCATCACGAATTCGTGAACGTGCACCTTCAACATTTTCCTTGATGTTACCCAAGTTACTAATAGTCGAAGAAAATCGGTTTTGTACCGCACCTAATTCAGCTCGTTTAGTATCGACAGCAGATATCATACTACCCAGCATGGCTATCATACTTTGCGCATTGGCGACGGAAGAAACCGAAGCGGTCAAAGAATCAATTACAGTAGTACCCGCTGCAGCCGAAAGGCCTGCAATATTAAATCCACCCACTGCTGAAATATCAACACTGTTAGATACACCACCTGTCGCTAATGAAAAGCTAATTGTTTGCTGTGCATCTGCACCCACCTGAAAACTACCAGTAGCATAAGTACCATCAAGTAAATTCTGTCCACCAAAGGTGGTTGTTTCTGCAACACGGTCAACCTCAGTTGCTAGCTGCTTAATTTCTTGCTGAATAGCCAATCGGTCATCATCGGTGTTAGAACCGTTAGAGGATTGAATCGCCAAGGTTCGCATACGCTGAAGCATATTAGTGGTTTCATCCATCGCCCCCTCAGCAGTTTGTGCCAATGAAATACCGTCATTCGCATTTCGCATCGCCTGATTAAGACCATTAGTCTGAGATGTTAAACGATTGGAAATTTGAAGACCCGCCGCATCATCAGAGGCACTGTTAATACGCTGACCAGAAGCCAATCGCTCAAAAGACTTATCTAATACATCTCCCGAACTACCTAACTGACGCTGAGCATATAATGACGTTGTATTAGTATTTACATATAGTGCCATTGTTTTCTCTCCTAAAACAAATTATTACTCAACAACCATTTGTATTATTTAATTATTTGGCTGTTTGCTTGATATAATAGTTATCGACTTTATGGATGGTTACTTTAATTTTTTTTATATTTTTTTTCAGAGAGTTTAATCAATTAAAAACAAGGGATATAAGTTATCGTACCGTTTTTAAATTACTTTAATTTTTATTTTTTAATTTTTCAAAACAGACAAAAAAACAAATGAAATCAACAACTTAAGTGGAAAAGAAATATGATTTAAATTTAATAAAATAAATAATAAGAGAATAGAGAGAATAGAGAGAATAGAGAGAATAGAGAGAATAGAGAGAATAGAGAGAATAGAGAGAATATTATTTATACAAAAAGATAATCCTCCATTTTTATATTAATAACTTGTGCATCAATTATTTTTTTAATTTTAACATCACCGGCAGTACTTCCTAAATCTATATCTTGCGGAGTAATACCTGATTTTTGTTTTGCTAAATAAACTTGTCGGATCACTTTTGGCATCAGGCCGGAATTTAAGGTAATCACAAACCCGATACGACCATTAGACAACTCAACACAGGTACCGATAGGGATACGCCCGACACACTGAACAAAGCGCTTCACTAAGTCTTGGTCAAAAGCGAGGCCAGATTCATCTAATATTTTTTTACAGGCTTGAGCAGGGCTCATAGGATTTTTATGGGATTGAGAAGATGTCATTGCATCATAAGCGTCTATGATAGCTGCCATTTTACCGTAAACTGAGATTTCCTCTCCGACTTTTCCTCCAGGGTAACCCGAACCATCAATTTTCTCATGATGATCATCGACCATCTGATAAACAATCTTCACCAACCAATCAGAGGCCTTGATTGCCCTCATACTAAAATCAATGTGTTTTTTAAACATTTCAAATTCTGATTCTGAGAGCTTTCCTGCTTTATTTACCATAGGAGCAGGCAACTTAAAGCGTCCAAAATCAAACAAAAGCCCACCTATCGCAATCGCCTTAATATAAGCATCAGACATATTAAGTGTTTTTGAGAAATGTATTGCTAATACACAGCAGCCAACAAGGTGCTGTACAAGGTAAGCATCAGGAGATCGAACAAAACGAACACACAAAAGTGCACTTGAATTTCTGTTGTAAGATGCTATCAATCGATCAACAAGGTCATGGAGCACGGACTCTTCAAACGGTTTGCCTTGTTTAAAAAGCACCTCTTGCGATAAAACAATCGCCATTGCATCTTCATATAGAGGTAGAGCATCTTTAATTTCATCAGAGACCCCCACCGCTTTAGCTTTTTTTGCAGCCCTAGCCATTAAAGACCTTTGCCTTAAAGAGAGGCTTACTCCAGCCGTTCCTGTGGGCGTTGGAGCGGCATCTAATTTACCGCCCTCACTCTCAGGATTTTCTGGTTTTTTTTCATCCCCATCCTCATTTATACGACCTTCTTTAAAAGCGAGAATGTAATCTCTAGTGTAATCATTCAGGATATCACGGAAATATTTAAAGGCGCTTTTTCCTTTTTCATAACGAGTCCTTACGTCACGAGAATCATATTTACCCTCTAACTTACGAAGACTTTTTACAGACTTACCCATAGCAATAGAAAGGCATATTTCCAACAAGCGCTCTTGGGCGTCATATAAACGGTCTTTGGTATTCGCAATGATATTTTTGTCGTAAAAATAAGGGTCGTAGGGCAACAAATCAGAGGTTAGCGCAGGCTTAACACAGTCAAGCACCATTTGACGCTTCACTATTGCGACAATTCTATGTTTGGCACCTTGCTGCCTAGCAACACTTTTAACTTTTGATGAATGGCTTATTTCAGATTCAAGCTGTAGTACTTCAATAATTTTATCAATATCAAAATAGCTAAAACTTATATCAACACCGAAACAGCGTTCAACATCAAATTTTTTCATAAAGGGGGCTTCTTACATAGAATCAAAAAGAGACAAATTAGACAAACGATTAAATAATTTTTGCGATGAACTTATCGCAGCCTCTTCCTGGGCTAATTCAGATGCAGCTTCTGCAATATCTAAACCTGCAATTTCTTCCTGGGCAACACGATTCGAGATTGATTTCATTTCACCATAAGATCCAACCTGAGAAATAGTATTCAGATTAGCCCCGACTTCAGAACGGGCCGTATCAATAGAATTCATAGTATTACGTAAACTTACGGTCGCATCACGCAATGCACTTCTTTTCTCATAAAAGTCAGAATCAGCGTCAAGTAGTACACCAATAGACCGATTCATCTCATTCAAAACATTATCTCGCTCTGGTTTATCAAATGAGACGATACCCGTACCACCAGCAATGCCTTCAAATGTTATTCGCATCCCGAAAAGATCAATCGGTTGACCTGATTGATAACGACCACTAGCGACAATTTCGCCTTTGGCATTAGCCAGGGAGAAGGTATCTTGAGCACCGGCCACAGTCGTAAAAGCAAACATATTCTGAGTTGCATCTACGGCGCTATAATTTTTTTTCAAAAAATCATCGAAAACAGCTTGATCAGCAACCTCAGTTCTAACTGAACCCTCACCAGTTAACGAAGTATAGGTATAGTTATTACGTGTCCAAACATCCTCAAACACAGTTTTACCTGAATCTGCCCCTGAGACAGTCACATTATCAGATATTTGAAGCTTCTTACGCCCTTCATCACCCGCAAACTCATAACGTCCGTCTGGCTTTAACTCGAAAGCGGAACGCGTAGACTCATGACCTGAAAAAATATGATTACCATCAGAGTCAGTGGAGTTCATTAAGTCAGCTGCGGCTAAGGTTAACATTTGAAGTTCTTCTGAAATGGCACCTAAATCATCTTGTCCATAGGCGCCGTTTTCCGCTTGAATCAATAATGTACTGGTACGATTAAAAATATCAGTCAGACCATCCAATACTACCTCTTCATATTCTAGACTATTTTTAGCCATCACAGCATTTTCAGAATATTGATCGAGTAAAAGGTTAACCGCTTCATAACGCATTACTTGTGCAGCTCCGACAGGGTCATCGCTGGCTGTCATAATGTCGGTATTCTCAGAGATGCGTCTTTGCGTCTGTAAATACCTTTCATTCGACTTTGATAAATCCGTTAACGATTGATTATAGATAAAATTATTTGAAACTCGCATATCATCTACCTAATCGAATTTAAAAGAGTTTGAAAGCTTTTTTCAGCTGCCGAGATAACCTGAGACGAGGCAGCATATGAATTCTGATAACGAATCAAATTAACCGCCTCCTCATCAAGACTAACTGCCGATATCTCATCACGACGAGCGACACTCTGCTCCATCATGACCTCACTGGATTCCATATTAATTCTAGCGGTATTCGTTAAATTACCTATGCGAGCGACGGTAGAGGTATAAGCATCTGAAAAGCTTTGTTTCCCCTCCACTAAAGACTTATTCTGCAAGTCCGCTAAAGCTCGACCATTAAAGTTATCATGTCGCCCAGAGTGATTAAAAGAAATACTAAATACATCACCTGCAGCGGGCTGACTGGATAAAGAGACATCGTACCCTGCCTCATCTAAGCCTGCTTGCGCTAATAAATCAGTGTAGTTTTCAGCACCTGTTACGGTTGCCAGAATAAAGCCATCCTGATCCAGCACGTCAAAACTATCTTCACTGCTGAAGCGTATGCCCTGGGGAGATAACTGATACAAGCCGCCTTCTGCATTAAAAGCAGAGGTTTGCGCGTCAGTATTAAACACAGACGAGATAGCTATTTTTGCATCAGATAAATTATCTGAGCTACTTTCTACTTGGATAGGTGCATTCATCGCCAAATCTTCACCACTGGTAGACTCTAAAGAAATATTGGCTGCTGCCAAACTAGTCGGTGAAAATTGAAATGTATCACCTGGTCGAAAGCCCACCTTTTCATCTTCTTGTAAGCGTAGCTCAATACCCATACCTGGAATTGAAAAAAAGCCTTCCTGTGTTTTTTCCATCTTCTCTAGATCAAAAAATTGAGCAGGTGCTGTTGAAGCGCCAGACACATCATAGCTCCTTAATTCAAAAGCCGTGGCTGACGTCATAATCAACTCATATGTATCCGTGCTCAATTCAGAGGCTTTACCCTCTTCAATTTTGACATCTACCTGATGAATCAAACTTGAGTTTTTTCTACTTTGATTGACAGAAATATCGGCAAGATCAAAGATCTTTTTACCATAACCACCATTTACATCAAGGCCCAAGCGATTCTGTTGATTAACACTATCGGAAATAACGATTGCTTGCTGTCCTAACTGTCGGTCCAGCTCTTCCAGAAAATCTGCTCTATAGTCCATTAAACCGCCAATAGAACCACCTAGATCACTGGTCTCTATTCCTAATTCGTAGTCCTCAAAATCCAACACCAAGTCATAGGTAGTTGGGTCGTATTCACTAGGAGAAAGGTTCAATTTATTGACACTTGTTTGCAGAACGAGAGGCTGGCCACTACCCAGTTGAAGCTCCATCAAATCGTTTTCATCGTAACTAATCTTCACATCAAGATATTCACTAATTTGACGTGCAATTTCCTCTTGATTATCTCTAAGCTCATTAGCCTTTGCACCACCCACGGTTTCTTGCACTAAAATTTTACCGTTTAAATCTGCAATTTGTGAGGAGTATTCATTAATGATATCGATATTAGACGTGAGCTGCTCATTCACCAAGGTTGCTTGATCTTGAGAGAAGCTGGCTAATTCATTGAAGTGACTTACAAGGTTTTTTAAATCCGTAAATGCAATTTTCCGTGTCCCTATATCGGTAGGATCACTATTAACCGACTGTAGGGAATCAAATGTATTATTTAAATAGGTATTAAGGGAGGTTGCCTTATCAGAAAAAATCTCGTCAGCAATAGAACCTTGCTGATAGAAGCTATCAAAATAATTGAAGTTTGACGTGTCTGCTCTGACTTGAGTATTCACAAACTCATCAACAACACGCCGCGTTGAGCCAACACTAACACCACCACTTTGTTGTGTGGATAGGCCGGTAGTCTGGCGGCTATAACCTTCAGTGTTGACGTTAGCGGTATTTTGACCCGTTGTCACAATCTGGGCAGAACTCGCCAACACGCCAGATAAGCCAATCGAATAAAGATCGCCAGCCATTTTAATACCCCTAAGTCAGAACAATACGAAGACTAAACACTGTCTCTATTTAGTTTATATCGACTTAAGATGCAAAAACTTGACCAAATATTGAGATATAGAAAAAAATTATTAAAGAGACTTTAACCACTCGCTTTCAGCAATCCCATTAATCTTCTCACCATATTTTGGGTCTGTTGCATAACCACCCTGCTGCAAATTTGCGGCAAATGTTGCCACATCATCTCCGGCAAGAAGGGCACCTTTATACCTATCACTCGCCGTTAAAAAGTTTGCATAATCATTAAAGCTATCTTCAAACGAGTCATAAGCACGAAACGGAGCAACTTGTTTTTTAGCGACGCCATTTTCATATTCAAGTGTCGTAACAACCGCCCTTTCACCCTGCCATCTTGCATCAGCCTTAATACCAAATAAATTATAACTGGCACTGCCGTCTTGTTTTGCAATAGGAAATTTCCCCCAACCGGTTTCCAATGCCGCCTGAGCTAGAATAGCTTTAGGGTTAACACCTAATTGATCCGCCGCAGCTTTAGCGTGCGGCCAAAGAGCCTGTATAAATTCAGTAGGGGATTTAAACGTAACCTGTTCAGCAGATTGCTTTGTTTGCTTAGTCGATAAATCCAATTGCATTGTTTCTACAATTTTAGAAAGGTCAATATCATCGGTTTTGGATACAGTCTGAGCCTGTGAAATTAAATCATTCGAGGCATGCTTTGCCAGCATTTGAATACGCGCGAGATCTTGGGTAGCCACTTGATTTAAAAAGGCTGTTTCTGAACCAGACTGAGTGACACTGGCAGGGCCTTGCCCCCTAAGCTGTCGCATAAGTGCATCAGCTATTCCCATTCCTCCGGATTTTGAAAGGGATTGAGACATTTGAGAATCTAACATTTCTTGATATTGCTTAGACTCATTGCTTGAAAACAAATCTGAACCAATCGCTTCATTAGATTGACGCATATTTTTAAGCATCATGTTAATAAAAATAGACTCAAACTCTTGAGCTACTTTTTTAAGCGCAGCTTCAGGGTCTTTTTGAGCGCTAGTTTTTAAGTTTGCCAGAGCGGTAAAGTCAGCATAAAAATCATTGGAATTTACTTTATTCATATCAAAACCCAAAAAGCTTAATGATTACAAAGCGATAACAAGTGAAGCTCAACACTAGATAACAACCAAATCAGCGTTAATTGCCCCTGCCTGCTTCAACCCCTCTAAAATAGCCATAACATCTCCAGGCGCTGCACCTACTTGATTTACAGCACGCACAATATCATTTAAAGAAGCACCAGGACCAAACAGAAACATATGTCCGCTATTTTCATTCACAACAATTTCTTCTCTCGGCGCATAAATCGTTTCGCCGCCCGTCAACGGTACGTTTTGCCCGGCTTGATTGACAGCTTGGTTCTTGATGGTGACAGTCAAACTACCATGAGTCACTGCCGCAGGAGACACTCTCACATGTTGCCCGATAATAATCGTGCCCGTTCTAGAATTGATAACAATTTTGGCCCTTTCTTCACCTAGTTCAACGTCAAGGTTCTCAAGAATTGAAAGAAAGGTAACCCTTTGACTTGGATCTCTTGGTGCAGAAACACGAATGGAAGTGGCATCTAATGTTTTAGCCACACCGGGGCCCAACAAACCATTAATACTGTCAGCCACTTGTTTAGCCGTCGTAAAATCAGGTCGATTCAGGTTAAACGTTAGCGTATCACCACGATTAAAACTATTAGGAACCGTTCGCTCTACACTCGCACCATTGGGTATACGTCCCACCGTTGGGATATTTAATGAAGTTCTTGAGCCATCATTACCCTGACTGCCCAAACCACCCACCACAAGATTACCTTGCGCTATAGCATAAACCTGCCCATCGGCACCCTTTAGGGTTGATAACAGCAAGGTCCCTCCCCTGAGGCTACTCGCACTACCTATAGAAGAGGCGGTGATATCTATTTTTTGACCAGGCTTAGAGAATGGAGGTAGGGTTGCTGTTAACGAAACAGCCGCAACATTCTGAGAGTTAGCATTCACGCCCTCAGGCAAAACAATACCAAACTGAGCTAACATGCCGGTAAAGCTTTGATCGGTGAAGTTACTATTATCACCCGTAGCATTGAGACCGATAACTAGACCATAACCAAATAATTGGTTATCTCTCACCCCTTCAACCGATGAAATATCTTTTAAACGATCAGCACTGACACTCATCGAAATAAAAACAGTACACATTAGCAGCCAATATTTCATTGTTAACAACCCAAAACCTAGTATTACATAAAATTAATTTGGTACCACGCCACGATTTAATAGACGAGTTACCCAGCCTTGTTCACTTCCTGACGCAATTTCACCTGAACCAGAGTAAGTAATTCTGGCATCAGCAACACGTGATGAATCAATCGTATTGTTCGGCCGAATATCACGCTTACGAATAATTCCGGTCAAACGAATATACTCATCACCACGGTTTAACGTGACCCACTTTTCCCCTCGAACAGCCAAAATACCGTTAGGGTAAACATCATACACAGTCACTGTAATAGTACCATTTAAACTATTTCTCTGATTAGCCCCTGCGCTTCCTGAAAAGTCACTCCCCCCATTAGGCAAAACGGAATCTATATTGACCTCAGTTCCCACCACTCTAGGGTTTTGAATACTTGCCGATGAAGATTTAGATAAGGTGGCGTCATTTGATTTACTTGAGCTTGTTGTTTCACTCAGGTTTATCGTTAAGATATCGCCTATCTTATTAGCCGTCTGACTACCAAAAAAAACATCACCCATTCCCACTTTATATATGCCACCATTCACATGTTGTGACGCTTGGGTTTCATATTTAATCACGGGAGCGTAGTAGGGGTCATCGGACCTTGGGCCGTAATTCATATCTGGCGCATTAAAAGGATCACTTTCTTCTGGCACATAAGCATGCTCAGGCGCAGGCTCAAATACCTTTACAGGCACTTCATCCTCTATCACCTCTTCAACGGGCTCAGTACCTTCTTCCTCTAATACTTCTTCAGCAACAGGCTCTTCAGAGACCTCTTCATCACTCTCTTCTGGTTCCCATGAAGCACAACCTGTTAAGAACAGCACTAATATAAGAGCAAAACGAACCATAACCATATCGATTAACCTAAAGCTGCTGAATAACAAAACTCATCATACCATCTGCTGCAGATACGACTTTCGAATTCATTTCATAACCACGCTGAGCTGTAATCAAGTTAACCAGCTCTTCAACTGCGTTAACATTGGATGTTTCAACCATGTTTTGTCTAACATTACCCAATGCCGATGTACCAGGAATATCAATAATAGGCGCCCCACTAGCTGCTGTTTCAACAAATAGGTTCTGCCCTATAGACGACAGCCCCTCTGGGTTAATAAAACCCGCAAGTGTCAGTTGACCCACGTTTTCATTTTCAGCAGAACCCTGCCTCATAATAGAAACAGTACCGTCATCACCAATAGTGACAGATGCCGCTTCTTGAGGGATGTTGATTTGAGGTTCAACTAGAAAACCAGAAGAGGTCACTAGACTACCTTCTGCATTAAGCTGAAATTGCCCATCACGAGTATAACCCATATTGCCATCTGGCATCAGAACTTGAAAAAAACCTTGCCCCTGTATCGCCACATCTAAATCACGATCAGTGACATTATAATCACCCTCAGAAAAATTTTTCTGAGTAGCAGAAACCCTTACCCCTGCGCCCATTTGTAGGCCTGATGGTAATTGCGTATTTTGAGATTGTAGGCCGCCTGGCTGCTGTACTGTGTGATATAGCAAATCTTCAAATACCGCTCTATCTTTTTTAAAACCTGTAGTAGAGACGTTTGCCAAGTTATTGGAAATCACAGATAACTGCTTATCCATTGCAGACAAACCTGTTTTACTTACCCATAATGCTGGATGCATATTAAACTCTCTTTTAAAATTTGATCGCTAGTATAAAAATATGATTATGCATTTCTCTGCAAGATACGCGCCGATGCATTACCATTATTTCGCACCGTATCCATGACCTTAATATTCATTTCAAATTGTCGAGAAAGGCTCATGATTTTTGTCAACTCTTCAACAGCACTCACGTTACTACTTTCAAGAAAACCTGATTTAAGTTGTGCCGTGAGATTTTGCTCGAATGGCACACCCGTCTTTGCTCTTATCAAGCCATCCGTACCCTTCTCAATTAATTGGGTATCTGGGTTCACTAATTTTATTTGTCCTATAGTAGCCATTTCTGCCGCCGTCCCGCCTTCTGGAACGATAGAAATTGTGCCATCTTCACCGATGGAAATCTCATTGATGGGAGGCAAGAAAATAGGCCCTCTTGCGCCCATAATAGGCAAGCCACTGCCATTAACCAATTGCCCATTAGCCGTAATTTGTAAATCACCAGAGCGGGTATAAGCCTCGGCGCCTTGAGCGTCAAGCACAGCAATAAAGCCATCACTTTTCATGGCAACATCAAGTGATCTGTCAGTTTGAATTAAAGCGCCAGCTTCGTAACGTGTGGCAGGATTTTCGGTCATGGCATAAACCCGACTTGCAAAATGTTCACCGTAGACAGGCATAGCTCTAGCCTGTTCAAAATCGGCTCTAAAACCAGTCGTATTAACATTTGCAAGATTATTGGCACGAATGGTCTGGGCATGCATTACCTGCTTACCACCACTCATCGCTAGATACAGGGCTCTGTCCATTCTGTGCACTCCAAATAAAAAAAAGACTACACTAAGCATACAAACATCATGCCAAGTATAGTCCGCCCCTTTATTCAGATAAAAGCCCAATAGAGGATATTAGGCTTTTCTAACTAATCGCTTACCTTAGATTAATAATGGTTTGTGTCACCGTATTCTCTGTCTCTAAGGTTTTAGAGTTAGCTTGATAGTTTCGCTGAGCCTCAATCAAGGCAACAAGTTCTGAGGTCAAATCTACGTTAGATTCCTCCAAAGCACCGCCTTTAATAGTCCCTAAAGTGCCCGTATTTGGCTTACCTACGTTAGCTTGGCCTGAATTTGAACTTGCGACCCACGAGGTATCACCGGCAGGAGTCAAACCATCTGTACTATCAAATGTTGCTAAGGCAATTTGTCCCAAAATGGACGTCTGCTGATTGGTATAGGTTGCTATAAGGAAGCCATCTTCATCAAATGACACACCCTGCAATTCACCGGCGGTAAAACCATCCTGCATAAATACATCACTACTATTTAGCGCAAACTGAGTAGAACCATTCATTTCAAGAGGAATACTTGAAGACCTATTGGTTGGGTCAAAGCCTTTAATTTCCAAGGTAATAGGCTGAGTAACGGCAAAAGGCGGAAAACCTTGCGCCACACCCGAGATATTACCTGCCGTATCAAAGGTAACAACAACATCCTCAGGGATATAGGATGTCATATCTCCTGTTACTGGATCTTCATATTGGGTTTTACCGTCAACAGTCACTACCATCTCATAGGTATTATTTTCACCCTGTTTGATATAGTAATAACCCAAAGTATGCTCTTCACCTAAACCATCATATAAGGTTTTAGTATTACCATAGGTATAAGTGGAAGGATCCGATGGATCAAAAGCCTCTCGTGCAACACTAATAGGCGAAACAACATTGGCAGCTAACATAGTATCCGCAATCGCAACACCATTAAGCGTTCCCGTAAGAGCAAATGGAGTCTGTGAAAGTCCAGTTACACCCGCAGTATTTGGCTGACCCGCCCCCATGTAAAGAAGCTGGAATGGATCTTCTACAATACCATCAGCATTCAGATCCTTACCCTCTTCTGGTCCATTAAAGGTGGCATACTGATCTATCATCCAGGCAGCACCCGTATCATCGGTTGCAGCACCATCTACACTAGCATGAACCTGATAAGTATTCGGCATTTCAGCCTTAGCGTAATAGTAAGTGATGATATGATTAGTACCAGCTCCATCAGTTACTGTTTGAGTCTGAGTGAAATCATAGGTTTCAGGCTCATTTGGATCAAAATCTGCCTCTATGAAAGGCGGTACATCTTTAGATTCTGAATCCAAATTAACTTGTATCTGAATGCTTTCTGTTGCTTTAGGTGGAATCCTATCGGTAGGCACCTGAAGGTTTTCTAGATTACCCCCAACAATACCATCCAGAGCATTATAACCCTCAACATTAGCACCATCATTAGTCACCAAAAAACCATCTGCATCTAGCTTAAAGTCACCTGCACGGGTATAAGCCTGATTTCCGCCTAGATTTAGCACAAAAAAACCAGTTCCATCCACTGCAAGGTCTAAGTTGTTATCCGTATAGGAAATATTACCAGCAGAAAAGGCTTGCGCGATATTATTCACACTTACACCCGAGCCAATCGTATTATTACTACCCGCACCAACAACGCTAGTGTTGTAAAGATCACCAAACTCAATTCGGGATTGTTTAAAGCCCGTTGTATTCGAGTTGGCAATATTGTCACCAGACACACTTAGTGCATCAGCAGACGCTTTAATACCAGATAATGCTGTATTGAAACCCATAACCCTCTCACTTAGCCAACTATATCAAGCTCTTCAGTTAATCCAATTTTACCCACCCCAGATACATTTAATTCAGTACCATTTGGGCCGCTAATAGTGACACCTTCAATTTTGGCAGGAAGCCTAGTCATTAAGGTTGTCTTCACACCCTCTCCATCAATAGAAAGTGCTTTAAAATTATATTCTCCAGCAGCTAATTCGTTGCCATCATTATCCTTTCCATCCCAAACAAACGACTCTTCAGCCACATTCATTTCACGCACTAGATTTCCATCAGCATTTCGAATCTCTAAGGTAGTAGACAAAGAAACCTCTGGAATGGTCATTTTTACAGGCACACTACCACCTTCATCAAGCATCGACTGACTCGTGTCCGCCATGATTTTTCGCCCGACCAAGGTCGCTGCAGAAATTGCCTGATTAGAGGTTAACGCTGTCGTCATAGACTCTAATTGAGTTGATATTTTAGATAGTTCTTCTAATGAACTCATTTCAGCAATCTGAGACACCATTTTATTCGTGTCTTGTGGCGCAGTAGGATCCTGAGCCTTTAATTGCTCAATATATAACGTCATGAAAACGTCTTTATCTGTTAACGCCTTTGAATCGTCCTTAGCCTCAACATCCACACCCGCTTTAAGCTTGGCATTTTCAGTACCATACTGAGAAATAAGACCACTAAGGCCAGCGTCAAAATCTGCCATAAACTACCTCTACGACTGCCCAAGAGTGAGCATTTTCTGCATCATACTCTTAGCAGAGTTCATCACCTCTACGTTAGTTTGAAATGACCTAGATGCCGACATCATGTCAGCCATCTCTTCTACTGGGTTTACATTAGAATAGTAGACATAACCCGTTTCATTTGCCATCGGGTGATCAGGCTCATACCTTGGCTGCAAAGGCGCATCAGACTCAACAATACCCTTAACCTCAACACCCACACCTGCACCAAATTCATCATTAGAGACTTCATTCCAACCATAAGCACGCATAGAGTCTTGCATCATTGCTGAAAAGACAGGCTTTCTTGCTCTATAAGTTTGCTCTTCTGAACTAGAGACTGTATCGGCATTTGCAATATTACTTGCTACGGTATTCAAACGAATTGTTTGAGCACTCATAGCAGAACCTGAGATCGCAAAAATGTTATTTAATGACATTTTTATAAGCCTCCATTAAGAGCTTTCTTCATTGAGCTTATTTTTCTATCTAGAAACATAAAACTGGTATCAAACTGCAAAGAGTTTTGAGCAAATTCGGCTTGCTCTCTTTGTAGGTCAACTGTATTTCCATCCAGAGAAGGTTGAGATGCAACACGATAAAATAAACCGTCATCTTCATTAATCGAATTAGACGTTATTTCAAAGTGCTTAGAATTTGTTGCACGCATCTTTAAAGAATCACCTTGCGCTTTAGACATTGCGGATGAAAACGTAATGTCTCTCGCTTTAAAATTTGGGGTATCCGCATTCGCAATATTATTCGCAAGCACAGCAGAGCGATCACTTCGAAATTGTAAAAACTTATCATGACCAGCAAAAGCAGTACCAAACGAAATTGCCATTTATAAAGCCCCATTCTTTCAGTTTGTTAAAAGGTTCCCTAAACAAAGCAATTATGATGCCAATTAAGAAACAGGCTCAAAGCCCACAAATCAGAAGGTCACAGCATAAATATTTTTTTGAACGGCAAAAAGCGGCAACATAGCGCTAGGAGAGATGCGGCAACAAGAGAAGTAACACCACCTGTAACGTTTATTTTTAAGAAAAAAAAACCAACTATCAAAGATAGCTGGTTTTTTAAATAGGCAAGATCTCACTGAACCTACTTTACTCGATAGACAATACCTGGATGACACTGAACAATTTCAAACATTTCAGACAAACCACTTAACGCCTCTGAACCACCCAAAAACAAATAACCACCTGGGTTAAGGGCTTTATGCATTCTCGTTAAAATATCAAGTTTCAATTCTGCAGAAAAATAAATAAGAACATTCCGGCAAAAAATCACATCAAACTTACCTAAAGCAGCATAGCTTTCAATTAGGTTTAAGTACCTAAAGTCCACTCGACTACTGATCGCTTGCTTGATTTTCCACGATCCGTTTTCTAACTTGTCAAAATATTTATTTTGTCTTTCTACCGCTAAACCTCTTGCGATAGCAAGGTGGTCATATTCTGCTTGTTTCGCATGGGCTAAAATATTTGTACAAATATCTGTCGCTATAATTTTTTCACCAGCCCGAAGCACACCTGGTTTTGCGGCTTTAAACTCATCAATAATCATACTTATTGAGTAGGCTTCTTGTCCGGTTGACGCAGCTGCAGACCAAATCCTCAATGCCGTTTTATTCTTTTCGGGCAATATTCTATCTTTTAGAATATTAAATGGATGAGCATCACGAAACCATAAAGTTTCATTTGTTGTCATCGCATTAATCACTTCTTCTTTTAACTTAGCACTACCAAATCGTTTCAAAGCCTCAACCAGCTGCTCCAACTTAGTAAAGCCTTCTCTCTCTAACAATTTACCTAAACGACTCGCCACAAGATATTGCTTATTATCACTAAGCAATATGCCACAGGCTTTTTCTAGATAATTGCGAAAATGTTCATACCCCTGAGGAGTTATGGCATTAGTACTACTCAGCATCTAGCCCCCGACACCATGTTTCATGACACAATCTGTAAATGCAAAAAATTATGCTTCGATCTGCTTTTCAATTGCTTCAATCGCAATTTTAGCAAGTTCATCCGGTTGAAATTTAGCCAAGAAACCATCTGCACCAACCTTTTTAACCATTGCCTCATTGAAAACACCACTTAGCGAGGTGTGCAACAGAATAAAAAGTTCTTTAAGACGACTATCATTTCTAATTTCAGTTGTGAGCGTGTAACCATCCATTTCTGGCATTTCAATATCTGAAATAACCATCGAAAATTCTTTTGTTACATCTCCGCCGTCATCAGCCATATTTCTCAAGAAATCAATTGCTTCACGTCCATCACACAACACAGTGGTGGCAAAACCAACATCTTCCATGCAACGTTTAATTTGCTTACGAGCCACACTTGAATCATCAACAATTAAAATATGATGTTTAATCGCTTCAGTTTGAAACTCTTCTGTCACAATACCTGAGGTGATATTTTGTTTTGTTGGTGCAACTTCAGACAGAATTTGCTCAACATCAATAATCTCAACCATCTCCTTTTCAACCTGACAAACGGCAGTTAAGTAATTATCGTTTGACAAACCTTTTGGCGGTGGCTGAATATCACTCCAGTTCATATTAACAATACGTTCAACGCCTTTTACCAAGAAACCCTGAATACGACGATTATATTCAGTAATAATGACAAAGCATTGATCAATGTTTTCGATTGGACTGGCGCCTGTTGCCAACCCAAGATCAAGAATAGGAATCGTTCCCCCCCTGATATGAGCGACACCACGCACAACAGGGCTACTATGAGGCATGCTAGTCAATTTAGGACACTGCAAAACCTCTTTAACTTTAAAAACATTAATTCCATACACTTGCTTGCCATTCAAGCGAAATAGCAATAACTCAAGGCGGTTCTCCCCAACTAACTGGGTACGCTGATTAACGGTTTCGAGAACTCCGGCCATAAATGCCTCCTACTTGTGATGACTCAATCTGAGATTAATCTCTTAACTGGAATATATCGTCCAATGATAGAGTTAATTCTGTTATTTTACTAATCCCTTTAGCGCCGCTTTTAATTTTTTATGGAAATAACAGCACTATGAAGCGATACAAATTATTTTCTATCATATTAGCTCTGCTAAATTGCAATGTATTTGCAGCATCCACTGAAGAACAAATAAATAAATACATTAAAAGTATAGAGCTACCTAGGCTTGCAGCAAGTTACCCAAACGCTGAAATTATAATCAATCTCGAAAATAGAGGCGGACTGAACTACTTACCTGCCTGCGATTATGACATCACTGTAACAAACCAAAGATTAAACTCAAAGAAAAGAACTACTTACGCTATTTCATGTCAACAACCCGAGTGGAAGTCATTTATTCCCGTTTCACAAAAAATCTTAGTCAGTGCAATTAAAGCCATCACTCCTATTAGACGAAAACAAAAAATCAACGCCAATAACACGATTATAGGCAAGGTTGATCTCACCCAAGTCAGAGGACAAGTCTATTCACCAGCACAGCCACCTTACGGCCTCATTGCAAAACGTAACATAAATATAAATACCTTTATAACCAAAGAATTAACTGAGCTTCCAATTATCATAAAACGGGGCCAAAACATCCTAATTTCGGCTCAAAGTGGCCAAATCACTGTTAAAATGAATGGTGTCGCGGCTGAAAATGGGACCTTAGGACAACAAATCAAAGCTAAAAACGTCAGTTCTGGTCGTTTTGTGTACGGTAAAGTTGTCTCTGAAGGAGAGATTCGCGTAAACTACTAAGAAATCTGCACAGGCTTTAAAATTACTTTTGTATTTAATGATTAAATACCTAAAGTTATAAGTCAGTATGCCGATTAAAATGTTAGGCAGGTAATAAAAGTTTTAGGCAAAACTTAGAGGCGAAACAAAAAATGGCATTTAATATCAATGGGTACGGCAACCAGCCCAGCGTAACAAAAAATGATAGGTTACAAAAAACTGACGACGAACAAAAGTCGAGTAACCCTATTTCGAATGAGAAAAGCGGCACACTTGCAGATGATACTGTAAAATTAAGTGGTGCAGCTCAGTCTATGCAAAGTCATCAAAGCAAAATTAATAATATGCCCGATATGGACATGGAAAAAGTTGAGCAGATTAAGCAGGCAATTGCAGCAGGTCAATATAAAGTAGACTCTGAAAAGCTAGCGACTAATATGGTTGCTATGGATTCAATGTTTTAGATATAAGACATATCCCCTGCCATGCTGCCTCTCATCCCAATACTTAAACGTAACAAAGAGTTATTAGAACTCCTTCTTGACCTCCTCATTCAAGAAAGAGTAGCTTTTGGTGCCTTGAACACAGCTCGAATACAAGAAATAACCTCAGCGAAACAAGACGCCATTGACGAGCTTGATGAACTTGGTAAAAAGCAACATCAAATATTATGTAAATTTGGTGTCATAAACCCCAGAAAACCCATTCCTGGCGCATTTAGAAGCTGGCTATCAGAACAAGACCCAAGCGATGAATCTCGCATCTTAGTCGAAGAGTGTGAAACGCTCTTGGTTGAGTGCAAAGGTAAAAACTTTGCAAATGAGAGAATATTGAGTTCAGTACGGCGACGTAACCAAGCTATGCTTGAGATCCTCAAAGGTCAGAATAAAAAGCACCGTGTCTACACAGCATCAGGCAATAGCCGCCCCATCAGTAGTAAGCACATTATAGGCAGTGCCTAATTAAGTGTTTACAATCAATGACTAATAATTGAATTATCACAACATTTAATGTATAAAACCACACATAGTAAACGTCCTCATAGGTAAACAGGATATACCTGCCGCCTCCTAAGCGGCTATTCCAGGTTCGAGTCCTGGTGAGGACACCATTTCAAGAAACAAACTTAAATCTTTCACTTTCCTGACACTTCTCTGAACTTTTTAAATACCATAATGTCCTAATTGAAGTTATTAAATTTCTGTGGATATCTTAATGGTAGAAATACTCGCAAATTGGACTCATAGTCCTGCCTTACTTTTTATCGGCATTATTCTAATGTCCTACTTGCTAGAAGACGCTGCGATTATTAGTGCGGCACTATTAGGGGTAGAAGGTAACCTTTCTTATAGTGCTGGGCTTTTATCCATTTTTATTGGCATAGCCAGTGGTGACCTCATTCTGTATTACTTAGGTAAATCTAGCCACAAAGTACAATGGGCCAAAAAACGACTTGATTCTAAATCAGGAATTGAGATTCGTAAGCGCTTACAAAAAACAGCATTCTGGTCAATTTTCATCATCCGATTTATTCCCGGTTTAAGAAGCATTAGCTACCTAGCCTGCGGCGCATTAGAAATCGACCTTAAGGTTTTCTTCCTTTCTGTCATGAGTGCAACAGCGCTATGGTGTATCTTTATTTATAGTGCCATTTTTTTGATTGGCGACGCCCTATGGCTAACCGATTCTAATTGGCGCTGGGCCCTTGCCCCCGTTTTACTTATTATTATTTACATGGCAAATAAACATGTCAGCCAGGCAATCACAAAGGAGCCTTTAGTTTGAAGACCCAGAGTATCCCGTTACCAAAAGGAATCAATGAGGGCATGCCGCCATTAGAGGTAAGTGACAATATCACGTCTTTTTTTGAATTTTGGCCAGCATGGGCTATGTATACCCCTGTCATCATACAATGGCTATTATTGAGCATACGCTATAGAAGTTTAAGTTTGCCTCTCATTGCAAATCCAAGTATTCCTCTCTCAGGTATGGTGGGGGAATCTAAATCTGATATTTTAGACCTAGCCTCAGAGGCGTCAGCTAAGTCTATCTGCCAATTCACCACGTATTACAGAAGCCAGACAAATTCAGCTAAGGTGGACGCGGACAAAGCGCTATCTAGTTATTATCACAAGGGTCTGTCACTCCCCTTGGTCGCTAAACCAGATTTAGGCTGTCGCGGTGCGGGAGTAAGATTAATCAATAAAGAAGAACAGTTAACTGATTATTTAGCCGCCTTTCCATTAGGCGCTAAACTACTATTGCAGGAACGTTCCCAATATCAAGCGGAAGCGGGCGTATTTTATATCCGCTACCCAGGACAAAAAAAGGGCAAGATCATTTCCATCACCCTGAAATACACGCCCTGGGTCGTTGGCGATGGAAGCAGTACGTTAAAACAACTCATCATGGCAGATAAACGAGCAGGGAAACTATCTCATATTTACCTTGATCGTCATTTAGATATACAGAACAGCGTCATTGAAAAAGGTAAAGCGTTCAGACTCGCGTTCGCAGGCAGTCATAGTCGCGGCAGTATTTTCAGAAATGGCAATCAATATATAACTGATGCCTTAACTCAATCATTAGATACTTTTTTCGATGGTGTACCTGGTTACCATTTTGGTCGCCTTGACCTGAAATTTAAAAATATTGATGATCTTATGGAAGGCAAGAATTATCAAATCCTAGAAATGAATGGCGCGAGTAGTGAAGCCACTCATATATGGGATAGTCGAACCAGCCTTCTCGAAGCATTTCAGACCCTACTAAAACAGTATCAAATCCTCTTCAAAATAGGCTATTTACAACGTAAAGAAGGTCATAAACCACCCTCTTTATTACAACTGTATAAAGCCTGGAGAGAAGAAAAGCGCTGGGTGAAAGACTACCCTTCAACTGATTAGTGAGATTAAAGCACCACTTACAATTAAATTAATGCTTTCGCTGAAGAAGCAATTCGAGACAATGATATGACCACGAGTAACGACATGAACTCAAATATCGATAGCAGCCCTTTTTTGCTACCAAGATCACGCACTTTAAAGTGGATTGCACCCGTTATAGAGAATATGACGGGGCTTAAAAGTCTGCATAAACATTATCTTGCAAGGCCGTCTAACGCCAGTACTGAATCGTTTTTAACTCATACTTTAGATGCTCTTGGCATACGCTATCAAACACACAAACTCGACAGGGATAATATCCCTGAATCTGGCCCGTTACTGATAGTCGCAAACCACCCACTGGGTGGTGTAGAAGGCGTCATTCTTGCAAAAATTTTATTAGAATATCGTCCAGACCTATTGGTCATGGCCAACCATTTTTTAAAACGTATCCCAGAGCTGTCATCCTTATTCATTGGCGTTGATGTGTTTGAAGGTGAAGAGGCGATGAGAGCCAACTTAAAGGCGATCAAACAAGCGCATAAACATTTAGCGAGCCAGGGTGCTTTATTAATATTTCCGGCGGGTGAAGTATCCACTTATGATAATGAAACAAACCAACTACAAGATAAAGAATGGAATCGATTAGTCGGTAAACTCGCGCAAAAACATAAAGCGAGTTGCTTACCTATTTTTATCGGTGGCAAGAACTCTAAATCCTTTTATCTTGCCGGCAGGCTTCACCCTCGCTTTCGCACCTTACTACTGGGTCGTGAACTGTTAAATAAAAAAGGCACTGAAATTCCTATTTTCGGTGGCAACTTGATATCAAGCTCTGAGTTCTCGAAGCTCGATAATGCTGATGATATTACCAATTATTTACGCCTTAACACCTATTTGATTGGACAAAGTAATCAGACGGCAGATACCCCCTTAAACGCCTTAGATAATCCCTTACCAATAGACCCTGACATCAGCTCTGTTCTGTTAAAACAAACGATTGATTCTTTACCAGAAGATAGCCTGCTGGTGCAGCAAAAACAGTTTAACGTTTACATTAGTGATGCCCTACATATGGGTCCTATTTTGCAACAAATTGGGATTATGCGAGAACGTAATTTTCGTGTCGTAGGAGAAGGTACTGGTAAATCAATTGATCTTGATGAGTTCGATCACGACTATATGCACCTCTTCATTTGGGATCATGATGCGAACGTCATTGCCGGTGCTTATCGACTTGGCCTAGTTGACAAAATTATGGAGAAGAAGGGAATTAAGGGGTTATATAGCCGCACACTATTTGATTTTGATAAGAATTTTCTGCAACTACAAGGAAAATCAATAGAGATGGGGCGTTCGGTCATTGATGCTCCTTATCAACGTAGCCTTTCTGCGTTGTTGCTGTTATGGAAAGGAATCGGAACTTTCGTTGCAAGAAACCCGAGTTATCAAACCCTTTTTGGCCCCGTTAGTATCAGTGGTGAATACCAAACCCTGACCCATCAACTCATAGTTCAATGTTTAACAACACATTATTATGATCTTGAATCAGCCAAATTAGTTAAAGCAACGAATCCATTATTACCCAGTAAAAAACCATTCTGGTCATTAAGCCTATTAAGTGGCTTAGGTGATCTACAATTGCTTTCCAACCTGGTCTCACGTTTAGAAAAGGGAAAAGGGCTTCCCGTTTTAATCAGGCAATACCTCGCCCTAAAAGGTCGTTTTGTGAGTTTTAATGTAGACCCAGACTTTAATCAAACGGTTGACGGTCTAATTCTTGTAAATTTACCGGATGTTCCACTTAGAATGCTCTCAAAATATATGGGAAGCGAACAAGCAAAAAGCTATTTATGTCACTATGAGAAAAGCGAGTAAAGCAGATGATTCCCGTTATTAAAGGAAACCTAGAAGGCCTTAAGCAAGCAATAGAAGTGGTCGAGCGCTTAACTGATACGGCTTATACTCATGTACATAAACCTTATATGCATAGCAGTATAGGTCAACATATGAGGCATATTATTGATAACTATTTTGCACTCATACAAGGCCTTGAAAAAGGCCATATTGATTATAACTGGCGCCGCAGAGGTGCACACGTTGAGCAATCAAGAGTGACAGCATTAGCCGAATTAAATGAACTCGATACCTGGCTTATCAATCTAAACGAAAATGATATTGAGCAAAAATTAACGCTCGTTTCTGAAGTTTGTTTAGCTGAAACACAATCAGACTTTGCCAGATCAAACTTGCATAGAGAACTCATTTTTGTTGCTAGCCATTGTATTCATCACATTGCTATCATAAGTATGAATATGCGATTACAGGAAATAGACGTACCTGAACATTACGGATTAGCACCTGCTACAGCTACTTTTTTACGTCAACAAGGCCACTAATTAAGGACAATTTAATGTGCACTCTCAGCTGGCTTAAAACACATCAAGGTTATGAAGTATTCTTTAATAGAGACGAGCAAAAATCACGTTCAATTGCGTCAATTCCTGAGCATTACACGACCCTGTCAGGCAATCAATTTATCATGCCTACTGACCTAGATTCAGGCGGCAGTTGGATTGGCGTAACGGATTCAGGCATCAGTGTTTGCCTATTAAACTTCTATCAGGGCATTACACCCAATACGATTTTAACCAGCCGCGGCTTGCTCGTTAAGGACTTACTCAGTTTAAGCAGTATTGATGCTATTTTAAATGAGCTCAATCAAATTCAACTTGATTGTTATGCCCCTTTTACTTTAGCTATATTTGATCCAGAGAAAGACACTCCCATCTGCTTTTGTTGGGATGGTATCAGCGTTACTGAGATTAAAATAAAGTCCCCTTACACTTCATCAGGCGTTGAGTTTCCTCAAGTTTCACTAGCTCGCCAGCAAACGTTCAAACAGCACTTTAAGGACAGACCTAAGTGCATAGATCAGCTCAAGGCTTATCACAGCTCCCATTTGCCAGAGAAATCAAAATGGTCGGTCTGCATGCATAGAGAAGATGCAAGTACCGTCAGTTTCAGCCATTTATCAATTAGCCCTTATGACAGTGTATTTAATTATGTAGCAGGGTCTCCTTGCCAACAAGATGCTAAACACACATCCTGTCGTCTCAGTCGAAACAGCCTAATGTCAGAATCAGCCTAAAATGATAGGCACAAAAAAAGGCCTTTCGGCCTTTTTTCATTTTCTACTCTTACGCTTCTCGAATCTCAAAACTATGCACTATTTTAACGCCACCTCTTTCCAGCATTAATGACGCAGAGCAATACTGTTCCGCAGATAGCTTTACGGCCTTAGCAACCGCTGACTCTTTTAAGCCTTTGCCTGTAACAATAAATTTGACACGAATTTCAGTAAAGACAGAAGGCACTTCATCAGCCCTATCAGCGTCTATTTCAGCAACGCATGAGACAATATTTTGACGTGCTTTTTTAAGGATATTAACCACATCATATGAAGTACAACCGCCTAAACCAGCAAGTAGTAGCTCCATAGGTCTGGCGCCTTTTTCTTGGCTTCCGTCCATTTCAATGGCAAAACCAGAACCTGTTTTTGCTGTAAAATGTACGTCTTCATTCCATTCAACAATCGTTTTCATTTTTTACCCTTCAAATAATTCTGCAAGTTTTGCCCCAGGCTCATTTGCCTTCATGAAGGCTTCCCCAACCAAAAAGGCATTTATATTTTTATCTCTCATAGCAGCAACATCAGCACAAGTATGAATACCGCTTTCAGTGATAATAAAACGATCTGCTGGGATATCAGCTAATAGGTCAAACGTATTATCCAAGCTCAACTCAAAAGTATGTAAGTTACGGTTATTGATGCCTAGGAGCTCAGTTTCGGTATACTCAAGCGCTAACTCTAATTCTGCTTTATTATGTACTTCTACCAAGACATCCATCTCAAGTTCACGCGCTAACTGGTCCAACTCTCGTAATTTTTCGCCAGACAGACAAGCGGCAATCAACAGAATACAATCAGCACCAATCGCTCTCGCTTCATAAACTTGGTAGACATCAACAATAAAATCTTTACGAATGACAGGTAAAGTACAAGCGTTTCTGGCTTCCTCTAAAAAGTTTTCATGGCCTTGAAAGAAATCCCTATCAGTCAATACGGAGAGACACGCAGCCCCTCCTCTCTCATAAGACTTGGCAATTTCTGCAGGTACAAAATTTTCTCTTAGAACGCCCTTGCTTGGAGAGGCTTTTTTTATTTCAGCAATGACGGCCGATTCACCTTGAGCTACCTTCGCTTTTAACGCGGCAGCGAATCCACGGACGCGGTTATGAGAGTTAGCCGCAGCGACTGCAACTTTTAACTTGTCTAGGGGTGTATGGGTTTTTCGCTCAGCAATTTCTTCATACTTTCTAGCAACAATTTTCTTTAATATTGTTGGTGTTTCAATTTGCATATTAGCCACAATCCCTAAGTTTTAATTATCTAGATAGCATTGAGTAAAGGCAGCGAGTTCGGTTAATTTAACCTTAGCAAGACCACTACCAATCACATCTTCAGCAATAGCGACACCTTCTACTAGGTCATCAGCAATACCCGCCACATAAATGGCTGCGCCTGCATTCAAAGCAACAATATCTCGAGCAGGGTTAACAACACCTTTACCCTCTAAAGCACTGTTTACCAAGACTAAACTTTGCTCAACATTATTGGCTTGCAAGGGCGCAATAGACTGTGTTTCGATGTTAAAGTCTTCCGGTTGAATACTGTATTCACGTATTTCATTATCTTTAAGTTCAGCGACATAAGTGGGTGCCGCTAAGCTTATTTCATCTAAACCGTCTTCCGAATGAACGACCATCACATGTATGCTGCCTAAACGCTGTAGCACTTCAGCCATAGGTCGTACCCACTTTTTATCAAATACCCCCATCACTTGGCGCTTAGTACCAGCGGGGTTAGTCAAAGGCCCAAGCAAATTAAAGATAGTGCGTACTGCCATTTCTTTGCGCGGTACAATGGCATGTTTCATGGCTGAATGATGGTTGGGAGCAAACATAAAGCCCAAGCCAATCTCTTCTACGCAGCGCTTAACTTGTTCTGATGAAAGCGCTAAGTTAACACCTGCTTGCTCCAATAAATCGGCACTACCCGATTTTGAAGAGACAGAGCGATTACCATGCTTCGCCACTTTACCACCTGCTGCTGCAACAACAAACGATGATGCTGTCGAGACGTTAAACAGCTTTCCACCATCGCCTCCTGTACCACAGGTATCGATAATATTATCAATGTTAGAAAGTTCAACTTTCGAAGAGAGTTCTCGCATCACACTGGCCGCAGCTGCGATTTCAGCAACCGTTTCACCTTTCATACGCAGACCAACCAAAAAGCCACCAATTTGAGATGGTGTCGCTTCTCCGGTCATGATTGAATGCATCACTTCATGCATTTCTTCTGCACTTAAATGCTGCTGCTCAATGACAGTCGCAATGGCGCTTTGAATATCCATTATGTCCCCCTACCGCTTTAAAAAGTTAGCAAGCAGGTCATGCCCTGCTTCTGTTAAAATAGATTCCGGATGAAACTGAACGCCTTCTATAGAGAGCGTTTTATGGCTAAGCCCCATAATTTCATCCAACTCCCCCTCATTATTTTCGGTCCAAGCGGTAATTTCTAAACACGCTGGCAATGACGCTTGTTCTACCACTAAAGAGTGGTAGCGAGTGACGGATTGAGGGTTAGGTAATGAGTGAAACAATGATGTATTCGTATGGAATACAGGTGATGTTTTACCATGCATTACTTGTTTTGCACGAATGACTTTACCACCAAACACCTGGCCGATGCTCTGATGACCTAAACAAATCCCTAAAATGGGTATCTTACCTGCGAAGTATTCAATAGCAGCAAGTGATACGCCAGCTTCATTAGGCGTACAGGGACCAGGAGAAATAACGAGATGATTTGGCTTAAGTGCTTCAATTTCATCCAAGGTAATTTCATCATTACGATAAACTTCAACCTTCGCACCCAACTCCCTAAAATATTGTACTAGGTTATAAGTAAACGAATCATAGTTATCAATCATTAGTAGCATATTGACTTCAAGGCCTTGAATACAAAGGATTTAAATAAATAAGTATATTTTAACTACCCCTATTATTACCCCTTTCAAACACTTGAACACAGATAAATAACGACGTACTGGCGCGGATTTTATCTTATTTGACGCTTTAACTCTAACACTAGATTTGTATTTCAATATAGCCTCAAAAACAATTATTCAGGCACGTTTAAAAAACGTCATTTTATTATCCAGCAGAGCACTCAATTAGGACTTAATTTAAGAGATAAGAAGAAATGAAAAAGAAGGGATTATCTATTACAGGCTTAAATAATATAGCTTGCGAGCTCGCCAAGAACTAGATGAGCACTATTGATTGGCTGATTGAAAGGTTTAGAGCCTTAATTGATAAGGTGCCATCATTAAGACTCTAAATAACAGAGGGCTAAAATTAAAGCGTGAAGAACCTATTCAACCTTATAACCAACGCCATAAATAGAGTGGATAATTTCTTCTGTTGGATCCGCTGCCGCTAGTTTTTTACGTAGATTCTTAACATGACTGTCTATGGTTCTGTCACTCACAATCCGATCGTCTTTATAGCATTTTTGCATCAGACTCTCTCTTGAGAAAACACGCTTAGGGCGTGAGACCATAATTTGCAGTAGACGATACTCTACAGGTGTTAATTCCACATATTGGCCATTGGCGTGGCACTTGAAGCACTCAAGGTCCAAGGTAATGGAGCGATAAACCAGTTCAGTTGATTTATCTTCTTCATCTTCGATACGGTTAACACGGCGTAATATGGCATTTACACGAGCAACCACTTCACGTGGTAAGAAGGGTTTACAAACATAATCATCTGCCCCCACTTTTAAACCGACTAATCGATCCATTTCATCAATGCGAGCCGTTAACATCATAATAGGGACATTAGAATGCTCTCTCAGCTCCTTACAGATATTAATACCACTTTTACCTGGCAACATAACATCAAGGATAACCAAGTCTGGTTTGCATTCTAAAATGCGTTCAACGGCTTCATCACCACGGTACAAAACCTTTACGTCGTAATTATCTTTAACAAGATAATCAACTAAGATTTGCGCGATTTTAACTTCATCTTCAACTATATAAATTAGCCCAGAGCTCATAGTCTATATCCATTAATAATAGGGAAAGTAATTGTTATTTTTAACCCTCCTAACTTTGAAGGAGAAGCTATGATTTTACCTCGATGAGCCTCAACAATATTACGGCTTATCGCTAATCCTAATCCCGAGCCATCACGACGTCGAGTTCTGGACTCGTCCTGTCTATGCAAGGGGTTAAATAATCGTTCGCAATCATCTGGTTTTACACCTGGTGCACTATCTTCAAAAATAATAGTGACTTGGTTATCTTCCGATGTCATTTTCATTTCAATCAGGCCAGGACTATCTGTATATGCTAAAGAGTTGGATAGCATGTTCTTAAATAACTGAGTCAAACGCGCTGAATCACCACTAAAAGCTTGAGACACGGATTTCAGATCAAATTTAATATCATTTGCCAGCGCTTTATTTTTATAACTATTACAAGTCGCTGTTAATACTGAGTTTAGATCAATTTGTTTAAATTCATAATTGAGCCCACCAATATCTGACACGGATAATTCATATAAATCATCCGTTAATTTTCGCATGAAATTAATTTCTTGCTCCAACGAAATAATTTGAGCATAGTCAAACTCACGAATTCCATCTTTAAGTGACTCTATTTCACCGGTTAAAATCGTCAAGGGCGTCCGTAATTCATGGGAAATATCCGCCAGCCAGCGCCTACGAGAATCTCTATTTTCTTCAAGGGTTTTGGCAAGGTAATTAATATCCTCCATTAACAAACCCACTTCATCACGGCCTAACAAAAGTTTTTTCGGGGAATAATCTCCACGAGTTAATGACTTAATGGCTTTTAGAACATAACGATGTCGGTTTAAAAATAAAGTCGCCAACATCCAAGATAATAAAGCAGCTGAAATTAATGCAACGGATCCAATCACAACACTTCGCATGAGCTGTTGTTTAGAGAATTCAGTTTCTAGCGGGCTTTGAAAAAACCTGGGAGGAATACTGTGTAATTCTCCAATTTGCTTTCCCATTGCAATAATAGGAATAGCAATACTTATATTTTCGCTTTCTTCCATCCAGTCACCTGCCACAAATCGATGGTTCTCATCATATAAGGCTGTCACTGGTGTAGTTTCGGATTTGTTTAACGTCGTATTAACCGCGTGATAATCTAAGTCACTTACATGATTCCCATGATCGGTCAGATTTAAACTGTCTGAAACGCCGTCCGTCTCATCATATTCTCGATTATTATCAAACGTGTTAGAGAAAAGTGCCTCATCATCCCGTGATGATTGATATTGAGCGCTTTGATCTAATGCATTGTTAAGTGGAGACTGACCATGGTTACCACCTTCACGTTTCGGTAAAAGATGAAGATTAGCGTCAAGATGTTCAACCGGTATTTTTTTCCAATCACCACCCGCTTCAAAATAAAGTTCGGTTAGGTTGTTAGACACAATTTCGAGACGAGTCTGTTCCAATGCATTTGCATAATCTAAGAAACCTCTCTCAAAGCTCCATCTCGCTAACCCCAAGGTTGCAATTAGAATAACGGCTGTTAATCCAAGAAGGGTAAGCATTAATTTTTGAAACACGGTTAAAGCCATCCATACATTATATGTTTTCAACTATTAAGCCTCCAGCGGTTACGATACATATAAACCAAAATCCTCCACATCTCCACAATATATATACGAAAACTAAACACCCAATATTTTCGTTAAGCTTGATTATTTAAAATAGGTTTAAGCAATTGAGTGTAACTGTTTTATAAGGTTTTTTTCTACATGGTTAACAAACTGGTAAGAATGAAGTAGCTGCTCTTGATGTTGGATAAAGCTAATGATATTAGCCTCATTCAATGCCATAACTTCACCTGTTTTAAGTAAATCGAGTATCAGAAAAAAAGCATACCAATCTGTAATAGGTTGAAATGAATCTCGTAAATAACAGTCAGGTAAAGAAAACGCTAAGGTATAAGATTGATATTTTTTGGATGAATATTTTTGCTTAACCCATCCGGAACTAGCCATATCAATTAAATGAACCCCCTGTTCCTGCACTATGATATTACTCGGTTTGATATCGTTATGAACAACACCCTGTGCATGTAAGTTATTAATATTATTAAACAAAGACAGCATAATATCGTGCACATTAATTGTCTTAGCATGCGTTCTTAATAACTCAGATAAGCTTACCCCAGGAAGGTAATCCATTATTAACAATTGATAATGGGCATTACCTTCTGAACGGTGGCACCTTACTGGCTGACAATTAGAGCTACGCTTGAGCCACAGCGCTTCCTGAGATAATAAATAGTTAGTTTCGGGCTCAACTGATAGCTTAAGCTTATGCCAGTCGCCAGACTGTTTGTGCTTTACCCGCAACATATCTTTGCTAAGGTAGTCTACTTGCTGGTCATAAACATCTTGCCTCTTTAACCATTCATCTATTTCAAACATTACAGGGCAGCTGGAACCTGAGTCCCGGCAAAATAGTTTGCAGTAAAAGGGTTAACCCCATTTTCTACCCTAAGAATAAAACGGACTTGATTGTCTTTATCCGCATACAATAAAGACACATCTTGAGTCCCTGTAATCAAGGACCCCTTCAAAGAGTCAGCGAGTCTGAACCAATTCCAAAAACCTTCAAATCGCTGCCTATCAACCACACCATCACTATTCTTTATCTGTAGATCTAGGTTTAATGATTGATTATCTAACATTGGCCAAGTGAGGTTTTGCCATATTGTCGGTCCATTACGATATGAAAACAGCAAACCATCATCTCGAATTGTAAATTCAGTTAAGGTTGCTGTCATAGACTGCGCCTTGACTAAGAACGGTACTTGAACCGCATTTTTCAAGAAGAAGACAGCCCTTACTTTACTCGCGTTATCAATTGTCTCTGCGTAACCTGAACTCAATATAAGGTGTCGATTAAGAAGGAAGCTTCGCATCATAATGCGTCCATCACTTCCTTGAGTGAAGTAAGATTCATAAGCTTTTACAAAACTTGCTACCTTACCTTCTGGACTGTAGAAGTCTTGGAAATCTTTAAGTGTCACATCCGTTTTAGCCGATTTTTTATAAGGGTATTTATTACCCAATTTAGCGTTATAGAAATCACTCACGACTGACCAATCTGTATTGATTAAGGATCTAATGTCAGTCAAGGCTAATTGGTTAAATAGTCTGGCAATACCCTGTAACATATTGGGTAAAATAGGGTCCGTATAACTATGGCTCAGGGTATCCATTTGTGCGATAGGACTAATGGTATCCAGCTTAGCAACTTGCTCTAAGAAGAAGCGCTCTCTTGATTGACTCTCATCAGACTTTTGCACCCAGTTAAGGGTATTTGTCATTTGCGCTAAGGCAATATCTAAACGACTTTGCCCCGCGTCATCAAGTTCAGTTAATTTTTGATAACTGACAAAGGGTAACTCAATTGAGTTAGCCACTTTAGTCACCATTTCACTTGGCTTACTTTCAACGAGTGCCGCTGCTTTCTCCTCTTTTGCAGGAACTTTGGGTTTAAAGACTTCACTCACATTCGTATTAGTTGAAATAAGGTTATAAAGCCTTACCAGTGGCGAGAAAATAGGATCTGATGCTAACGCCAATTGCTGCTTTGTATCAGCCCACGATTCAGTACTCACCCATTCAATATTAGAGATGAAATTCTGCCAAAAGTTAATATAGTCATCAATATAATGCTGTCTAAGTTGACGGTTGATACGACTTAACTCGGCCTCACTCACGCGCCCCATAACGCCCTCATAACCTTTAATAGCATCATCGGCAAGTTCAAAATTCGTACTTGCCATTAGCTCTTGAAAACCATCACGGGTAAACAGAAAAGGCACAAGATACTGATTAAAGTCAGCTTTAAACTTAAACACTTTTAAGTAAGATTGTCCTAATTTTTCTCTTAGATCAATGCGTTGGGAATATCTGTCCTCTTGCAATATATGCTGATATAAAAGATCACTGACATCTTCTGTCGATAAGGACATTTTAACCAAATCAACCAATTCCTGATTATCCTGTTGAGGGACCGCTGAGGTGGCTAATAGGTCATGGGCTAATTCTCTGAAGCGCGTAAGAATAACAGTATCACCCTCTCCCTCTTCTTTTAATGCAGCCACATAGTATTCAACTAAAATTTCACTATCATCTCGCACTGGGTTGTATAAAATCTGTTGTAAATTAAACAGCTCTAAGGTTTTAACCTTATCTCCCAGTTTGTTATATACAAACAAATCTTTTAATAAATAGTCTCTCATCCTGACTAACAGCACTTCCTCTAGCTCTTTAAAGTAGGCTTTATCTACTTCAACTTGAATACTAGAATCAGGTAACCAAGAGAATAAAAACCAAGGTTTTTCAGTACGATATAAAAGATAGATATCTCTAATCTCAGATAAACTAAATATTGGAGACGATAGATCATCTTCGATTAAGCCATTCGACTTTAAATTCTCTTCATAGCGGTCAAGCTGAACAATTGCTTTTTGATCAATCGCTTGTTGGAAATCAAAACTTGACTTAAAGATCCACAAAGCGCCTATGAAGAACATTAAGAGCCCGCCAGTTACAAACACTCGTGTAATTCGATAAGTCAGCTCTCGACGAGATTGAACACCAACAATGTGAGCTTCTTTTATTAAAATTGAGCGCATCAAGCTTTTACCGAACAAGCTCAAGTTCTTCTTAACCAACTCTTGTCTGGCTAGCTGCTCATACCCTAAATCTGAAGCCTGCATCATAGTCAAAGGGTCAATAGGCCGCGCCTCTCCACCCGAATTCGCAAAGAAATAGCCTCTAAAATAAAGCGCTTTACCTTCAAACTGATGATCAATAAATAAACTATTAAAATAGTTTTCTATATTTGATTTTAAAATTGAGAATTGAAACGTGCCAGCAACGATAGCATCTCGATAATCTGTATTAAGTTGGCTTTTAAGAGCATTACTCAAGCTATCAGAAATATTCTTTTGTAACGCATCAAAGGACTCATCAAACCATATTTTATTAAATTCGAGTTGCGATATATTCGGCACTAAAGCCCCAAATGCCTGATCTCTTTGCCGCTCATCAAGTGTTGAAAATATTTCACAAAAATCTCTCAACTCTGACATATGCGTAAAGATAGAATATAGGGGTAAGTTCAATCCAAATGATTGATTAAATTGGCGAATTAAGTTTCTGTCTTTCTTGCCTTTATTCGATATCGCGGAACTATCACTGGCTAATAATTCACGAATACTAACGCCAACAATCATGCCATTCACAGCTTGTCTTGGCCGTTTTTTTAATAAATGTTTAGTTAATAGTTCAGTGGCTTGAGTCAGCTTTTCGATTGGACTTGTTTGGTGAATACACACTAAAACACTGCTTTCATTTAACCAGAAACTAATAGGCGCATTTTCGTTATTATACTTATCCTCTAATTCAATCGGCTCATAGCCCATCTGTTCAATTAGATGTCTATCATCATCATAGTTTTCATTTAAATAAAGGTACCAAGGCGTGTGGTAAGGGTTCGTTGATGTTTTAGCTTGAATTCGCCATAAGGCATCGAAACTCTTTTTGAAATAAGCTCGATAAAAGCTAGCTTGTAACTTTAACGCCTCTTTTTCAGGGTCTTTAACCCCAAATAAACTACGCACCACCAAATAACTAAACAATGCAGAAATCAGTAAAATAGTAATAACGACTAAAGTACCTAACCACCAAGGGGTTAAAATGAGTAAATTTAGCCCCCAAGCAAACAAGGAGTGCAATAAACTAAATAAAACTAACAGTCCAAAAAAAGACCAAATAGCTTTTTTATCCTTTATCATTTCAACAACCTACCTTATAGCGTGATAGCGGCTTATTTAATAGTGACAATAAAGGCATCTTGAATGCCACTCTTACGTACTTTATCCAAGGCACCCAGTGCCGTATTTCTATCGCTAAAATTAATTACCACTCTAAATTTAGTGCGCCACTCAACTATTTCAGCTGATTTACTGTATAAAGCCAGCTCGCTAATATAGGATTTGGCCGCCTTTCTACTTGACATTGTTGCAAGCTGCAAGCGCCAAGTATTCATTGCGTTTTCATTCAATTTTTTTGCAGCCACTGGTGTCGAATTTTCATTATAGTCTTGTGCTGCATTCGCCATTTCTTCAATCGTACTGGTATAAACGTATTCAACATCCTTACCATTAGTCTCATTAAAATAGGCTTGAGTCACATCACTAAGCTGAATAAAATCTTTTGCTTTCTGTGGCAAGGTCGTTTTATACCAGTAAGATATAGCAACAAATACAAGGCTAATTGAGACGAAACATAGGAATATTTGTTGCCAAAATTTAACGGGTCTTTGCGGCTTTTTAACTTTATAAGAAAATGTTTTTTTAGCCGCTTCCGGCAGTGTAAAGAGAGTCAGTTCAGGCTTTTCTCTGTGTTCAAAAATATTTTTTTCTAAGCGCTTCAGTAACTCTTCTAATTTATCACTGCCATGCACCCGATATTGCCCTCGAAAACCAATCTTCAAAAAGATATAAATCAGCTCGAGTAGGTCTATTAGTAAAGCGGGCTGTGACAAAGCTCTTTCAGCAACCGTATAAAACTGCTCCCCACCGTTTCGCATACTAAAGAGTTCACTCACCAGCGTTTGATTTTCCCAGCTTGACTCTTCACCCCAAGCGCTATGCAGAATTTGCTCATCTATAACAATGCAAAACAAAAAACAGGTTTTATCCGCAACAGAAGGGGGATAGTCCAAAGCTGCAATTTTATGCTTTAAATCTGAAATTATTCGCTTGATGCCCTTTTTAAACAGAAATATGTCTTCTGGTTTCTGCATACGAGCAACCGTCACAGTTAATGCTAATAGTTCAGAACTAGCACTCAAGATAGCATTATCAAAATGCCCATAGTTCTGCAAATCAACAGCATCTCGCGCTTGATTTTTTAAGGCGTTAGCACTCTCCAAAAAAACCGCATCTTTAAAGTTTGCGGACGCTGACGTTGTGGATGCTGGAGCAGCAACGGCTACCGTTGCTTCATCAAGATAATTACTCATAAAAGACTCAACCTAGGACATAAAGTTGCAGGTGTAAATCAGGAATACGACTATCAACATGAATCGCTAAGGCTTCACGCTTTTCCTTAATTTCTTGCCAATAAATATGCCTTGTATCTATTTCGACGTAACAAATATCAGCTCTAGGTTTAAGTTCATTTGGAGCAACCGGAAGTACATTTAAACTTATTCCTGATAGACCATTACGCACCAATTCCGCCACTTGACCTAAACCACATAAGGTACAAGCTGTTGGGAAGATTTGTGCCAACGCAGAAGTGCCTATACTTGATTCTACCGCCAGTACAAAACGACGATTATCCATCAAATGAATATCTTTCACTGAGGTTCTTAATAGTCGTCGACGTTCAAACAGCTTGGTATCCCAAGCAAATTCGACCACATTATCACTTTGCACCATAGATAACTGATCACGCAGGCGAGTAAATAATTTACCTAAAACAGTTTGTAAGTCATCTCTGACTAAAGGCTCGGGCGCTTCTGCCACACTGGGTTTAAAACTTGCTAATTCAGATGAAAACTTAACTAAGCCTTCATAAAAATCATCTAGACTTAATTCTGTATTTTTGACGGTAAGATGTAACCAAGGCAGCCAACGGTTCAAGGTTTGAAGCCATAAGTACTCGCGCATCAAACTTTGTTCGCTTTTACGATCTTGACCCGCACCTATACGCTGCACCACTGAATTGGCACGTGTTTGGGTTAACACTAATAGCTCTTTCACCCTTTCAATCAACAGGGAAGAAGCACCATATTGTAGACAGGCAGGAATAAAACTTTGATCTAATACTAGTTGACCACTTTCTCGACTTTCTAGAATCTTTGCAATGGGAATTAGAGTCATCCCCGTCATTTCATCGCCTTCTAAAAAGAGTCTGACATTGGGTTCTGCCACCCTAGTTTCGACCGAGTTTTGACCAGAATCACTAGCATCAAACAAGCTAACACTTTCATTAAAATAACGGCGATTTTCATCTCTCTGACCGTATTCGTTTTCACCTTCTACCGTCATCGGCAATGCAAGGTACACACACTTGTCCAAGGTACCCTGCTTAACATCCAATATCAGCTCTCGGGTACTTTCAAAATAAGTACCATCTGGAAATAAACCACGACATTGAGTGACTGCGACCTTACCAATTTGTAAGCGGTTCTGATCAATCTCAAGCGTCGATAGGCCATAACGTAGACCACCTTGTGTTAAAGCAATGTACTGCTCTAAATGGTGATGGTTATAACGCTCCTGTTGCTGAAAATGCTGAGGCGCAATGAACATACCCTCACTCCAGACTACCTTGCGATGACGTCTCAAATTAGACTCCTCAAAATACTTTCCACCATGATTCAGCTACGGGTTGTGATATTGCTATTTTCTTACCGCTTACACGGATATAAATTGGGTATAACTCAGGGGTTTCAGCTAAAGCTACATAGGCTTTTACTTCAGCATTAGAATAATCCGCAAACTCACCTAACACAGCGATATAACGTGATTCTTGCTGTACATCTAATGTCATTGTCTGTGTTTTACCGGGCAACATGGGGGGTAAAGACGTGACATCAATTAATGTTTTAGCCAAAGACTCCCTGTCCTTTGAGTACAAGTCTAAAAACTCTGTATTATCAAAAACACCGTTTTCACTCAATTGATAAATACGTATCACAAGAGGTCGAGCTTGCTGATCACCATAAGTATTAATATCATCTAAGGTTTCAATATTAAAAACGACTTTATAAGGCGCAACAAATGCCTGAGAATTAACACTTGGGCTATTACTACTACAGCCGCTAATTAAGGCGGTTAAAGCCACACCTAAAATGACACGAAAGGTCCAAAGCTTCACTTATTGCCTCTTAATTCTTCTAAAAATAGCGCGGAGAAAGAACGATGAAACTCTCGCCTTTCTTGTTTACGAATAAAGTTTTTACGATATAACTTCCAATACTTTTTATCTCTGTTACCCCAGCCTGTTAAATAATCATTAAAGACATCTTCCAGATGATTGGGCTCAAGGTCTTCAAGAAAACGGTCTACTGCCTTATCTAAGCACTCCATCAACCTCTCATGTGCGATAGCGCTCGACAAACCTAATTTCTGCTGATCAACCATCTGGCTCAACGTCATGATGCTGTCTCTCAACACTTGCTGTTCATCTAGCAGGTTCGATGATTGCAAGCTCACATTAGTTTCTTCTAACATGACAATGCCGTCATCTTGCGATTCTCGTTTTTCCACTTTTTCTTCATTAAGCTCAAATTCGAAATCAGAATCATCCTCTGAGTCTTCAAATGGGTCAAAACCAAATTCATCATCTGCTAAAACATTTTTCTTTGAAAACAGGCTCACCTCCTCTGCAATACTATCACTCGCATTATCAAAGTAGTCTCCCATATTAAGGGTGGAACCTTCTTTATTACTTTTCTCGCCTATATCTAAGCTATCGACAGAAAAACTTTGAGCATCTACTTCTGAGTACACATCATCTAAAATAGGCAGCTCTTCCTCTTCAGAAAATAAAGACGCCATATCACTAATCAGAAGGGTGTAAGCCCCCATGACAATCGTATCCCCATCGGCTAAAAAGTGACGTGCGCCTTTACCCAATAGCTGAGCATTGACATAAACCCCATTAACACTTCGATCGATAATCTGATACGAGCCTTTAGGGTGTTTTACAATTTCGGCATGAATTCTGGATAACGTACGATTGAAATCAGGTAGCTGAATCGTACAATCGAAAGAGCGCCCGATTGTTCCACCATTATCAGGTAACGACAGCTGCCTGCTGTTAACCTGTTCATTTTCGGGCAGCTCAACTAGCTGTAAACTTATCGACATAAATTTGCTCTTTTACAAGTTCACGTTTAAAAACATTGTTTCAAGGCTTTATTAAATTTGCCTATGAAAAGCGGGTTTTTACGTGAAAATTCTTTTGAAAAATGCACCATTAAATCCTGTGTACCATAGGCAACACGTCGAAAATAATCTGAAGGAATTCCTTTTTGCTGCATTGAATATTCAAATACCAAACGATACTCTAGCGCGACATCTATATCACCTTGCCATAACATCTGTAACAGTGAGTCTGAGTCACGAGGTTTTTTAACAACGTTATAACCTTTTTCTTTCAAATTTAACCATTTGTTAGTATTAAATTTGGCACTATAGCGCGCTTTATATTTCGCACTTTCATCATCCAAATCTAAGCTAACCGTGGGTGATACAAACCAAGATAGTTCCTCAGAAATCAAAGGATCAGAGGCTTCAGAATAAAGGGCTCTAGAAGCGCTTTTAGAGCCCGCAAAATATCCGTGCATTTTATTAGCTTCAACTAAAAGTTGCGCCTTGTCCCAACGCATCATTTTAATTTCATAGGGTTGGCCCATACGACGCAAGGTGCATTGTACGCGTTCAACAGCCACGCCTCCAATGTCACCATGCTTAACCGTTTGATATGGCGGCCAATCTTGCGTTGCCAAATACAAACGATCCAGCGCAACCGCTGAGCCCGCTGCCATAAACAAGACGAGACTAAGAATCAATTTAATAGGGTAACACCTTGTTCTAACAATCTGCACAGTTATACTCTTTTATTAGTCTATGGTTAAGGCCATCTCACCGGTTCCCGCTTCAACACTCACTTTAACACTCGTAATCGCTAAACCTTCACTTAAGCGCTGGATACATTCGATAGCCAGTTTTGGCATCAATGAGCGATTAATAATTTGCTCTATAGCACGGCCACCAGTCGTCGGATCAATATTACGCGAAACCACAAAGTCAATGAAACTTTGATCCCATTCAAAGCTTGCTTTATATTGCTCATCCAGTTTGTTTTGAATTCGTTTCAAACTGATCGCTGCAATTTTCGTTAACTCTTCCGTATTTAACGGGTAGTAAGGCACTATGGTCGCACGCCCTAGGAAAGCAGGCTTAAAGAAGGTTTGAAGGTCTGGTCGAATTTGCTCTACAAGGTCTGACGTTGATGGACGCTCTTCTTGCTCATCACAAATATCACAAATTGCCTGATCTGCCGCATTCGATGTCATAATAATGATGGTATTTTTAAAATCGATATTACGACCTTCACTGTCCTTAATATGGCCCTTATCAAAAATCTGATAGAAAAGGTCATGCACACCAGGATGCGCCTTCTCCATTTCATCAAGTAACAAGACTGAATAAGGGTTACGACGAATAGCTTCTGTTAAGACTCCGCCTTCACCAAAACCAACGTAACCTGCCGGAGAGCCTAGTAGCATAGAAATTTTATGCTCTTCTTTAAACTCAGTCATATTGATAACCGTTAGGTTATCTCCGCCACCAAAGACTTGATCAGCTAAGGCCATTGCTGTCTCTGTTTTACCGACACCACTTGGGCCACACATAAGAAAGACACCAACCGGTTTACGACTATCGGTTAAGCCTGCACGTGAAATTCGAATACTCTTTGCCAGTTCGCCTATAGCTGCATCTTGACCAATCACCCTTTCATGCAGTGCATTTTCAAGGTTAAGTAGCTTAGCAACTTCATCTTTAACCATGCTGCCTGCTGGGATACCTGTCCAACTTGAAATTACTTCAGCGATAACCCCAGAGTCAACCATAGAGAACACCAATGGTTCCTCTCCTTGGGCTTCCTCCAGCTGATTCATTAAGTCTTGCAAGGCTTCTTGTTCAGCTTCATCCAATTGGTCATCTTTGTATTGTTCTTGTACCGTATTGCTCAAGGTGATGACTTGATTTACCAGATCCAACTCTTGTTTCCACTTATCGTTTAATGTGGCAAGCTCAGCTTCCATCTCAACCACTTTATCTGCCAGCATTTGTCTATCTTCAGCCGCTTCAGTAAAGACAGCATCTTCGACATTTAACGCAGTAAGCTCACTATTAAAATAACGAATTTTTTGCTCTAGTGTTTCGATACGCTCAGGCTTAGCGCCTTGAGTTAAAGCAATTCGGGCGCATGCTGTGTCTAACAGGCTAATGGCTTTATCAGGTAATTGGCGTGCAGGTAAATAACGAATAGAAAGATTCACCGCAGCGTCTAGCGCGTCTTCTTTAATAAAGACACCATGGTGTGACTTAAGCGACTTTGCCACGCCACGTAACATTTGTAATGCATCAACTGCATTAGGTTCTTCCACTTTAACCACTTGAAAACGACGTGTTAATGCCGGGTCTTTTTCGAAGTATTTTTTGTACTCTGCCCAAGTAGTTGCCGCTAAAGATCTAAATTCACCCCGCGCTAAAGCAGGTTTTAACAAGTTAGCTGCATCATTTTGACCAGCAGCCCCACCAGCACCAATCAGTGTGTGGGCCTCATCAATAAAGACAATGATGGGCGTCTCTGAGTTCTTAACTTCATTAATGACATCTTTAAGGCGGTTCTCAAATTCACCTTTAATGCTTGCGCCAGCTTGTAACAAACCAAGGTCAAGGGTATGTAATTCAACACCTTGAATGACAGGTGGCACCTCTCCACTAACGATACGTAAAGCAAGACCTTCTACCACTGCCGTTTTACCAACACCTGGCTCACCCACCAATATAGGATTATTTTGACGCTTACGACATAAGATATCTATGGCTAAACGAACCTCAGCGTTACGGCCTGAAATAGGGTCGATTTTACCGTCTCTTGCCTGCTGAGTTAGATTAATTGTGTATTTATCAAGTGCACCACCATCGCCACCTTGAGTAGGAGCACCACCCTCTGCAGCGCTTGTCGCACTGAGTCCGGCCACATTTTGCAAGCGACTCACTTTAGTTTGCAAGGCTTCTACAGAGACAGTCTGCAAGCTAGGTAAGTTGACCTTTTTCATACCAAAAGCATCAGCTTGAACCAAGACTAATAAGATGTGGAATGCATTGACCTGGCCATGACCATAATTAACCGAAGCTTGCATCCATGCTGCCTCTATTAATTCACTCAAAGCGGCACTCACTGTTGGCTGACCTTCTGCCCCTTTTGGGATTCTATCCAAACGCGATGTAAGTTCACTCATCAAAGCGGTAGCATCAACATTTTGCACTTTTAGGAAGGTTTCAAAGCCTTGATCTCTAACCGCTAAAACCTGTACTAACCAATGCTCGATTTCGATGGCCGCAACTTTTTGCTTCATTGCTACACCAGCAGCTTGTTCCAAAGCACTTCGTAATTCTGGTTCTAACTTGCTAACTAAATTGCCTAGCTTTACGTGTGACATAATTTATCTCTCTGGTTGTAGAAGAATTTTTCGATATTCATCAGGTGCGTACTTAGGTAATAAACAATTTGCTTCACCCAACCGAATACCACCACTTAATGCCGATAGTTTAGGTTCATTTATATAGGCTCTCTTAACATATAAATAAACCTTAACATCGGTCAATTCTCGTAAATAAACTGACACCAGCTCTCTCAAACTCCGAGCAAAATGCCAATTTGCATGCAGTCCTAAAAATTCACGATGGCTTCTAGGTTTTACCAAGATCTCTAGTGATTGAAAGTATTGCGCGCCTTTTTTTCCTAATAAGAAACCCCGTCCTAACCTTTGGTTCTGACCTTCATACTGGCCTAATTTCGTTAGGCAGTTTAATGGCATTCTATAGACGGTTTTTTCAGGAACCTGCGCCGTAATATCTAAATCAAAATACTCACTTAACAATTGTTTTAAGGTGCTCAAACTGCGAGCTTTTAAACCAATTAAAACACTGAACCTGAGTAAGCTTGTAGAAGATTTATTGGTCAAACTTTGAGGTAACGCAGATAACTGAGCAAGAGCGTCCCTTTGCCTCAAGCCTGTTGTATTTTCTGCTTGAAGGGTTTCTTGTTCTTCTTTTAATAACAGGTTACTCGTTACTGCATTCGCAAAAAGCTGGTAATACCTGTGATTAAAAACATCTAAAAAAGCCTGTAACGAAAATTCTTCTTGGTGCAAGGTGTTCAATAACTCTTGATACAAATAATCAGGAATCACACCTCGACAGCCAGATAGAGCAGCCATACCTAATGTCACCTTGCATGTGGTTACACCAAGTTCAATGGCAATTACTTCTTCACTATCACCTTCGGGCATAGGCTCTGGAACAAATCTTAACTGCTTTTCTTTAGCAACCTGACGTAAAAGCCGAATGACTTGTATGAATTCATAACGTCTGGGTTGTGCTAATACAGCGGTAGCTAAAGACACAACTGACTCCCATGGACCTTATTAAACTCAATACTTGATTGGCTATTACCAAAGCGTTTAATTTTAAGCTGAATAAATCGATCGAAGCTGCAGAATTGCTGATAAAATTGATTCAAAACCTGAGCAAAAACAGCGACTTGGTTAGGCATCAATTCATCATCAAGGGTCACAGTTACCTCAGTTCCTGAGGCAAAGATGGTTTGCTTCATGACGGTCATAGGTGACACCAAATGCTGATACTCTACATTTTTAATCGCATCAGCTTGTGGACAAAGCGTTTGAGGGCAACATAATCGCAAAGCATGTTGCAAAGCTTTAACGGGATCTTCCGCCTGCAACAAAGAAGAGAAATTTGAGTTTAATAGTGCAATAAAGCGCCAACTCATACGGTTATCTAAGTCTGGATAATGGGGCGCAGTCGGTGCTGACACTATCTTTAATTCACCGGGTAAATCAATTGCCGCTAAGGAATCAGCATAAGTACCTGCAGGTATCAAACAAGGTGTTCTACCATTACACGCCTTAAGCATCATAGAAAGCACAATGGATTCACTCGGCTGACTATAAGTATAACTAATAGACAAATCTATATGCCTTTTACCCTGCTCATCCCAATATTGCTTGGCCTGCCATTGCGGTGATTTATCATCGTGCCAGTAACCGGATTCATACACAGGGCTTAAGTTTATTTCACCTGTGGGCAGTACTTCACTCACACTTTCAACAGATACGATTTCTAGATTACTGCCGGCATTAACATCGGCCACTACAGGTAAGGCTAATTTTGAAAAGTCATAATTAAGAGGCTCACCGCGAGTTTCAAATAAATTAATACTAGGGACAGCATTAAGTGCAAATACACTCTTATCAAACAATCTTAAAAACTCAGCAGGCAGCTGCTTTACAAAGAAGTTGATCGTCACTTTATCCGTTGAGAAGTCTAATAGCTCTCGACCTAAGCTTTTAATTCTGAAAAAGGCGGATTTATCAGGGTAGGTAAAATAATCTCTTAGTAAGTCATAACCTTTAAAGTGACTCGCGTATTTAGGTAACCATTGAAAATTTTTGTCTGCAATACGAGATTCCAATCGCTCAACATCAATGACTTTTTGCTGTTCACCACTGGCAATACTGATCACTTCTGTTTGCAATAATAAAAGATCAATAACGCTGGCTGAACTATTCTCAAAACCCCGGATATAAAACTCAAAATCGTTAATTGCAATTTGACTAAACAGCTGATCAAGAGACGAAAGCTCTATTTGAATAACTGAATCAGAATGTTTTAATTGCGCAGGTGTAATAAAATTAAAGGGGGCTGCTTGAGCCTTTACTTGCACTATTTCCATTGGCAATATGTTCAAGTCACTAACAGTCGTAAACTCACACTCTGCAGTTGATTTCACGGGTAACATTAAGGTGCTGCCTTTTGGCAGTAACACAGTATCAGTTAATTTATCAGTCTCAGCCTCAAGCTCCAACACGGTATAACTAGGAGATACCTGTAAATAACCTGGATATATTAAAGAGAAGAGCCCTTGTACCAATTCGGGAAACTGCTCATCAATACGTTTTTCAGTCTTTGCGGTTAACAAAGCCATCGCATCAATTAAGCGACTTATATTAGGGTCTTCATTCGCACTTTGATTTAACCTTAAGGTCGAAGACTGTTCCGGAAACTGACTTACAAATTCGTCTAAAGATTTTCGAACGTAAGCTAGCTCACGTTCATAATAACGCATCAATTGATCAGACAACTTCCTGTCCCTCCAAGCTAACCGTTTGATTAGCTAAGCAAATATTTGAATCAAACATCAAAGCATGATTGCCTGTTTCTGTATTCACTCGCGCCATTAACGAAAAACTAATCACATTTTTATGAGTTTCTATTTCTTCTATTTCAACATGTACATCGGTTAACCTGGGCTCAAAATCTCGAATCCAACCCTCCATTGAACGTGAGAATTGGTCATTGTCCATTTGACTACTGATGCTATAAATACTGTCCAAACCAAATCTAACAGTCGACTTTTCTACTTGTTTAAGATTTTTAGGCAAACTCATCATAGGGGCTTCTGAGTTAAGCAATACCGTTAACTGGTAGCGGATAGCTTCCAGAGTCTCATCATGATAAGAGACACCATCCCCTTTTAAGAAGGTCTTCCAAAATATCATGCTATCGCCCCTCTAGCCGACACATCTTCTGGTCCAATATCTGTCGATAGCAACACCTCGCCACAAACATGATCAAACTGGTATTGAGGCTGCACGAGTACATCACACACATAGCGCCCCTGATGCCCACTTAGTTCTCTAACGCTAACGCTGCCCTTACTTAAAGGAAATTTTGCTAAGGTTTTTTCATCAGCATTAAATAAATTACTAGAATATCTATCAAGCCAGTTATTTAGGTAAACCTCACATTCTTTTGCAGTCTGAAAGTTACCTATCATGCTTCTAATTTGTACTTTTAAATAATGTGATATACGACAGACCATGAGGGTCGTTTGTAACTGTCCCATCACCTTATCAGTCTCGTTACTACCCGAATCCCAAATAGAATTATTACCACGTAAGTAATATTTATCTGTCAATAAACTATGACAAATTGGCACAAAACCTTGTTCAGAATAAAACGCGCCCATACCTGTAATAAATTTAACTTGAGTAATGGGTTTTATAGTACTAAATGAGCCAATACCGGTAGGTGGCACATTAATAAGAGCACCATAATATTGGTCTTGCCAACGGGACTTCATAAAACCAAACCAACTAATGCGGTGAAACTCTCTCATAGCAACAGATGCAAAAAGAAAAGCTGCACTACCCCAAAGCCCATTATCTTTATGGTAGGTTTCATTAAAAACAAACTTAGAGTAATAGTTTTGATAGCTGTTTCGCAGTTTGACTTTAGGCATAGCCAAGCCTAAAAAGCGAGAAGAGGGCAATTTTCTTAAACGCTGCCAAGCTTGGAATTCAGGTCCATTTAGAATTTTCTCAACCCTATCGGTATCTGATAACCAATCAGCATCGCCACCACCAAAAAAGTTATCTGAAGGAGAGAGTATAAAAGGACATAAACAAGACTCGCCCAAACTAGCGAGCAACTCTAAGGTATAAACATCATCATAATCCTGATCAAAATCGATTGAAACAAAGTGATCTATCACTATCATCCCAAACGGTTGACCACCGGATGTATTTAACTCTTTATTACCTAATAAGTTATAAAGGTGACTACGCTTTAAGGACACGGAAGAATTTACATCATGAGATAATTCATCCCATGAAATATCAATAATTCTAACTCGGGTCTTTTGTTTATTAATTGGGAGTCGAACAATTGAGTCAATGCTGCGCCATGAAGACTCTAATTTTTTAAAGTCCTCATGGTGCAAAATGACAGAAAGCTGTTCAGATAGTTTTTTATCAATTTCAGTAATAAGATACTGAAGTGTCGCCCTCAATACGCCTGGGGTAGATAAGATTTGTTCATCCAAATGAACAAGTAAAGCCAAGGCCTTCCTTAAAAACTCATCGTCCTCTGTATCAAGCCGATTCAAATCATCCTGAACATCATTCTGCAACATCATCGACTACCACTTAAAAGCTTAACCAGGTATTTTAGTTACCATTCGAACAGACGTTGTAAGCTCTTCAAGTTGTAACCACGGACGCAAATGAGCTACGGCTGAGTACGAACCAGGGCGACCCGGTTGTTCTACTACCTGAATACGAGATTCACATAGAGGCGTCTTAGACCTTTCAGCATTACCGACTGCACCTGAGTTTGTATATTGGTCTATCCAAGTTTGAAGGTCTTTTTGGATATCAGACGCTTCTAAGTTAGAACCCAACATGTCACGGCCCATTACTTTTAGGTAATGCGCAATACGACTACTTGCCATGATGTAGGGAAGGCGCGCAGAAATTGCGGCGTTACTGGTTGCATCGGGATCAACAAATACTTTTGGTTTCTGTGTTGTTTGACCACCAATAAAGACACCAAAGTTAGTGTTTTTATAATGAACAAGTGGCAAGAAGCCTAGATCACTTAGCTCTTTCTCACGCTCATCTGTTAGATTAACTTCGGTTGGACACTGTTGCTGAATATCGCCCGCATCGGATAGATAAGTCAGGTTAGGAAGGTTTTCTACCTTACCACCGTTTTCTAAACCACGGATCGCAGTACACCAGCCAAATGCAGTATGAGACTGACTCATTTTAAGACCAAGTTCAAATGCAGCATTGGACCATACTAGCTGACTATTGTCTTTTGGTAGCGGGTTGCCCTCAGCATCAGTACCCAGTTCTTCATAGGTAAATGAGTCCGTTGATAAACCCTTATCACCATAAGGAAGACGGGCCAATGTTTGCGGCAATGTCAAACTAACATAACGGGCATCATCACTTTCTCTGAATGCATTCCAAGCCGCGTAAGTTGGTGAATCAAAACCAGCAGCAACCGGTTTACCTTCATCAAAGGTAGTGTAAGAGTCAATTTCAAACATTTCCGGGTTAGCGGCTGCAATAAATGGCGCATGACTGGCAGCTGCCGTCTCACCCATGTAGCGCAATAAAGAAACATCTTCGTCTTTATGTGAGAAGTTAAAGTCACCTAACAACAAACCATAAGGTTCACCACCAGCAGTACCAAACTCTTTTTGATACAAGGCATCAAATAATGGACTACGGTCTACCGCTGGCGCATCTTCGAATTGCTCTAATAACTCATCTTTTTGGAAGTCTACAAGCTTAATCTTAAGGCTTTGACCTGTCTCGCTTTCACGAACTAGTTTACCCAGACCACGCCAAGAACCTTCTAAGCGCTGAAAGTCATCTTGCTGCATGATTTCTGACAATTGACGAGACATCTGCTTATCAATTTCAGCAATGGCATTTTCAATCGTTTTAGTTAGATTTTTATCCCAAACGACGGTACCACCTAAAGCTTGTTCAGCAAGAACTGAAAAAAGCTCTTTAGTTGTGTCTTCTGGAGTTTGTGTTGTCGCAGCGATAGCACGATCAAGGAAGCTAAGTGATCCTTCTGCGCCTTCAGCACCTGCTTGATTTTCTAATTCAGTACTCATTCTTCTCCCCCATCAGATCCAAGGCCTAATTCGCTTGATAAAGCATTAATAGTATCTGCACTTTGCAGTACCTCTTTTAACAGTTTTTCTAAGTCTCTAGAGCGATCGGCTTTTGATAACAAGGTTTTCAGTTGCTGTCTTGTTTCAGCGAGTTTACTAAGAGGCTCAACTTGCTCGATAAGAGAATCAGGTTCGAAGTCCTTCATTGAGTTAAACTTAAGTTCAGCTTCAAATTCACTATCGTCATCTGATAATGTGTTATCTACTTTAAGTTTTAACTCAGGACCAACACGCTTCATAACGGTATCAAAGTTATCTTTATCTATTTGATAAAAGGTACGGTCTTCTAAATCTTCTCTGTTATCGTTATGAGCCGAAAAGTCACCAATGACACCGATAACAAATGGCAATTCTTTGTTTTCTACCGCGCCATTCGTCTCAACATCATACGTAATGCTGACACGGTTTTTACTGACCCGTTTATGCTGTGAGTTTAAAGCCATAATCTTTCTCCGTTATTTATACGCTAGTAATAAGCATTACTAGGCTCATCATTACCGTCATTAAATTTAAATTACATTTTCTCTAAATAATTTATCATTTTTAAAGATCACATTAATTTCAGCGTAACAATAAACCGAACTGATATTGAGATATTAATGAAAAAATAAACTTGCGGAGCAAACCGCTCTGCAAGTTTATCAACACACTCTAATTCAAAGTAATGCGTTATTAACCTAGGCTCGCTTTAGAAGACAATGTCGCAGTAGGGACATCATATTTAATAACATCACCTTTTTGGATAGTACCTGCATCATCTTCATAGTAGTAAGTTAAGCTCATAGTTGCATAAGCTAAAGAGAAAGACTCACTTGGTAAAGAACCGTCGCCACAACCAACGTTGTAGCTAGCAATACGAGACTTCTCAACGGTAATAATTAGATAAGGATCTGCACCATTACCTTCACGTGATGGTTTAGTAATCATGATTTCACATGTTTTACCTTCAGCACCAGGAGAAAACAAGAAAGTTGTTAATAATGGGCTAGCACCATCAGATTGACGAGAAACACTTAATTCACCTAAACCAACCATACCTTGGTCAGCATTGTTTGCATTACCCACGTCAACAGTAACACCGCGCACCGCACCCCAAGAAAGAGAGTCAATTGCGAAGAATCCTTTCTTACCACCCACTTCACCAATAGTTGCTGCACCATTGATTGTGTCAACACCGTCGATACGCATGAAAATAGTAGCCATGTTTAATTTCCTCTATTTAAATATTGTTTTCCAATTTTATAAAAACGCAAACCTTGCCTATTGCTACGCCACCAATCTGACAGCACTTTATTACTAAACAATTAACCATAGACCTCTATCGCGACAATTCAACGAAAGTATTCAGTAAAATCTTAACTATTTCATTGATACTAAAATAGTTTCTCTTCTTTCTTTCGTGATATTTACTTTGTTGATAAATAGATTACTTCTATATTCGTTAACTGTAAATTTAAGCGACTCAAGATCCACGACTTCTTCATATTTCATTTTTTAATAGTACTGGACTTTAAAGTCTAAATTTAAAATTACACCAAATTAATGTGCACACACTTCAAATATTATTTATTATTTTTGTTTAAAAACAATCAATTAGCAAGTTAACTTTACCATTCGAATGACGATAGATTACCCGAACTTGTACCAGCAGTCGAAGCGGGCGCTGCAGCAGGCTCCTTAGGCGCTACTGGAGAAACTGAAGTTTCCTCCATATTGTGTGCTTTGGGGGCAGATACCGCAGGTGCATTATATTTAATGGGGTCAGCCTGCTGTTTATGTTTGAGCTCAGATGCTGAGATTGTAGGGTCAGGAATTACTGTTTTATCTACACTCTCTAATCCCGCCAGCTGATACATACGCCCCATCATCTTGTCATCTTCTCCTACCATCTCATTCAATAGTTCAGGTAAAGACATATAACCCCATCGAATCGCTCTCTCGATCAGCATGTAAACAGGGCTATGGGGTTCAGTACGACTAAAGTAGTCAGAGATATGGCGTAATTGTTGAAAAGCCTGATCACGAGTGTAAATTTCACCACCCGCTTGCAAGGAAACGACATCATTACTTTTGACGTTAGGCATATTGCTTTCTCCAACCTGAGGAACTTGCACTGTATTATCAATTTCGGCTGACGCTGATGGGCTCGCCTCTGAAACAGATTCTTGAGCATCCAGCGGCCATGGCTTAATAAGGTTGCCGACTAGGTACTGAGTCGAATTAATCAACCTATCAACAGTTTGATTGATAAACCTGAAGCTCACAGGCTGAGCACCCACTGCACGGCACTTTTCAACGACCATGGCTTCTAGGGCAATTAACTGCTGCTTAATATTCCCTAAGGTTAAAATTATGTTTTTAACCTGCTCTTTATCTGACGAAATAACCTGGGCTGCTTCAGACTTTAATGCGTCTAGCTGCCCATCCCGTTCCGCTGCATAATAGCGACTATAATTAATAGCGCCTATCAAACCAATACTTTGAAGAGGCATTGACAGTAATCCTGTGCCATCTCTTTCACCCACTAACTGTAAGAACGGCTTAACTCTAAATTCAGCCCATTCCTTTGCCTGTCCCGCATCATCTTCGGACTTCAGTTTTTTCACTGGCGGCTTAGGATGTAAGTCATCCCAATACTGAGTTAATAACTCAGTAAAGCTATGCAGTACACGGGATAAATTTTCTAGCGGCTGATGAGAGAATGGCTGAGCTGAGGTAAGCCAACACATGACCTCTACATCTTTTGACACTGTCTCGATCGTTTTTTCACACTCATCAGACAATTCATTCCAGTTTGCAGCATTCTGAATAACCAGTTCTTCATCACGCATTGCATCTGGCGACTCCATCAACTGGCGATAAGAAGATTGAGCCTGATTAAAGTAATTCCTAAGGCCTCGATACAAGGTCCGATTATCTTTTAAATATTCGCCACAAGGAGCATCAGCTGAAATTGCCTCTAATAATTGCGCCATATAACACCATCTCAAATTTATTTAATAATTCACCAACAAGGTTATTCGCTGGCTAAAGAAAGACAAAGCTTAAAAATCAACCACCTATCATCACGGTAGCGCAACCAAGCACAATAGAACCGCCATGAGAAGTTGTATCGCCCATACGTGCTGCAGGTAGACTACCAATCAATACCGTCGCACTGCCCATAACAATAGAATCTGGAGGACCTACGCAAATAGCCATATCCCCCATACAGACAGCTGGCAAGCTTCCGATTAGAACGGTAGCCTGACCAGGACCTGAAATAATACCGCCCACATGAGGCACAACACCTGTCACCATAGGACAAACATGTGTATCCGTTAACCTTGCCGCTAAACCCATAGTAATCTCCTAATTAATAAGACCTTTACCACCTTTCGATATGTCTAATGCGCTGGCAAAAACCTGTTTGTAATACTTATTACGACCTTTCCATTCCGGTAAAACGGCGGCGGTATTAATGGCACCGGCAATCGCTTTTGAGTATAAAAACTCTGCAGGCATCACCACAGGCAGACTAATATCAGCAATACTGCCACTGCCATTCCAGAAAATACCTTGTGCTAACCAACGAATGAAACTGTCATTTTTGAGCTGCTGCAGTTGTTTTTCAATATAGCGCCTTTTCGGTTCCTGAGGCTCTCTAACCCAGTCTTTACAAGCATTAAGTAAAGACGCTTCAACCTTAGTTAAGACATCTTGTCTTAACTCCACAGCACAAACGCACCACCAGATAGTTTCTCGCATAGGTAATGCATGACAGTAAAAATGCACCAAATCCTGATACAAACCAGCCTCTAACAAGCTATCAATGATGACGCTGGGCTTGGCACTTAAATCAACAATGTCATTTGCTTCATCGGAAGACTTGAATCGAGACCAAATTTTTTCACACGAATTTAACGGTATTTTTTTAAGCATCTAATTCACCATCACTATACCGCCTTTGACGGTTGTCATACCATCTGCGGAAATCTCTGCCGTTGCACTACCGGTTACCGTTGCACCAACATCACCTTGCAAGGTGGCATTTAAGCCCTGCGCCGTTAAGGTTGCCGTTGCTTTTGCGGTTAAGTTGCTACCGGCACTCAGGTCCATAGCAGCATCTGAGTCAATCGAAACGGAAGAGCCCGATTGGGACAAACTCCCCCCCTCAATGGATATACTTGAACTACCTGAAATGGTCACACTACCACTGGTAATATCTATCGATGAGCTGGACATCACAATTTCACTGTCGCCGACGACTAATTTCAAGGTATCAGATGCAGTAAGGGTAATCTCTTTACTGTCCTCTGAAATGGAATCCGTCGCGGTTAAGGTGTAGGCTTTGTCGGCAGCTAATGCCACGTTCTCTTTCGCTGCCACCGAAAAGTTGACATCGGCAGTTTGAGTTATACTTTGAGTAACAGCCACCGACTTTTCATTGCCGACTATTTCAAACGAATCATTCACTACTTCGTTGGTGTAATCTTTTGCAGCATGAATATAAAACGCTTCCGCATCAGCTTTATCATCGAAACGAATCTCATTAGATTCGCCCTTTTGTTGGGTTTTAATACCAGATTCTGTGGTATTTAACGTCGGATAAGGCGGCTTATGAGTGCTGTTATAAACACTTGAAACAACCACGGGTTGATCCGGATCACCATTAATAAAGCTGACTAATACTTCATGCCCTGCTCTTGGCAAGAATTGAAAACCGTATCCATTTCCCGCCATTGGCTGAGCAACACGCACCCAACAACTGGTTTTATCGCCCGTTTCAGCATCCCAATGAAATTTAATCCGTACACGCCCTGATTCATCGGCTGCGGGCTCGTCATCGGTTGTTCCCGCCACGACGGCTGTTTGAAGCCCATGTATGACGGGTTTTTCTTTAATCGCTGGATAATGTAAATGCGCTTCAGGGACACAAATAAACTCAGCTTCTTTATCAAACGCCGAGTTACCGTTGGCATCAAATTGATAATGTACACGTATTGCTAAGTAGCTCCCCTCTTGATCACTGTTAGGGTGAGAGTTCATCTCCACATAACGCCCTGCGGCAATAGAAATCGTATCCGTTCTTGCCTTCACCATGGTGTAATTAGAATCAAGCTGAGCACGCTCTGTCACTGCAAGGGGACTCGCTAAATCATCTTTTAACCCTGTAATACTAGAGGCAGGATACCGATATTGAGTAAGTTTGGTATTACCAGACAAGCTGTATTTCGAAGATTGCGCTTTACTTGTTACAAGTTTTGACTGGTTATAATCATAGGCAGCAAGTTCAATGCTGGCACTGTGCATTTGATTCTGCAGCTCCCAAAGGGATGCTAGATCATTCTCACCACTGGGTTTAGCCACATGATCCAAGCTTGCTTTACCGTCTTTTGAAAAGGGTTTCGAGGCATCTTGCAATATCATTTGAGCGGCATTAGCATCCGCATCAAAGTAATAATGCACGCCTTCTTCCGCCAACAGTCTTGTCACAAAGTCGAGATCAGATTCGTTATATTGCAAACAATAAGCCCGCGTTGAGGTGGGCATACTGTTAACCGTATAACAACCACTAAAACCGAGCTCATCAAAGATTGACGTGACTATATCCTGAGTAGATAACTCTTGGAACACACGACAACTGCTGCTGTAGCCCAACAAAGCAAGCCAAGGCTTAATGACTAGCTTCATGCCACGGCTTCGAGTCTGTATGCTTTGGGTCAAACCATTGACAGCGACAACATAGCCAGAATACTCTCTCACTGAACTTCGACTATCCCCGGGCGCAGCATAAAGAGAACAGGTAACTTGATCGCCGACCCAATCTTCTGGCGCAACATCCTGACAAAGAACCTCTACTTCTATCACAGATAATTCTGATAGACCCTCAGTTACCGTCATACTGGTAACAACAAATTCATCACCACTACTGTTGGCGATAACAAGATTACTACTTTGCGGTTCTAATAATTCATCCATAGTCTAATCTTCATTATGTGAATTAGGATTAATTAATTCAGCAAATCGTAATAGCTGAATAGGAGGATAGAGAGATAATTTTCGAGCAACATTCATATTGATAAACATAGAGAATTGGCTCAGTTCAGCAATAGGCATACTGCCAGGAGCTACTTGTTCAAATAAGATCTTATTTGCCTGACTTGCCGCCAGACGGCCCACATTATAATATTTATTTGCGACCGCGATTAAACCATCAGACTCAGTGACCATGACGTCATAAGCACTGGCAACTGGCAGGTTATAGCGTACTGCCGCATGGGTAAAATCATCCCTATTTTCTAAGTTATAGGAGCTAGATCCGACATAGATCACATCCACTTCAGCGTTAGACATCTCCGCCATGATCCGATCAAACTGATCTGGTATAGGCGCTTTCTTATCATCCAGCTCGTAGGTTTTGACAATCAGTTCAAAGCCCATTTCCGTCGAAAGCTTCTCTAGTTTTTTTGTATTTAAGACTGAATTCAATTCACTCTCGGAGTAAACCACACCCATTCTCAGTAGTGGAAAGTACTCTCGAATCGCTCTAATCTGAACATCTTCAGAAATCCTATTACGAATACCTGTCACCGTCTTTCGGCCACTGGCTTGATAGGATGCGATAATGCCAGCCCCTAATGGGTCAGCCACTATCATAAACATGACAGGAATATCACCAAGCTTGGTATCAGAGCCCAACTCCCCCATAGTCCCTATCATGCCTTTAGAGACAGTTGTCCCCCAAGTAACAACTAGGTCAGGCTTTAATTGCTTAGCTTCATTAATATACTGAGGCAAAAGCGACTTATCTCTCGCCACATCACGAATAATCAAATTAATCGGCAAGGCATTATTCTCAATATAATTCTTAAAGCCTTGGCAGGCATCTTCGCAGCCCCGCCATACCACCATATAAACAGTGGCTGGATTACTCGCATTAAAGACTTGAGCAGCTGACACAAGAATAGAAGTACTGGTTAGCATGAGCACAAATAACCATTTCATGATTCAACTCCCACATCACTATTGGCATCTGGCACCCTTAAAAAGATAAACATTAATAGCGCTGACAATAAAACGCCCAAACCCACAAAGGCCATCGCTTCACCAAAATCATAGATGGCGAGCAAGGTGGCAACTAACACTGGACCTAACACACTACCAATTCGCTCCGCCGTCCTTAATATACCTAACACTCGAGTACGCCCGACTTCTGGCGTCGACTCAGCAGCTTCTAAAGCAGACGCAATTAATGGCGCTTTTAATATGGAATGAGCAATACCCATCAAGGCAACAGCCAATAAAACCTTATAGAATGAGGCTTCACCATATAAAGAGATCAAGACACCTCCCGACAGCACAGTCCCTAACAAAACAAGCTCTTTCATCTTGCCTGATTTATCGGCTATCCCTGATGCTAATGGGCTCAAAGGGATAATAATCAAAGAATAAACCATCATGACACGCCCTATTTCTGATTGACTGGCATCTAATGACACTAGGTATAAAGGCACCATAAAATACAAAAAACCAGTCAGAATGATTTTTGTTGGTATCGCGCAGAATATAATGATGCAAACAAACTGAGTATTACGTGCAAGTAACAATAAACTTCCTTTTGCATCTATATTCGCTACTGATGATGCCGTACTCACTTTACCTGAGAACATTCTCCAGGCCAGCACACCAGCAAAACTCGACAGTATGGCAGACAGTAAAAATACGGGCTGATAACCCACTCTGTCAGCAATAATCGCCCCTAAAGCCGTACCACACATGGTGGCAGTCATCAGGACACCCACAAAAATAGCCATGCCTTTTGCACGATTTTGCGATGAGACAACCGCTGCTATATAGCTCTGACAACTGATCGTAATGACAGCGTAGCCTATCGCGGTAACCCCCCGAGCTATGACAATATCTGTTGCTGACTCTGCAAAATAACAACCAAAATAGCCTAATATTGCCGGAATCAATCCAATTAAAAACAGCGGCTTTTGCCCCCATCTATCAACCCAACCCGCGGCAAAAGGCGTCGTTAGAGCAATCATCAGCATAAAAACTGAGATAGGTAGACCTAACATCACATCTTTAGATATCCAAGAGTCCGCTTCATAAAGCTCAGCGACAAACAGTGGCATAAATGATTTTTGTAATTCTTCGGCTAGAGAGAAAACAAATAATGGAATACGCGCATCCACAATATCGCCGTCTTTCACATTTAATACATTTTGCAAATGAAATTTCTCTGCCACTTTATGCAAACGTGATTTTGCAGAGGTTTCAATTTTTTGAATATTTTCTCGCTCTACAACCTTCACTGCAGATTGAAACTGAGCTTGTAGATCCCTGGAGTCCTGGTTTAGCTTACCGATAAAGTTGCCGAATACCCCTTTGGTCACCACTTTTTCATTAACTGAAAAGTCGCCCTCCGCTTGTCGCTGCAATAAATTTTCTGATTCTTTTAAGGGCTCAGAAACATAAAACATGACCACAACCATGACAACTTCAAAACACACCAAGAGCACGGCAACCAAAACAATCACAACATCGAAAAAGACGTCTGTTAATTGGGATTGAATGAATCCAGAGTCCAACCCCACGACCACATAACCTAACGCAGCACCCTCTAACGTCATATCCAACTTAAACAAGTTACCCTTGGCATCTTGAGGAGATGACGAATCAAAGAAAAGTTCAAATAATCCTACCCCCCCTTGTGTAAGCCGCTCAAGCAAGCCCTCCTGTAGAAAGTTGGACGCTCCGACATTATAAGATTCGGCCTTAACCCTACTCAAATTAGGCGTATTCCCTGCGCTATAAAGCAAACGTCCATCATCAGAAACAATGGCAACAAACGTTAGTTCAGGGTATTTATATAATGTATCTGATAGATAAGAATCCATGCCTTTAATTTGATCAAAAGGAATGCCAACGCTCGTTGCTAGCTGCACATCATCATGAATAACTTCAGCCACGGCATTGGCTTTTTTTAGCAACTCTGGCTCTAAGGCAAAATCAAATTCAATGAGGGTATATAGGGTACTTAATACTGAGGCAAATAATGCACTTAACACTGTTACCAGAATAAGCCGGCTATTAATGAAACCTGACATACTTTTCACTTCATTCATTTAGATAAACCCTCAGCGTCTTGTTTCGCTCTAAGGGCTTGAATTTCATCTAACTCACTTGCTACCTTCGCCTTCATCTGCTCACCTTGTTTCATTTGCTCTGCCAACTTAAAGGCTAAAGTACCCTCTGGCGCATCAAAATCTGCAATCTCCCTACCCCCTCCTGTATATTGTTCTATCAGGTGAATTACGCCACTTATGTCTCCAAAACATAACCTAATAATGATAAACACCAGCAGGGAGAATAATAAAAATATTCCGACTGTCATCTCTAACAGATGCAATCGCACTTGTGCATAGGTGCCTGAAAAGGATGATTTATCATATTGAATAACAACACTTCCAATGAGCTCATCGAAACTATTTTTTATCTGTCGGCCACTGTAAAAGTCTTTATCTGTGGCTAATAACCAATTTACTTCCGCTGACCTCAAGGCTCTTTTAGAGAGACTTTCGTCAACAAACTGGCCTACCATTTGTGAGTCAGTTGAGAATAACACCGCGCCATCATTACCAATAATATGAATTAACTTAACGTTTATATCTCGTGACTTTGCTCTTTCCATTAAGTCGGGCAAGTTATTGGCTGATTTTAAATGTATGCCAAGCCTCTCGGCTTTTAAAATCGAACTTTCTAAGGAAGAGGAAATCACCTCCAATTTTGATGATACAACCCCCGACATCAAGCTATCGAATTTCATATAATTAATAAGGTACAGTAAACTTAAAACAGCCATAAGAATCAGCCAGACCGTCGCAACAAATCTGAGATGAATCTCAATAAATATTTTCATTATTCAACTATCTCCATGCATAATCGATGAAAAACTCGCTAGCCATTCCCTATTCTAAAAAGGATAGATCAATCTATTCAGCACACAAAAAAATAAAAATACCGATATAAAAACCAATTAGTTATATAAAAAGTTACCCAACCAATTAATTTTTTATATTATTTAACCATTGTGTAGAAAGCGTGTAATTCAAAAAAATAATTTACAAAACACCCATTTAATCATAATTCTTTTAAAAAACGTGACAATAAGCACGGATATTTTACATAATGCTAATTTAATGGCGCCTTTTATAGAAAAGACATCATTGCTTACTTGCGCTTTACAGCTCAAACAGCATTTCTATCAAGAGACAGCCGTAGAAACTCAGTAGCAGTCTCATAAAATCTGGCAGAGAAGACATATAAGAATGAATTGGAATATCGCTATCGATTACCTTGGACTTGGCCAATCTCAAATGCATTGGCTCGTTAAAATCCTCAGCATCATTGCCATTACCCTCATCGTAGACCTAGTGGTATCAAAACTCTTATCTCGTCTTCAACTAGGACTTAAAACAACCAAAAACCCCTGGGACAAAGCTCTTTTATTAGCGGCAAAACAGCCTATAAAATATTTTATATGGGGACTTGGCATCCTTATCATTTCACAAACTTCAAATGATGAAATCGGCTTCTTCTCTGCAACAAGCATAGAGTCCTTTCGAAAAGTAGGCCTGATAGCGTTACTCACCTGGTTCATCTCACGCCTAGTGAAGAACAGCGAACAGATACTTGTTTCACCGACAAAGATGAAACACCCAATGGACATTACGACAGTGTCCGCGATCGGCAAGCTTATTAAGGCCAGCCTCTTCATCATCTCCACCTTAGTTGTACTACAAACTATCGGTGTCAGCATTTCAGGTATTTTGGCATTTGGTGGTATTGGCGGAATTGCAGTTGGCTTTGCAGCGAAAGATCTACTCGCTAACTTTTTTGGGGGCTTGATGATTTATTTGGACAGACCCTTTTCAGTAGGTGATTGGGTTAGGTCCCCAGATAAAGAAATAGAAGGCACAGTTGAACATGTTGGTTGGCGTCAAACGAGAATTAGAACCTTTAACAAAAGACCCTTATATGTCCCCAATGCCACTTTTTCCCTTATTTCTGTCGAAAATCCCTCTCGAATGTCACACCGACGGATATATGAAAAAATTGGAATTCGATATGACGATGTGGATGCACTTGCGAGCATTATGGATGATGTTAAAACTATGCTGAAGTCGCACCAAGACATAGATAGCAGTCAAACTATGATAGTTAACTTCAATGAGTTTGGACCATCCTCTCTCGACTTCTTTGTTTATACCTTCACTAAGACGACGAATTGGATTAGGTTTCATGAAGTAAAACAGGACATTTTACTTCAGATTATAAAAATCATTTCAACCCACAAAGCCGAGCTGGCGTTCCCAACCCAAACACTTAAAATTCAAGCCGAGAAAGACATTCGGTTAGCGCCTTAAATAAGCAATCTAATGAAGCCCAACTATATGCGCTTCATTAGATTTGGTTTGAGCTATAACAACAGTTCAACTAAATCATCAACCAGAAGGTCAGGCTCCAATGAGCTTAAGTCAACGCCTTGATGATAACCGTAAGTAACCAATACATTTTTAAAACCAGCGGCAACAGCGGCTCGACTATCTGTTTGAGAGTCACCTATCATCACACACTGCTCGGCCTCAGCTTCAATCGCCTCAGCGCAATAGAGTAAAGGCATGGGCGATGGCTTTTTTTCATCCAAGGTATCCGCCCCTAGAATCCAGGAGAAATAATCGCTGATTTCGAAATGATCCAGTATCGGCTTAACAAAGGCGCTTGGCTTATTCGTAATTAGCGCAATAGGGACACGATTCGACTTTAACGCTTTAAGTAGATCCAAAACATTGGCATAAAGTTGCGTTTTTTGAGTTAGCTTATCTTTATAGGCAAGCAAGAAGCTGCGATAACAGGCTTCATATAAGCCATCATCAATTTCAGCCCACGTCATGGCTTGAATCACTAAGTTTGAAGCACCATGGCCAACCCATTGACGAACTAAGACTTCACCCGCGGCTTTTTTACCCTGCTCTAACAAAAAAGTATCAACCGCAACAGCCAAATCAGGCACGCTGTCAACTAAGGTGCCATCTAGGTCAAAACACACAAGCTGAGGCCAAGCATCAAACCATTTTTTAAAATGTCTAGGGATTCTCATTAGCGCACTACTTTCGCTAATTCGGCTCTCATAGTATCGATAGCAACTTTATAATCAGGTTTGCCAAAAATAGCTGAACCCGCTACAAATGTATCTGCTCCAGCGGCTGCAATATCAGCAATATTCTTTTCACTTACACCACCATCAACTTCAAGGCGTATGTTATAGCCACTCGCATCAATAAGTGCACGAGCTTCTCTGAGTTTGTCTAAGGTTGCTGGGATGAATTTTTGTCCACCAAAACCCGGGTTTACCGACATTAGCATCACCATATCAAGCTTATCCATGACATGTTTCATATGGTGTAAAGGCGTTGCCGGGTTAAACACCAAACCCGCTTTACAACCTGCTTCGCGTATCATCTGTAAAGACCTATCAATATGTTCGCTTGCTTCAGGGTGAAAGGTAATATAACTTGCACCCGCTTTTAAAAAGTCTTCAATCATGCCATCGACAGGCTTAACCATAAGATGCACATCAATCTCAGCGGTCACACCATAATCACGTAAAGCTTTACATACCATTGGTCCTATCGTTAGATTAGGAACATAATGATTGTCCATCACATCAAAATGAATAATATCTGCACCCGCATTTAGTACGGAGTCGACCTCTTCACCCAAACGCGCAAAGTCGGCAGCAAGAATTGATGGTGCTATTACAAAATCGTTCATATCGCTAATCCAAGATTAAAATTTGGCTTATTCTAACAAGGCTTTAAAGATAAGTATTTATGAGACATAAAAATAAGATAAAGGGATTCATCCTTATTCTATTTATCCTACCCTACCTTGCGTTTTCTGCAGGTGAATCAAATGAGGATACTCCTCAGACTGCAAACGAAGAGACAGATAATACTCAAACAGAACAAGCCCCTAAAAAAGCCCCACTAGTGCGGAGCTTTACACCCTCCCAGAAAAGTCGTGTTGAGGCTCTAATAGCGCAAATTGAAAAAAGCGCCCCCAATGAAGTTGAATCATTAAATTTTCAAGATGAAAGCTTTCTCGCCCTCTATCGAGCGGCCAGTAACAGTCAAGCGCAAGGTTGCATCATCCTTTTACATGGTAATAATGAGCACCCTAACTGGCCCAATGTTATCAACCCTGTACGAATGAATATGACCGAAAACAGTTGGTGCACCCTATCAATTGAAATACCAGATAGTAGCGAAAAAGAGTCGTTGAGTTTTATCAAAGAAACACCGGATACTGAAACGGTCGCTGAAAGTGATGGAAAACTACCCAATGAAGAGACTGTATTTGGTCGCATAGGGGCAAGCATAGCGTATGCAAACGAGCAGGGAATAAGCAACATCAGCTTATTAGGCTATGGCACAGGGGCAACCTATGCATTGAAATACAGCGCTGAAAACAAATTAAATACAGGGGCGTTAATTTTAATATCAACGACCATGCCCGGTACTAGCCCCCCTTTTGTAATGGCCAAATTACTAGCAAGCAGCTTGCAGCCTGTTCTTGATTATTACATCCAACCCAATCAGCTAGATAAGCAATACGCAAATGCTAGACGCACCGCTATGGGACAAAGAGAAACACAAAACCCTATCTACACTCGAATCAAGGTCACAAGTAACAGCCAATTTTCTATTGATGAAAATCAGCTTATTCAACGTATCAGGGGGTTTTTAAAGCAAAATACCAAACAAAGGGAGCAACTAAAACGACTCCCTATTATTCGAAAATCGTTATTTTACCAAGCCCCTTAAATTCACACCTTACGTATTTTTTTAATAAGATCGTAAGCGGCTTGAATTTCCTGAGTGCGCTCTTTCGCAATCAAGATCATCTCGTCAGGCAAACCTTTCGCTGTCATTTTATCAGGGTGGTTTTTACTCATTAATCTACGATAGGCTTTCTTGATGTCAGCATCACTCATATCCGCACTTACTCCAACGGCATCATAAGCGGCTTGCAACATCTCTTTATCATTTAAATGACTTGTCGATCCGCCATTTTGACGAAACTGTGCCTGCTGTTTAATTTGTAAATGTAATTTTTCAAATTCAGCAACACTTATCCCTAAATGAGCGCAAACTTGAGAAACAAAGGACTTCTCTTGTAAACAAAAGTCACCATCTGCATAAGCAGACACCAAGAGTATTTCAATTAAGGTCCGTGTTAAGACACTTTTATCGCCCACAACCTTTTGAAAGTTAGCAAGTACCTCAACCAAATCAAACGACGCCTCTTTACCTTGATTAAAAAGCGCTATTGCTTGCTTTTTAGCATCGTCAGACAAGCCCATTCGATTCATAATATCAGAGGCTAGCTTGATCTCTTCTGTTGATACCACTCCATCAGCTTTTGCCAATCGGCCCATTAATAGGAACAGGGTCTGGAAAAACGCCGCCTGTTGCTGACGCACAGATCCACGCTTAATATTCAAACCTGCTAGGTTTGATTTTCCACTATCAATAATATGACCAACCACTAATCCGAGTAATATGCCCCATGGCCCAACAAACAAATACCCTAAAACAGCCGCAACCAGCTTCCACATGTTAACTTTTCTCCAGAATCAGTAGCCCCAATAGCACAGGTTAGATTATCATCTAGCACAACTTATTACCCTTAAAGGGATTTTCACCTTGCTATGCACAAATTGTTTAAAGCAGCCAGTATACAACGCATGACCAACAAGATTCCTGCCAAGTTCATTTTTTTACACAGTATTTTCTTTATTTCATCTGTTTCAGCGGCTGAATTAGATTGGTTCCCTAGGGAAGTCTTAACTGAGAAGCAACAAAGCTCAGTCAATCAATATTGCCAAGGTGCCTATCTGGATCAATGGCAAGCAAATCCTAATCCGAACACCCGAATTTTGGCCGATATTATCATTCGCACAGACGAAGGCAAAATGCGTTTACAGGGCGGTGCCGAAATATTACAACCAGAACAATCCTTTAAAGCGAATCAAATTACGGGCGAGCTAAACAAGCATTACCAGTTGTCAGGAAATGTAATAAGCCGAAAGCAAGGCCAACTTATTACGGCTTCAAACGCTCAAATCAGCAATACACCGGCTGGCAGTGAAGCAAAATTTGAAGATGCTAGTTTCGTATTCCACTCAAGCGGAATACGTGGAGAGGCAGTCAGTATTAACAAAACGAAAAACGGTGTGATTTTCATAGAAGAAGGTTTTTATACCACCTGTGAACCTAACAGTGGCGGTTGGCAATTATTTGGAAGCGCGATTGAACTGGATCCGACAGCTGGTTTTGGTACCGCCAAACACGTGCAAATCCGCATTAATGGCTTTCCTGTATTTTACTTTCCTTGGATGAAATTCCCACTAGATAAACGTCGGCAGACAGGTTTTTTATTCCCTACCTTTGGCTACTCGGGTGACAAAGGCCTCAGTTTATCAACGCCTGTATACCTTAACCTCGCACCTCAACTTGATGCGACAATTACCCCAAACTTGGTTGAGCATGAAGGCGAAGGTTTTGATCTAGAAGCACGGTATTTAAACCAGTTCGGTCAAACAACTTATGAAGAGTCTAGTTTTTTTCATGATACAGAAAACCAGCAAACTCTCAGAAAACTTGAGTCAACGCAAAATATATCCAAGCAGATAAGTGCCTATGTTTTATTAGAAGATAATCCAACAGAAAACAAAATACCTGAAGTCAGTTCTATCAGTCTTGGTGAAGAAGACAGCTATGAACGTAGCGCGAAGATCGGCTACCAAGACGGGAATTTAGCATCATTTATTGCAGTAAAACGCTATCAAACCCCCTTAAGTACAAATAACCAGCCCTTTGAGTGGAAGCCCAGAATTGAGTCGTCCTATCGTTATGATAACGAACGGCTGAGTTATAAACCTAACTTACAATACACTCAATATGAAGACCCTGATAGAACCACCACAGATGGCTCACGCACGGTTATCAACCAAGACATTAACTTTGATATGACTAAACAATGGGGATTTCTGAACCCTGGATTATTGCACCAATATCGAGAGTATGACCTGCACAGCTACACAAGCAATTCAGATTATAGTGCCAGTACAAATCATTTGAGCTACTACCTAGATACAGGGTTAACGTTTGAACGCACCTTAAATATCAACTCACAACCTTGGCGTCAGACATTAGAGCCTAAGTTTAGCTACCTAAATGCGCCCTATAAAAATCAAAGTGACATACCCGGCTTTGACACCAGTGAAAAGTCACTCACTTATTCACAAGCCTTTAGTCACACTCGTTTTAGCGGCAACGATTGGATTGGCGATACCGAGCAATTCACCTTCGGCCTAGAAAGCCGCATTTATGATCAAAGCAATAACGAACGCTGGAACTTTAAACTGGGACAGGTTTTTTACCTGGCAGATAGGCAAATAGATATTGATACGGGTGCTGATGACGTAGATGACAACAGCTATGAAGCCAAAACAGATAGCTCAAAAGAAAGCGCTGTTCTAAGTGAGATAAACTATAAACACAATGAACTTTTTAGTGTTTCTTTAGCTCTTAACTACAGCACGTCAAAAGAAGATTTGGAGCTTGGCAAGGTATCAACAACGTTTTCCCCTAGCAATGGTTTAAGATTCAATGCAAGTTATTTATACAGCATAGATGAAGACACACGCGTCGCTGACACCAAGCAAACCTCTTTCTCAACAATTTTACCAATAGATCAGAACTGGACGCTTATGTATCAGGAGAATTATGATTTTATTGATGATTTAAGAACCAAAAAATCTGCGGCTGTTGGCTTTGAAAACTGTTGTGTAAAAGCCCAGTTAAGCTATCAACATTGGCGAGATAGCGATGAGGACTTTCAAAAGGGCCTATACCTTAAATTTATATTACGCAGCCTTAGCACCATTGGAAAAGACAATGGAGTAAGCAGCATTAATGATTCTTACTGGAACTCAGGAAAAGTTGGATACGAATAATGAATAAATTTTTTACCTTAATTTGCTCAAGCTTAGTGATGGTTAGCAGTTTTAGTTTTGCAGCAACCAAGATAGACGGTATTTCTGCCATCATTGATTCTAAAGCTATTTTAGAGAGTGATATTAGGACACGTTTTAGCATCATTAAAGACAGAGTACCGGGTGGAATAATGAGCGATAACGTTCGCCGTCAAATTCTGACTCAAATGATTAATGAAACACTACAAGTTAATTATGCAGATCGCCTAGGGATTCGCATTAGTGATCAAGAGACGAACAAAGCTGTTTTAAATGTTGCCGCAAAAATGAAGTTAGACCTTACCGGTTTAAAAAAGGCATTAGGCCACCAAGGTATTGATTACTCAATCTATCGAACTCAAATCAAGAATGAGATTCTTTTAGGTAAAGTAAAAAGCCAAGTTGTGCGCCAAAGAATCATTATCAGTGAGCAAGAGGTCAACGATTTTTTGAACTCGGACGAGGCCTTAACTAAAAACAATGACCAAGTTCACCTAAGGCACATATTAGTCAGAGACAATGAAAACGCGACTAGCCTGGAACAGGTTAATAGCATTAAAGACAAGATACAGACTGAGCAAGACTTTATTAACCAAGCTATCTCGTATTCAAGTGGCCAATTTGCACTGGAAGGGGGAGATTTAGGCTGGCGTCCATTAAATCAGCTACCGCTAAGCTTTATTAAATCAATAAGCAGTAATAAAGGTCCTTTTTTTGGCCCTATCGAAAGCAGCGCAGGTCAGCATCTACTTTGGTTGATTGATAAAAAAACATCTAAAAATGCACAGCAAGAACAAACCAAGTCGCGTCATATTTTGCTATCAGCGAATGAGATTCGAAATCAAACACAAACAAAAGAAGCGCTTGAAAACATCTATCAACGCCTTTTAAAAGGTGAAGATTTTGCAACTTTAGCCAAAGAGTTTAGCGAAGATAAAGGCTCAGCACTTAAAGGTGGCGATCTGGATTGGACTGCACAAGGCACCATGGTACCTGAATTTGAAGCCGTCATGAAAGAAACACAGGTGGGTAATATTAGTAAACCATTTAGATCTCAATATGGTTGGCATGTACTTAAAGTGGAAGGTCGCCGCAGCCAAGACATTGGCGACAAGATCAAGCAAGCAAATGCCAAGAAGACCCTAGTGGCTAGAAAGCAGGACCTTGTTTTAAGCCAATGGCTTGACGAACTTAAGAGTAAAGCCTTTATTGATATTAAGACCCAGCCTTAGTTACACTGTTGCCATAGAGCTAAACCCTAGCGCCCACATAAGTAGGCGCTTCAATTTTAGGTTGCCCACAAGTGAAGCCATACATACCTACTATTTGCATTACCGGCGGTGAACCTGCTGGCATTGCACCAGATATTATCTTAAAAGCCCTACAACATGACTTTGATGCTCGCATTATCGTTTTAAGCTCAAAACCTATTTTAGCCCAAAGAGCGGAGCTGCTTAATATGGCTGCAAACATTGTTTGCCATGATTCAGCCGCAGATGCGCCTTGTCATCAGACCGGAAATATCCACCTGCTACCAATTGACCACGACCATCAAGTCACACCAGGTCAATTAGATACAAAACATGCTGACTATGTTTTAAAGACACTTGAAGTCGCTGCTGATGGATGTCTAACAGGAGAGTTCGATGCCATAGTCACACCGCCTGTCCATAAGGGCATATTATGCGAAACGGGGACACACTTTAGCGGCCACACAGAATTTTTCCAACAAAGGTGTCAATCAGACCAAGTAGTCATGATGCTGGCAACGCAAGGATTAAAAGTGGCATTAGCCACCACTCACCTACCCTTAAAGGATGTGAGCCAAGCCATTAGCAAAGAAAGCCTTACTCAAGTGATCGTTGCGCTAAACCAAGATTTAAAAACCCGCTTCGGCGTAGAAAAGCCCAGGATATTGGTTTGTGGACTAAACCCTCATGCAGGTGAAGACGGCCACTTAGGAATGGAAGAAATAGAAACTATCATTCCCGTACTCACTAATTTAAATGAAAAGGGCATGGACCTCATAGGTCCACTGCCTGCTGATACGCTTTTCTCACCCAAAAATCTAGAAAATTGTGACTGTGTTCTTGCCATGTATCACGATCAAGGCTTACCTGTGTTAAAATACAAAGGCTTTGGCAATGCCGTTAACATCACCCTGGGGTTACCTATTATCAGAACCTCTGTTGACCATGGCACAGCACTTGACCTTGCCGGAACAGGTGAAGCCAACGAGGGCAGTTTAATTATTGCGATCAATCACGCCATTGAAATGGCTAACAATGCGAAAAAGTTTCCTAAATGAGCAAAACACAACCCCACAAGGCGAGAAAACGCTTTGGACAAAATTTTCTTCATGACCATGGCGTTATTCGTAACATAGTCGCTTGCATTGCCCCAAAAAAAGGCCAGCGAATTGTTGAAATTGGTCCAGGTAAAGGCGCACTAACACACGGCATTATTGCCGCCACTGAATCTATGGATGTCGTCGAGCTGGATAGAGATTTAATTCCAATATTAAAAGCTAATCTTTCCAACTACCCTGACCTGCGCGTTCATGAAGCTGACGCTATGAAATTTGATTTTTCTCAGCTAGCAAGCGAAGGCAACATTCGAGTCGTTGGTAACTTACCGTACAACATCTCTACACCTCTTATCTTTCATCTACTTAGCCAAGCCAACATCATTGATAACATGCACTTCATGCTGCAAAAAGAAGTTGTCGATAGACTTGCTGCAAGGCCCGGTGACAGCTTATACGGCCGCCTAAGTGTGATGACTCAGTATTACTGTCAAGTTGAGTCCCTATTTATTGTTGGTCCAGAGTCTTTCGACCCTGCCCCTAAAGTCGATTCAGCCATCGTCCGCATGACACCATATAGGGAAAAGCCCTACTTAGCAGATAGTTTAGAAACACTAGAACGCACGGTTAGGTTAGGATTCCAACAAAGACGTAAAACCCTTAGAAATAATTATAAGGGTATTCTTAATAATGACGATTTTGAAATCCTCGAAATAGACCCAGGCCTAAGACCAGAAAGACTGGATGTGCCTGACTTTGTCAAGATCTCAAACTACCTTGATACCAAGGAAGACAATAGTGTCAAAGCATAATATCAAGATAGAGGTTAGCACCGAATATTTAGCTGAGCAGTCTACCCCAGACGAACTAAGGTTTGTCTTTGCCTATCATGTTCAAATCCATAATGAGGGCAAGACCAAGGTTCAACTAATGTCTCGCCACTGGATCATTACTGACGGCAATGACAAAGTTCAAGAGGTCAAAGGTGCTGGCGTTATTGGTCTGCAACCCACACTTGAAAGCGGTGAAAGCTTCCAGTACTCCAGCGGAGCCGTAATCGACTCCCAAGTTGGTGTAATGCAAGGCAGCTATCGCATGCTTGATGAAGATGGCCAATTCTTTGATGCAGTCATTCCTGCCTTTAAGCTGGCTATTCCCAATATCATTCATTAGGACAACATCATGGCTACCTATGCGATAGGAGACATTCAAGGCTGCCTGCAGCCACTCCTTAGCCTTCTAAAACAAGTCTCATTCAATCCAAAACAAGACACTTTGTGGATTGCTGGAGACTTGATCAATAGAGGCCCTGATAGCCTAGAAACATTAAGGTTTCTCTATTCCATAAAAGAGAGCTTGAAGGTCGTCTTAGGCAACCATGATTTACACCTATTAGCGATAGCAAGAGGTCACTCAAACTTAAAGCGAAGTGATACTCTTGCTGATATTTTAAATGCCCCCGATAGAGACACCTTACTAGATTGGCTACAAATTCAACCACTTTGCCACTACGACCCTGAATTTAATGCCATTATGTCCCATGCAGGAATTCCACCCTGCTGGGACCTAGAGCAAACGTTATCTTATGCAGAAGAAGCTAGCTCACTTTTAAAATCTGAATTTGCCAATGATTTTTTTAAAGTCATGTATGGCAACAAACCAAACTTATGGCTGCCAGAACTCACTGGCTTTGACCGAATTCGCACCATAATCAACTATCTTACGCGCATGCGCTTTTGCGACCAAGACGGCAAGCTTGACCTTAAAACAAAGGAAGCCACAAACAAATCAGGTAATAAAGATTTTAAAAAGTGGTTTAAATTCCCTTGCAAACTGCCCAAAGATTGTCAGATTATTTTCGGCCACTGGGCATCATTAGAAGGCAAGGTCAAAAAGAAACGTGTACACGCACTCGATACTGGCTGTGTCTGGGGAGGAAGCTTGACCGCCCTTTGCCTAGATAACTGGCAAACCTACAGCACTCCATGTCCCACTAGCAGGCCCATAAAATGACATATAAATGTATAGACATCCAAGATGCGCTCCCCATCATTGAACAAGCAGCAAACATTGTTGATATTCGTGATGCCCTAAGTTATCAAAATGGTCACATGAAAAACGCCATCAACTTAAATAATGACAATATTGAACGCTATATCAGTGAACATGACGTTGAAACACCCCTCATTGTTTGCTGTTATCACGGCAATAGTAGCAAAGGCGCAGCAGAGTACCTTGCAAGCCAAGGCTTTAAAGACGTGTACTCGCTCAATGGCGGCTTTACTCAATGGTCCGCCCTACACCCAGAACGCTGCCAATCTGAGACATAATGCCTAGTAAAACGTTACCCTTTACCCATTACCTCGTTGGCGGTGCAGTTCGAGATGAGCTGTTAGATTTACCCATTATAGACAGAGACTGGGTTGTGACAGGCGCAACGCCAGCAGATTTATTAGCGCAAAACTTTCAACAAGTCGGCAAACTCTTCCCCGTTTTTCTCCACCCTAAATCGAAAGAAGAGTATGCGCTGGCCAGAAAAGAGATAAAACAAGGCCAAGGTTATACGGGTTTTATCTGTGATTTTTCGCCGGATATTTCATTAGAAGAAGACTTAGCGCGCCGCGACCTAACCATTAATGCTATCGCCAAAGATAATGAAGGGAACCTCATCGATCCCTACAATGGCAAAGCTGATTTAGAGCAGCGTATTTTTCGCCATGTCTCAGATGCCTTTATCGAAGACCCGTTAAGGGTTATTCGTGTTGCCCGCTTTAGTGCAAGGTTCCATGAATTTGGTTTTAGTATCGCACCAGAAACATTATCACTAATGACTCAGATCAGCCAATCAAGCGAACTTGAGAGCCTTAATCAAGAACGTATTTGGCGTGAATTAGAAAAAGCGCTTTCCTACCCTAATCCAGAGTGTTTTTTCGACACTTTAGCGCAATGTCAGGCCCTAGAGCATGTTATTAAAAACTTTGAATGGTCAGCAATAGCGAGCCAGATAGAAACATCGTCAGATAATATTTTTGAGAGATTAAATAATAAATACTTAGTGTGGGCCTTTTTATGTCATAAAACGCCACCAACGCTGTTAGCGGAAGCGTTAAACAAATTAACGTGCCCCAATCAATTTAAACATTATGCCAATCTAGTCTGTGAGTTCATGCATAGCGCTCAATTACCTATGGCTGCCGAGCAATGGGATAACTGGCTACACATATTAACCGCCATTAAAAAACCGCAGATATTTAATGAGTTTGTAAAAGTATTAAGCTTACTCACAAACACCAAGTCAGATGATTGGCAGGCATTACGGCACTTAGTTGCGGACATTAGTGCAAAAGATATGATGAAATTAGGCTTTAAAGGCGCAGAGTTAGGACTAGCGTTAAAACAAGCTAGGCTTGATAAACTTAAATCCAGTGACAACCCTTTAATCAGTCAAAGCTAAAGCACCTATTAACAGCATGCTTTAGCTTACTAAACACAGACGTTAATTAGATGCTCTGCGTCTAATTTTAACACCAACCGCAGAAGCTGCAGGGACAGCACCCGGCTTTCTAAGCGTCAACTCAATCTCAGTCAAAGCAAATTTAGTCATAAGCGATTCCAGCAGTCGTTCCGCGAGTGTCTCAATCAACTCAAAGACGTGTTCTTGGCAGTAGGCTGTTATGAAATTAGAGATAGCTTCGTAATCCAAGGTTTTTGACAAATCGTCAGTCATGGCTGGTAGACGATTGTCATGACTCATAACCAGATCAAATACCAGCTGCTGCTTAATTTTCTTTTCCCAATCATAAACGCCAATGACAGCGTCAGTTTGTAAACCTTCGATAAAAACAGTATCAGTCATTTTAATCTTTCTTCTTTGTTAAAGGTTTCAAGTCAGCCAAAGGCCACCTTGCTCTAATATCTAGTGATAATCCCGATGTTTGCCCGGCCAACAACCTTTGAGCACCCGCATAGGCAATCATAGCGCCATTATCTGTGCAGAACTCAGGTCTCGCATTAAAAACACTTGCCTTTATCTTGGCCAATTTCACCTGAAGATTAGATTGCAGACGTTTATTAGCACTCACACCTCCGGCAATCACTAACTGCTTCAACCCTTCCTGCTCTAATGCTCGTTTGCATTTAATCACTAGAGTATCCACCACAGCCTCTTCAAACGCTAATGCCACATCCGCTTTAAATTGCTCATCCATGCACCCTTCATCCATACCCTTATGAACAGCCGTTAGAAAAGCCGTTTTCAGCCCACTAAAACTAAAGTCTAGACCCGGCCTATCCGTCATTGGGCGTGGAAACTTAAGCCCAGCGCGTGGCAAGCCTTGCATTGCTAAAGCCGCAATTTGAGGACCACCAGGATAAGGCAGAGCTATCATTTTAGCCGCCTTATCAAAAGCCTCACCCGCCGCATCATCAAGCGATTGACCAAGCAGTTTATATTCACCAATCGCATCAACACGCACCAACTGAGTATGCCCACCGGAAACAAGCAAGGCCACAAACGGCATCTGAGGCTGCTTTTCTTCCAACATCGGAGCCAATAAATGCCCCTCCATATGGTGCACTCCAATAGTCGGAACGTTAAGCGCAAAACCTAAAGCACGACCGATAGTCGCACCTGCCATCAAAGCACCAGCGAGCCCTGGGCCTGTCGTAAAAGCAACACCATCCAACTGAGATTTAGTTAACCCAGCTTCGGCCAGCACTTCATCGATCAAGGGAATTGTTTTTCGTACATGATCACGAGAAGCCAACTCCGGCACCACACCACCATATTCAGCATGTTGTTCAATTTGCGAATAAATTTTATGGGCAAGCAAGCCTGCATCCGTATCGTAAATAGCGATACCCGTTTCATCGCAAGAGGTTTCAAGACCTAGCACTTTCATTACGGTTTATTCTCTTTAAAAATTCGATATTTAATTGCCTAACATTGTACCTTATCTCATACAGGTATGAAGTCTTAGGGCAGACTAAATTTCATTACCCAATGCATTTATATCCGTCGATAAAAGGATTTAACTAGACTTAAAGCTATAACGCGCCTACAATATGCCCGTTTTAAATAGATTAAATTAAAAGGCAGGTGATTTTCTTCGCCTTGGCATATGAGCCAAGCACTCTTTATTAGGTCAAATATTATATATAAGCGCTTTAAGATAGTGCTATACCTTAGCGGGTAGATAAAAGAGATGAAGTTAGGTCTATCTAATTGATATTGACCAATCATTATGTCTTCACATAACGTTTTTAATGAGTTTTATACTCTTTTTAATATTAAGCATTCTTCTTTTGAAAGCTTGCACAAATGAGAGTATTATCTCGGCGTTTTTTGTGAACAAATTTAAAACATTTAAATATAGGTAAATACATGCCAGCTGTAAAAGTAAAAGATAACGAACCATTTGACATCGCCCTACGTCGCTTCAAGCGCTCTTGTGAAAAAGCAGGTGTTCTTGCTGAAGTTCGTCGTCGTGAATGCTACGAAAAACCAACAACTCTTCGTAAACGTGCTGCTGCTGCTGCAGTTAAGCGCCATGCGAAAAAAGTTTCTCGTGAGCAGAAAAAATTCCAACGTTTGTACTAGGCCTACGCCTTAGCTTGTAGGCACAGCCTACCAGCACAAATGTTGACCTATAAACAAACATTGTTTTGTTTATAGTTAAAAAAACGGCTAGATTATTCTAGCCGTTTTTTTTTACCTTATTTTCAAACACCCTTTGGAGCCAAATAATGTCAGCACTAAAACTAGAGATTTCTGCAAAACTAAAAGTCGCCATGCGAGCAAAAGAAAAGGCACGTGTAACCCTTATCCGCACCATACTTTCTGAATGCAAAAAAATTGAAGTTGATGAGCGTATCGAACTTGACGACGCTAGAGTTCTTGCTGTTTTAGATAAAATGGTAAAGCAGCGCAAAGATTCAGTAAAACAATTCATTGATGGTGAACGCCAAGATCTAGCCGACATTGAGCTAGCAGAGATTGAGATATTAATAGACTTCCTTCCTCAGCCACTTAACGAAGATGAAATTAGAACAATCATCGAACAAGCCGTTGCAGAAACAGGCGCCAGCTCCATGCAAGAAATGGGCAGCGTAATGGCCATCGTCAAACCACAAGTTCAAGGCCGTGGCGATATGGGACAAGTCAGCAAGTTGGTAAAATCTATTTTAGGATAACCCCTAAAGACACTATTTATTCACCCCAAACTTAAGCAAGATACAGCCCGTTTGGGGTAGACTAAACTTTGACCGGACATTAATTATGGCAGGACGTATACCCGATCAGTTTATCGATGAACTCTTAGCACGAGTTGATATTACTGACATCATATCCTCTCGTCTCACTCTCAGAAAAACCGGTCAAAATTACAGCGCCCTTTGCCCATTCCACAATGAAAAAAGCCCTTCTTTTAGCGTAAATCCAGGCAAACAATTTTATTACTGCTTTGGTTGTGGCGCTGGCGGCAACGCCATCTCCTTTGTCATGGAAAATGACCACTTAGATTTTATCGAAGCGATAGAAGTGCTGGCAAAAGATGCTGGCATGGAAGTACCTAGAGAGCAAGGAGCGCCAGATAGATACGAACAAAATGCAGACCTTCTAAATCAGCTCACGTTAAGTGCAACTTTCTACCAAAAACAACTCATTGAGCATGGAGAAAAAGCAAAAGCGACTCAGTACCTATCTAAAGACAGAGGACTATCAGGCCAGATAGCCAAGGTTTTTGGCCTAGGCTTTGCCCCACCAGGATGGGACAATTTACTACAAGGCCTTGGCAAAAGAAGCGAACAGCAAGAACAACTCCTACTTGCAGGCATGCTGATAGAGAAAAAAGATCAAGCAGGCCATTATTACGACCGCTTTCGCGATCGCATTATGTTTCCAATTAGAGACTCTCGTGGCCGAGTCATTGCATTTGGAGGCCGAGCTTTTGGAGACGAAAAACCCAAATATCTGAACTCACCCGAAACCCCTGTTTTTCAGAAAAGCCAAGAACTTTATGGCCTATATGAAGCCAAGCAAAACACCCAACAACTAGATCACATCCTCATAGTCGAAGGCTATATGGATGTTATTGTATTAGCCCAATATGGCATAACAAACGCAGTCGCAACACTTGGCACCTCGGTTAACAGCAACCATATTCGCAAATTATTTAAGCTTGTCAGCAAGGTAACACTCTGTTTTGACGGCGATAAAGCAGGACGCGCCGCTGCCATTCGCGGCTTAGAAGCCACCCTACCCGTCATGCAAGACGGTAAACAAGTGCGCTTTTTATTCCTACCAGAAGGCGAAGACCCAGACTCACTCGTGCAAGACATAGGCAAAGATAGCTTTCTCGAAAAACTTGAAGATTCAAGCTCTCTATCTCATGTTTTATTTGATCATGCACGCAATCAAGTCACGCTAGCAGATGAAGAAGGCGAAGCTCAGTTTGCGCAAAATGTAATGTCACAGATCCAAACCTTACCAGACATTACCTACAAATCCGTCCTACTAAAGCAACTTGAAGAACAAGCAGGCATAGACACTAGCAAACTCTCAGCTCAAAAACCAAAATATCAAAGAGTTGAAACACCCGAACAAGAAACCCCATACCCTGAAGCAAGCTACGCTGAGTATAATGACATCCCCCTACCCGATCACCTCGCCTACGAGCAAGATGATTCTAATTATTCATACGCACCACAGCAAACAGAACACTACAGCCAACCAAGCAAAAAACCCTTTAAAAAACAGTTTGGTAAAAAGCCATTTGGCAAAAATAGCTGGGAAAAAGAAAGCGAAGCACCGCCCCCTATGGCGACAGCACTCAACCAAACTGAGCATGCTATCCTATGCCTTTTACTGCACCCTCATATTGCCAATGAGATTGACGTTAGTGACCCTTTACTAAGACAACCAGACCTAGATATTCAAATATTTAGTAAAGTATGGCGCTATTTCTGTAAAAATACGGACAAAAACCTAGGCCACCTGCTAGGTTCATGGCATAACCCAGAGCAAATTGGAAAAATTTATCAACTTTTAAACCATAAAGATGCTCACACAAAATCGAAATTAACCGATGCAAAACAAGAGGTTATGGATATGGTGAGTAGCACCGAAGAAAACCTTGGTTTAAATAACGCAATTTCACGCTTGAAAAGTAAGGGTAATGAAACCATTAAGGATAATAACAGCCGTGAAGAATTAAGAAGTCTTATAGAGCAAATGCGTAAGAAAAAGTAACACAGTTTTAACTTTTTCATACGTAAACACACTATAAATCTGGATAAATCTCATTGATTTTGCTAAAATTTACGGCTAATTCTTTCTAACGCATTCTAACATAGGTCGTCTAATGTCAGACAATCAACAATCACGCCTCAAAGAGCTGATCGCAAAAGGTAAAGAGCAAGGTTATTTGACCTTTGCCCAAGTTAACGACCACCTCCCTGATGACCTTTCAGATCCAGAACAGGTCGAACAAATCATAGCAATGATTAACGACATGGGGATTGTGGTTGGTGAATATGCTCCAGATAAAGAAAGCCTTCTTATGGAAGAAGGTGACTCTACTGATGAAGCTGCCGCTGAAGAAGCCGCTGCTGCACTAGCTGCCGTTGAAGGAGATGTCGCTCGCACAACCGATCCTGTTCGCATGTATATGCGCGAAATGGGAACCGTTGAGCTTTTGACTCGCGCCGGTGAAATCGCAATTGCTAAGCGCATAGAAGAAGGCACACGTGAAGTCATGGCTGCTGTTTCCTATTACCCAGGAGCAGTACAAGCACTACTTGATGCCTACGAAAAAAACAAAGAAGAAGAAGGTCGCCTAAGTGACATCTTCAGTGGTTTTATTGATGGTGATGGTGAAGAACCTGTTTTCGAAGAAGCGGTTCCTTTAGTCGAAGAAGTAACTGAAGAAGAACTCGACAAATCGACCGAAGAAAGCGAAGAAAACGGTGATGAAGAGGAAGAGGAAGAGACCGATAACGGCCCCGATCCTGAAGAAACTGCCCGTCGTTTTGGTGAGATCAAACGTCACCATACCGAGCTTCTTGCACTACTTGAAAACCACACCCGTCAAGACTCTATTGTTAAAGAGAAACAAGAAGAACTAAGCATAAGCTTCGCACCCATTAAGCTTGTACCTAAGATCTTTGATGTACTTGTTGATCGCGTCCGTAGCCGTATGAACAAGGTTCGCGAGCAAGAACGTATTATTATGCAAGTGTGTGTCCGTAAAGCAGGCATGCCTCGTACTGAGTTCTTAAAGCGTTTTCCGAATAATGAAACCAATACTCAATGGTTCCCGGAACAAGTTGCATCAGGCGCAAGTTATTCAGCTGCACTTCAAGAGAACGAAGCAGAGTTTATGCGTAGTCAGCGCAAACTACGTAACGTATCTAAAGATAGTGGCCTAACAATCGTTCAGCTTAAAGAGATTAACCGTCGCATCTCTATTGGTGAGACACGCGCTCGTCGCGCCAAGAAAGAAATGGTTGAAGCCAACCTACGTTTGGTTATCTCTATTGCTAAAAAATACACTAACCGTGGCCTACAATTCCTGGATCTTATCCAAGAAGGCAACATCGGCCTTATGAAAGCAGTCGATAAGTTTGAATACCGTCGCGGTTATAAGTTCTCTACTTATGCCACTTGGTGGATCAGACAGGCGATTACCCGTTCTATTGCAGATCAGGCAAGAACAATTCGTATTCCAGTTCATATGATTGAAACCATCAATAAACTGAATCGTATCTCTCGCCAAATGTTACAAGAAATGGGTCGCGAAGCTACACCAGAAGAACTTGCCGTTCGTATGGACATGCCTGAAGACAAGATTCGTAAAGTTCTAAAAATTGCTAAAGAACCTATCTCCATGGAAACCCCTATTGGTGATGACGAAGACTCTCATCTAGGTGATTTCATTGAAGATGACGGCGCTGAGTCCCCTATCGATACAGCAACGATTGAAGGTCTTCGCGAAGCAACGACCAGTGTTCTATCCGGCCTAACCGCACGTGAAGCTAAGGTTTTACGTATGCGTTTTGGTATTGATATGAATACAGATCACACACTTGAAGAAGTGGGTAAACAGTTTGACGTGACACGCGAGCGTATTCGTCAAATTGAAGCTAAAGCACTTAGAAAACTTCGCCACCCAAGCCGCTCCGAGCACTTGCGCAGCTTCTTAGATGAATAAGTTTTAATGCTTTTTAAAAAACCGCAGCTTGTCTGCGGTTTTTTTATATCTGTTTTTTTACAGACTAAACTTAGGCAATTGTCACAATTATGTCTTAAACTTAAAATATAATGAATCTTGATTAGTGTTTGGTAAAGTAATCTTGATGAACATATGACTATTGGCTTTCTGTATTGCCTAATTAAATACTGCAACAGTCACCACCAAAGGCTCTCAGAAAAAACGTCACACCTCTTCAGATTACCCCCTCAAATATCTTATCGATTGTTGATACCCACACACCCAAAGGAATGCACTAACACTTTGACATAAAATTAAACAATGATCCGACAGGAGTCATGCATATGGAAAAAGTATTTGTCCTAGACACTAACGTTCTACTCCATGATCCACTTGCCATTTACGCCTTTGCCGAACACAAGGTCGTGATACCTATGACAGTCCTAGAAGAGCTGGACATCATCAAAGACAGGCGAGATAAGGATGTCAGCCGAGAGGCCAGACTAGCCATTAACACCATAGATAAAATTGTCGGTAATGCCTCACCAAAAGAACTCCAAGCAGGCGTAGCCATACAAACAACATCAGACGATAACGCAAGATTTTCTGGCTGCCTAGCCATCTTCCCAGACCAACAAATCAAACAAAACGACAAGATTCCATTCCTAAATGGCAACCACGATCACGCCAACGACAATCGCATCATCAATGTTGCCCTTAGCCTTCAAGCAACTAACCCAAGAGACAGAGTCTGCCTAGTCACAAAAGACATTAATATGCGTATCAAGGCAAAAGGCTCAGGCTTAGAAAAAGTTGAAGATTACAAAAAGGACAGAGTACTAGATGATGTCGATCTACTAAGTAAAGGCTACGTCCATTATGAAGGACAATTCTGGGACACAATCAAAAAGGTGAAAACAGAAAGTCATGGCAGACACACAGTCCACTTACTACCTAGGGATGCAATAGATCAAGTTTTTACCAATATGTTTATCACTGACGATTCAGAATTTGTAGGTTTCGTTTGTAACCTGGATGATGAGCACATTTACTTACTGGATTTAAATAGAGCATCTCTGATGCACCAAAGCTTCTGGGGCATCAATCCACGAAACTTAGAACAAGCCATGGCTTTTTACCTACTTCGCCATGAGAACTCAGACCTAATGATAATGACAGGCCCAGCAGGGTCAGGCAAAACCTTACTCGCTCTCGCTTATGCATTACAAGTAAGCATGGAAGAGAAGCGCTTCAATAAAATCATTGTGGCCCGCTCAACCCCTCCTATGGCTGAAGATATCGGCTTTTTACCCGGCACTGAAGAAGAAAAAATGGCACCTTGGTTGGCTGCGTTTGATGATAATTTAGAGATACTTCACGGGGCGGATGAACATTCAATTAGCAGTATTGACTACGTCAAACAAAAAGCTAACATTCAATTTAAATCCCTTAACTTTATGCGAGGCAGATCCTTCAATAATGCCTTGATCATAGTCGATGAAGCCCAAGGACTCACTCAGTTCCAACTAAAGTCCATCGTCACCAGAGTCGGCTGTAATTCCCGCATTATCGTATTAGGTAATCTAGCTCAAATTGATAATAAATATATCACCCCACTCACGTCAGGACTCACCTACTTGGTTGAAAAATGCAAGCACTTTAATTACGCCAGTGTTATGCACGTAAACGGCATTGAAAGAAGTCGATTAGCGGAATTTGCTGAAGAGAATTTATAACAATATTCACTCACAAAAAAAGGGGAAGTACCAAGTACCTCCCCTTTTTTATCTTTAAAAACTTACTCTTAAAGCTGTTTAGCAAGCGCTGTAATTTCGTCCCACTTGCCCGCCTCAATCAAATCTTTCGGCACTATCCAAGAGCCACCTACACACAATACGTTCGGCAAAGCTAAGTACTCTTTATAGTTTGCAGGACTCACACCACCGGTAGGACAAAAGCTAATATCAGCCAAGGGACCCGAGAATGCTTTTAGCGCTTTAACACCACCATTGATTTCAGCAGGGAAAAACTTAAAGTGGTCATAACCATATTCAATCCCCAAAAGAATATCAGAGATTGTCGCGACAGCAGGCAGATAAGGGACGTCATATTCCTTACCAACAGCCAGTAGGTCTGGCGTCATTCCAGGACTAATAATAAATTGAGAGCCGGCCTCTACCGCTTGCACATATTGCGCACGCGTACAGACAGTACCAGCACCCACTATTGCTTCAGGCACCTGCTCTCTTAACGCAGAAATCGCAGCTAATGCAGCTTCTGTTCGTAAAGTTACCTCTAACACAGGCACGCCGCCTGCCACTAACGCTTTACCCAAGTTAATTGCTTGCTCAACATTATCAACCACAATAACAGGTACTACAGGGGTCGAAGTCATTACATCTCTGGGTGTTAACTGGCTAGCCATTATTCTATCCTTCAAAAAAATTATGAGTAAATCAAAGTTTCTATTCGCTATATCAACTAATAATCATGCCAATTACGACCATCTCGAATAGGTAACGCCATAGACGCTGCTGGCCCCCATGAACCTGACGCATACTCTTTTGGACGCTCGCTAGTTTGACTCCAAGCCTCCATGATACCGTCAACCCACTTCCAAGCCGCTTCAACCTCATCGTAACGCATGAACAAGGTTGCATCATTACGCATAACATCCAGCAACAGGCGCTCGTAAGCTTCAGGGCTTCGTTTATTATGAAAAGCCTCTGTCAAGCTCAAGTTCAAATCCACTGGCTGCAGATTCATTCCCTCACTTGCTCCTGGCACTTTATTCATAACAGTGAGTGATATTTTTTCTTCTGGCTGAAGACGAATAATCAGCTGATTACGCTGCATTTGACGATTGCTTTCATCACTAAAAATACTATGAGGAACCGCTTTATATTGAATAACGATTTCAGAATAACGCTCGCCTAAACGCTTACCAGTACGCAGGTAAAAAGGCACTCCAGCCCAGCGCCAGTTATCAATATCCGCTCTCAGAGAAACAAAGGTCTCAGTGCGTGAATTAGGGCTACTACCCTCTTCATCAAAGTAACCCTGCACTGAATTACCGTTCACAACACCTTTCGCATATTGCCCACGAACTGTTTTAGTATAGGCATTAGCACCCGTAATCGGTCGCAACGCTTTGAGTACTTTGATTTTTTCATCTCGTACTGAGCCCGCATCCATTCTTCCAGGCGGCTCCATTGCAACTAAACATAAAAGCTGAACCAGGTGATTTTGAACCATATCACGCAAAGCACCCGCCTTATCGTAATAGCCCCAACGACCTTCAACACCCACAGTTTCAGAAACCGTAATTTGCACATTATCAATATGCGCACTGTTCCAAAGTGGCTCAAACAAGGTATTACCAAAACGAATGGCCAATAAATTCTGTACTGTTTCTTTACCTAGATAGTGATCAATACGGAAAACCTGACTTTCATTAAAGTTCAACTTTACTTCGGTATTAATCGCCCTTGAAGAAACAAGGTCTCTGCCTAATGGCTTTTCCAATACAACACGCATGCGCTCTTCACTTAAACCGACATTGGCTAAAGAAGAACAAATTGGGCCAAAGAAATCCGGAGAGGTGGCTAAATAAAACACCACATCCTTATTATTTTCACCCACACCATGATCATTAAAGCGTGAAAACTCCGATGACTCTTGCGCATTGACAGAAACATAACTCAAACGTTCTTTAAATCTTGGCCAAGTTTCAGTATCGTCAATACTTGACGGCACAAACTCATCTAAAGCTTCCCTGACCTTAACTTGATACTCTTGCGCAGTCATATCTCGACGTGACGCGCCAATGACGCGTGTTGCTGGTGTCAGTAGACCATCCATATCTAGGTGATAGAGTGCGGGTAATAATTTTCGCATGGCAAGGTCGCCGCCTCCTCCAAAAATCACTACATCACAATCTTTTAAACGGGATTTACTCATTACTGTCTCCATTATTTGACGCTTTTACTAGATATGACGCGTATTTTGCACAACCAATTAAACCAGGATGCTCAGCCATTACGACAAACGTCGGTATCGCACTAACAAGGTGGCGCATACGCCCCTTTTCTTCTAATGCTTGACGAAATCCACTCTCGATAAATGCGGTTAGGTATCTTGGCACTATTCCACCGGCAATATAAACACCACCTCGAGATTCAACACTTAAAATTAGGTCACCAATTATGCGGCCTAAATAAACAAAAAACTGTTCCATGCAAGCCATTGCCAAAGGCTCTTTAGCGCTAAACGCTTCGCCTATTTCTGGTGCAGTTAATCTATCTAAACGCCCTTCTTTATGGGCCAAAGCGGCATAAATATTTTCCATCCCCATACCGGACAAGACACGCTCAGCAGACACTCTGTGATGTCGCTCACGCAAATAACCCAAGATATAGTCTTCCTGTTCAGTACAGCTTGTTAAGTCTACATGACCTCCCTCTCCAGGCAGTACGTAGCTTATTTCAGCCTGAGGTATCACACACGCAACACCCAAACCTGTGCCAGCACCGACAACCCAAGCAGGCTGACTGGCATCCACTTGCCCATCACCCACAGCAACCAGATCATCCTGTTTAAGAACATCCAGTGAATGGCCAATTGCGTCAAAGTCATTTAATAAAGCAAGTTTCTTATCCGCACCGAAATAATGTGCCAAATCTTCCCTTGTAAATTGCCAAGGGTTATTAGAAAAACGAATGAGGGTTTGATTTACAGGACCTGCTATTGCCAGCACAACAGCGGAAATAGATTCGATTGAGACACTTGTTTGTGACAGGTATTTATCCAGTGCTAAAAAGAGAGTGTCATACTCCTTACAAGGTAACACTCTAATTTCTTGAACCAAGGTATCGCCAATGGGAGCTAATGCAAATCGTGCATTTGTACCACCCAAATCAGCTATAAGTGCATAAGACATAACAAGACTCGATCTAAATTTTATGAAATTTTACTACATAATTTCACTAAAAAACATACAAAAAATGAATTTGTAACAAGAATAATGTAATAAAATTACATTTATTTTAAGCGGTTTAAGAATTTAAAGACTTTTGTTGGCACTGAACGCTTTCGATTATTTTTATAATCATATAAACGCTCATCAGCCAATTTTAGCAGCTGTTTGTAGTTATTAACTCTATCCGATACCACACTCGCCCCACCATAACTAATGGTGATTGGCACCAAGTTAGACTTATAGTGCAGAGGATTAGATTGTAGATACTCATGTAAAGATTCTGCTATTTGCAAACCATGATCTAATGACTTTCCTGGTAAAACGAAGACAAACTCATCTCCGGCAAAACGAAAGGCAAGCCCCTGCTTGTGAACATGCTTAAGCAATCTTTTGGCAATATACTCAAGCACCTCATCGCCGCAATTATGACCCAAGGTATCATTAATTGACTTAAATGCATCACAATCGAGAAAGGCAACAGTCAAATCTCTTTGCTCCTGTCTCGCTCGCTGAAATTCCCTATCTAACATCAATTCAAGTTGACGACGATTCAATAGCCCAGTGAGAGAATCTCGTGTCGCCAAGTACTCAAGCTTCTCTCGTGCTGTCACATTACTCAGGCAGATAGATATTTTTATCGCCAGCTGGTCGAGCAAAAAGGTATCTTTTAATTTGGGGTCATAACGCTCTTTGGTTGGGTCAGCCTGACAAAACAAGCCGACCAAAGCGCCATCTATTGTTAAGGGTGAAATAGCAAGCGACTGAACAACCCCCCTATAGATACTCGGAATGATAGCCTGACACTTAACGATACTCTCATTAACCAAAATTGTTTTGGCTGATGATTTAATCACATCAACCATATGAGAACGACGGGAAAACATAACACGATCACGCAAATTTGGCGTACGCTCCAAGCTTTCCATCAAATGAGAAAGGGGCGCCTCGTTAATCAAATTGACCCAAACATAAGGCACATTAAATTGCTTTTGAACTTCTTTGGTCAGTGTTGATACAAACTGATCACAGCGCCCAATCGATAGAATGCAACGCTCTATTTCAAAGAACTTCCGAGCGATCAGTTCGTTTTCCCTTACATTTTCTATCAGTTGGTTAATATCCTGCATATATGCTTCCAGCTATAAGCTACGCCATGAGTGACAGTATAAAAGTGTGACTATCAACGATTCATTAAACAGCGAGATAATGCAGCTAATCCGGCATTACTTGCCATTTGACAAAATAAAAAAGAAGTGACCTAGATCCCTAGTATATATCCAGCCTTAAATTAATAAACTTACTTTCTTCAAATACTTGTCTTTAAAGCAAATATTTTAAAAAAGAACGGCATATTTAAAATTTAATGTTAAAGCTTCCCAGCTTTTGTTCGATAGATAGGGAGAGACTAAAACGGGATACTAAATGAATATAATAAACATTGTTGAAACTCAGATTACGCAGCATTCACGGGCAGGAAGCTCAGTGTCTAATAGCGCGCAATTTGCTCTTTTAATGAGTTTATTTACGCAACCTGGCCCTTCAATTTTAAATGATGAAGATAGCCTAAACCAACACAGCTATCATGCAGTAAACCGTCCTATCAGCTTTAAACAGACCATTCATACTAACCCAGAAGCTAACATTGCATTATTAAAAGCCTTGGGGTCAGAACCTTTAATTGAAGCTAATTCTGCACCTTACGATGCACTAACAAGTGTCAATAACCTGATAGCGAGCGCTTAACCTCTCAAAATAGGTGACATGCCCTTAATAAACGATTCCATTCATAAGCATGCTTTTGTACACTTTTTTGATATGGTCGCCAAATAGCGCCGCCATCTGCCATAGAAAATTGCGCTAAAAAAGCCATCAATTCATTACTTGGTGGCGCCGCACTTTGCTGAATACGATTTAAATGCGACAAAACGTCATAGGCGGGCAGGTTCAACCTCGCTAAATAGGGCTGAATTTTTTCAACATAGTGAGATTTGAATTTTTGTTGAAGAAATATCATAGGACCACGACAAAAAACAGGGTCAGCCTCCAAGACTGATAAAGCTTTCGTTATACTAGTCAAATAATCCGTTAGTAAAACCAAACTCATTAACAAACGACCCGCATACTCACTATTATTAATAATTTTAAAGTGTCGCTCAAAGTCATCAAGTAGGCCTGAAGCAAGAATATCATCTACACTCACATCAGCATCAATCATTGAACCTAATTGGGCCAGTGCCGCTAACGATAAGCGCAAGTCATGAAACCCAGATGCATTCTTTGATAGAGGTAGATAACCATTCGACAAACTAAAAAAAACATCTGTTTCATCTGAATTAAATAAAGCATTCGCATAGGCCTTACTTAACTCTACTCGTTTATCCATTGCGACCTGCTTTAATTTCTTCTGCAAACTAGCGGATCCCATATCACATTCATTCAACGCCTTAATAACGTGAACCTCATAGAGGAAGCGCTGACTATTTGGCATCACCCGCCCTAAAATACTATTTTTATTCGCCACCAGAAAGCCAAGCTCACATTGCTGCAAAGAAAGAAAATCAATCAAGCCCAAATCAAATTGCGTTAATAGCTGCTGCTTCATCCTATAAGGTGGCAAAGAAAACTCAGGGAAGCGCTTCTTAGGCACTAGGATAGAAATCTCTTGATAGCGATTAAGGTCACTTACATAATCATCCAATAAATCAGATACATCCCTCTGCGGCAAACAAGCGGATAATAAAACACAAACAGCAAGCGTAATAATAAGCCTAATCATCCAACAAGATCTCATCACTAACATTCAACATAGATATATTTAGCATAGCGTCTAATTGAACTAGCTTGTTAATTCAAATTCACGACACAGGTAAACAGACATAAAAAAAGCGAGCCATTAGGCTCGCTTCTTAAAGACATAACATCGTAATTAATTACGTGACTTAGCAATCTCATCAGCTAACTCATCAAAGCTTTTACCCGCTTTAAACTGCTGATACAAAGCCTGATCATTATTCATTGATGTTTTTAATAAGTCTTTAGCTATTTGCTCAACACCGGCTGGGTCCAGTGCAACTAATACCACGATACCACCTGAAGGTGTTGGCATTTGGCGAATAATCTTCGAACCTACCAAGGTCTGATCAGTAATCTGCTTTGATACCGAAGTATTAACACGATCAACCGTCTCAGCATCACCCGCACCTGTCGTTTCGGCATATTGCTTGATCATATTTTGAATATCAAGACTCAACACTTGAGCCAGTTCAACACGCGATGCCGTTGCTGCCATTTGCTTCATGAAGTTTGGACCTGCACCAGACTTATCACTATAACCCACCGCAGTTAACTCATAACCTACCATAGGAGCACCACACACCCAATCAGGTGCCGCTGCGCCAGAGCCATCAGCAAACAAACAAGAGGCGACAGGGGCAGCCACAGCAACAGGAGCTGCTTTTTCAGGTGTTGAACCACATGCTACTAGTAAAGCTGAAGCCATCAAGGTTCCAAGTAAACGATATTTCATAAGATCTCCCTATTAATAAGCGCCAATACTGACCTTATTTAAATTTGTTACTCAATTTCTAGATTAGTGTTAGCGAATATTAAAAGTTATACCGCTAGCAGGCAAGGATAAAAAAAGGGAGAACGCAAAACGTTCTCCCTTTTTTGTAACACAAAAAGCTGAGGCTTACTTATTCAGTAAAAGCCGCTTTCTCTTCTTCTGATACATCTTTCATAGAAAGCTTGATACGACCACGTGCATCGACATCTAGAACTTTAACCAATACTTGTTGGCCTTCTTCTAGGAAATCAGATACAGCACGGATACGCTCTTCAGCAATTTGAGAGATATGAACTAGACCATCTTTACCAGGCAGAATAGTAACAAACGCACCAAACTCAGCTAGGCGAGCAACAGTACCTTTGTAGATTTTATCTACTTCAGCTTCAGCAGTGATTTCGTGGATACGAACCAAAGCAGCATCAGAAGACGCTTTATCAGCCGCATAAATACGTACTGTACCATCATCATCAAGATCGATAGAAGCGCCCGTAAGTTCAGTGATAGAACGAATTGTCGCGCCACCTTTACCGATAACATCACGAATTTTTTCTGGATCAATTTTGATTGACGCCATAGACGGTGCATTTGGAGATACTTCTGGACGAGCATAACCAATTACTTTAGCCATTTCACGTAGGATATGAGTACGAGCTTCAAGCGCTTGGCTTAGAGCAAGACCCATGATTTCTTCGTTAATGCCTTCAATTTTGATGTCCATTTGAAGCGCAGTAATACCTTCTGAAGTACCTGCAACTTTAAAGTCCATGTCACCAAGATGATCTTCATCACCTAGGATATCAGTAAGGACAGCAAAACCATCATCTTCTTTAATCAAGCCCATTGCGATACCCGCAACTGGCGCTTTAAGAGGTACACCCGCATCCATCATAGATAGACTAGCACCACAAACCGATGCCATTGAGCTTGAACCATTTGATTCAGTGATCTCAGATACGATACGAATTGTGTAAGGGAATTCTTCTTCTGAAGGTAATACCGCTTGAACACCACGACGAGCTAGACGACCGTGACCGATTTCACGACGACCAACACCACCCATGCGACCACATTCACCAACAGAGTATGGAGGGAAGTTGTAATGAAGCATAAAGCTATCTTTGTTTTCGCCCGCTAAACCATCACTCATTTGAGCATCACGGCTTGTACCTAGCGTACAAGTTACAATTGATTGTGTTTCACCACGTGTAAACAAAGACGAACCGTGAGTTTTGCTCAACATACCAACTTCAACAGCGATAGGGCGAACAGTTTTGTTATCACGACCATCAATTCGAGGCTTGCTTTCAATTACGCGGCGACGAACTGTGTTTTTCTCAAGTTTAGCAAATGCTTTAGTCACATCTGCTTCAGCAACATCAGTCTCTTCAGAAACCAATGCAGCAACAGCAGCAGCACGAACTTCGCCAAGCGCGCTATAACGGTCTAGCTTTTCACTAATACCGTAAGCCGTTTCAACTTGTTCTGCAAAACCTTCAGTGATAGCCGTTTTAAGCGCTTCATTTTCAGGCTCAGCTGACCATTCCCAACGAGGCTTGCCAGCTTCAGCTGCAAATTCAGTGATTGCTGTAACCGCTACTTGCATCTCTTTATGAGCGTAAAGTACAGCACCAAGCATCTCATCTTCAGTCAGCTCTTGTGCTTCAGATTCAACCATTAATACGGCATCTTTAGTACCAGCTACAACCATGTCCAACAAAGAACCATCTAGTTCAGAGTAAGATGGGTTTAGTACATAACCGTCGTCGTCATTAAAACCAACACGAGCTGCACCGATAGGACCATTGAATGGAATACCAGAGATAGACAAGGCTGCAGACGTTGCCAACAAACCAGCAATATCAGCATCTGTATCTGTGTTAGTCGACATTACAGTAATAACAACCTGAACTTCGTTCATGTAACCTTTAGGGAACAATGGACGAATTGGACGGTCAATTAAACGACAAGTTAGCGTTTCTTTCTCAGATGGACGCCCTTCACGTTTAAGGAAGCCACCAGGAATTTTACCAACAGCATAAGCACGCTCTTGATAATGTACAGACAGTGGGAAAAAACCTTGACCAGGTTTTTCAGTTTTAGCACCAACAACAGTGGCAAGAACTTGAACATCACCAATAGTACAAAGAACAGAACCTGTTGCTTGACGTGCAACACGGCCAGTTTCTAGCGTTACGGTATCTTTACCGAACTGAAATGATTTAGTCGTAATACTCACAAGTATTCCTTATAAAATTTAAAAACTGAATTCACCCAAAGATATTCTTTTAGAGCCAGTACTCAGATTATTTCTCAATCAAATCTAGGTTAAAATTTAATTTTCGCAAAAAATAATTTGAAGTACAGGCTGTTCCTTGGGGAGAAAATATATAATTTAGGCTAAAAAAAAGGCCATAGTAAACTATGGCCTTTCTTCAGTCTTAGCGACGTAGACCTAGCTTTTTGATCAAGCCAGTGTAACGTGCTGCGTCTTTACGCTTAAGATAATCCAACAACTTACGACGTTGGTTTACCATGCGAATTAGACCGCGACGAGAATGATGGTCATGGATATGAGCTTTAAAGTGACCTTGTAGACCTTCGATGTTCTTAGTCAACAAAGCAACTTGTACTTCAGGTGAACCAGTGTCGCCTTCAGCAACTTGAAACTCTTTTACCAACTCTGCTTTTGATGCTGCAGTTAATGCCATTATCTTATCTCCGAAATAATATGCTATTAAAAATATAGGGTGGCCGAGCATATTTTCAGGCACCCCAGATACAGTGAGCAGACAGGTTAATCCTGCACCAACTCACTTGTATTAATTAATCTTTGAGGTTTAATTAATTCACCTCTAATTTGCCCTAAGCCGAAGAACTGCTGGTCTGATTGCGCAAATAAACGCACCAAACTACCCTCTTCAAACTCAGTACAATTAACCAATGCACGACCAAAAAGTATGTCTCTTGCATCAGTCGCGGACAATTCTACCTTATTAAGATGCATAACGGCAGAGTCCATTGGCAATAAGTGCTTATCCAAAGCAGGATAACCACCTTCAGCAATCGCTTCAAACTCTTCTAGCGTTATCATATCTTTCGGTTCATAACCTGCCGACGAGACACGATGCAATGCAATTAAATGTGCACCACACCCCAAAGCCTCTCCGATATCCTCACCAATAGTGCGAATATAGGTTCCTTTTGAACAGGAAATATCAAGCGTTAAACTTGTTTCTGTCCTTTCTAGAACCGTCAGATTAGAAATTGTCACTGCCCTACGTTTACGCTCAATAACAATACCTTGTCGAGCATACTCATAAAGCGGTTTACCTTCATGCTTCAACGCCGAATACATGGGAGGAATTTGCTCTATCTCACCACGAAAACGATCTAATAAAGACTCCAATGCATCATCTGTTATTTCAGGCACTGCTACCTGAGTTAACACATCACCTTCCGCATCACCAGTTGTTGTTCTAACACCTAGCAATACTTTAGTAATATAACGCTTGTTCGCATCCAACAAAAACTGAGAAAACTTGGTAGCCTCACCAAAACACAATGGCAACATACCTGTTGCCAAAGGGTCCAAAGCACCGGTATGCCCTGCTTTCTCAGCCTGAAAAAGTCGACGAACTTTTTGTAAAGCCTGATTAGAACTTAAGCCTAAAGGTTTATTCAGTAATACAACTCCATGAACTGGACGCCATTTGCGCTTTGTCATTTTACGTTTAACCTAAAGCATTTTATTCACTGTCATCTTCTGGATTGTGCTTAGCATCAGCTTGAATTGCATCATCAATCAAAGCTGACATTCTTGCACCATTTACAACGCTATCATCATAATGAAAACGTAGTAGCGGCATCACACGCAATTTAATTTCTTGTGATGCACGACGGCGCAAAAAGCCACTTGCACTATCTAAAGCGGTTTGATTTTCAGCCAATTTCTCTGGCTTCTCATCCATACCTAACACAGTGTAATAAACATCAGCGTAGCCAAGATCTTTAGCCACTCTAACTTCATTAATAGTGACGATCCCCAAACGGGGATCCTTCACTTCAAACTGTATAATGGAAGCCAGCTCTTTTTGAAGCTGGTCTCCAATTCGACTAGTACGACTAAATTCGCTTGCCATTATAGCCTCTTACAAAGTACGTGCGACTTCGACAGTCTCAAAGACTTCGATCTTATCGCCAACTTTAACATCAGTGTAATTCTTCACACCAATACCACATTCCATACCTTTACTTACTTCGTTAGTTGCATCTTTAAAGCGGCGTAATGATTCAAGCTCGCCTTCATAGATAACGACGTCATCACGTAATACACGAATTTGTTTATTACGATAAACCGTGCCGTCAATAACCATGCAACCAGCAACAAGACCAAACTTAGGTGAACGGAAGATCTCACGTACTTCAGCAGTACCCTTTATATCTTCACGTAAGTCAGGAGAAAGCATGCCAGATAGCGCCTGTTTAACATCATCAATGATGTTATAGATAACACTATAGTAACGAAGGTCAACAGACTCACGCTCAATAAAGGCCTTAGCAGATGCATCGGCACGAACATTGAAGCCGAAGATAACAGCATCAGACGCCAAAGCTAGAGTTGAATCTGTTTCAGTGATACCACCCACACCGCTAGAAATGATGTTTACTTGCACTTCATCGGTATTCAGGTCTAGTAGAGACTTATTCAAAGCCTCAAGAGAACCACGAACATCCGCTTTCAATACAACATTTAGTGTACGTACTTCTTCTTTACCCATCTCAGAGAACAAGTTCTCAAGCTTCGCTGAGTATTGACGAGCAAAACGCACTTCACGGTATTTACCTTGACGGAAGTTAGCAACCTCACGCGCTTTGCGCTCATCAGCCACTACCAAGAACTCTTCACCGGCTTCAGGCGTTCCATCAAGACCCAATATTTCTACTGGAATTGAAGGACCGGCACTTTCAATCGGTTGACCATTTTCATCAAGTAAGGCACGTACACGCCCCATTTGGAAACCAGCCAATACAATGTCACCTTTCTTCAAGGTACCATTTTGTACAAGTAAGGTAGCAACCGAACCACGACCACGGTCAAGACGGGATTCTACAACCACACCTTTACCTGGTGCACTTGGTACAGCCGTTAATTCAAGAACTTCTGATTGCAGCAATAGCGCCTCTAGAAGTGCTTCAATACCTTCACCAGATTTAGCAGATACACCAACGAACTGAACATCACCACCCCATTCCTCAGGCACAACTTCCTGAGCAACAAGTTCATTTTTAACACGGTCAATATCAGCACCGTCTTTATCAATTTTAGTGATAGCTACAACCATTGGCACTTCAGCTGCACGAGCATGCTGAATCGCTTCGATTGTTTGAGGCATAACACCGTCATCAGCAGCACATACCAAGATAACGATATCAGTGGCTTTAGCACCACGAGCACGCATAGAGGTAAACGCAGCGTGTCCAGGTGTGTCTAAGAAACTGACCATGCCATGTGGAGTCTCAACATGATAAGCACCAATATGCTGAGTAATACCACCGGACTCATCCGCCGCAACGCGAGTCGTACGAATGTAATCAAGCAAAGATGTTTTACCATGGTCAACGTGACCCATTACAGTAACAACAGGTGCTCGTTTAATTGAATCACCTTGGTAATCAATCGCTTCAATGAATTCATTTTCTACCGCGTTCTCATCAAGGAACTTAACGGTATGACCCATCTCTTCAACAACAAGCGTTGCTGTATCACGATCAATCACTTCATTGATAGTCGCCATAGCGCCCATCTTAAACATGATCTTGATAACGGCAGCCGCTTTAACCGTCATTTTCTCAGCTAGCTCAGCTACGCTAATGCTTTCAGGTAAAGCAACTTCATGCACAATCGGTGCAGTAGGTTTCTGAAAGCCATGCTCTTGTGGCGCTGATCTACGGCCTTTTTTACCAAGCTTGTTACGACGACCGTAATCATCGTCACCCATGCTATTTTTATTACCACGTTTTTTGTCGCCAAAACGATTTTTTGATTTACCGTCTTGCTTTTGTGGCGCAGCTTTTTTACCTTTTGAGGATTCTTTATCAGCAGTCATATGATGAGTTTTCTTCGGTGCTGGTTTAGCTTGTTTTACAGGTTCCAAGGACTCTTTCGCTCCTACGTTGGAATTTTTACCTTCCGATGAGCTCTTATCAGCAGGTTGAGCATCTTGTTTAACACTTTGCTCAGCAACTTGAAGCGCTGCTTTTTCTTCTGCTAATTTTCTTTCCGCTACTTGGCGTGCGCTCTCTTCAGCTGCAAGTCTGGCTTTTTCTTCTGCAACAAGCTTAGCTTGTTCTTCCGCCTGACTCTGTGCTAATTGCTCTTGCTGCTTAGCGGTATCATCTTCGGCTTCATTACGTTTAACATAGGTGCGTTTTTTACGCACTTCCACATTAACGGTTTTATTATCGCTACTTTTCAGGGTAGACGTTTTTTTGCGCTGTAGTGTGATTCGCTGTGATGCTTTATCATCAGAACCATCAACACCATGCGCACGTTGAAGGTGTTTCAGCAACACTTGCTTTTCAGCATCTGAAACTTCTTGACTCTCACTAGATTGTGATAGCCCTGCTTCCTTCATCTGAGTCAGCAGCTTCTCTACTGGTGTATTTACCAGTTCGGATAGTGTTTTTACGGTTTGAACTGTCATTAAGTTCCCCCTTTCTTCAACTCAGATTTATTCAGATTCAGCGAACCAAGGTGCACGAGCAGTCATTATTAATGTCGCTGCGCGCTCTTCATTGATTTCTTCAACTTCAATTAAATCATCAACAGATTGTTCGGCTAACTCTTCCATTGTACAGATACCTTTAGAAGCCAATACCAACGCAAGGTGATTATCCATACCTTCCATTGCCAACAGGTCTTCAGCAGGTTTTGCTTCTTCTAGCTGTTCTTCAGCCTGAAGTGCCAAGTTTAATAGAGCTTCTTTAGCTCTTGAACGTAGCTCACTGACAAGATCTTCATCAAATCCATCAATGTCTAACATTTCTTCCATTGGCACATAAGCAATCTCTTCCAATGTGGCAAAACCTTCATCAACAAGCTGACCTGCTAGGTCGTCATCAATTTCTAGGTTATTCACAAACAAATTAATAAGCTTATCTGATTCTTCTTGCTGTTTAGCAACCGCATCTTCGCTAGTCATTACATTTAACTGCCAACCCGTCAGGTTAGAAGCTAAGCGTACATTTTGACCGTTACGGCCAATTGCTTGCGCTAGATTGTCAGCACTCACAGCAACCTGCATAGAATGAGTATCTTCATCAATTACGATGGAATCCACTTCAGCAGGAGACATTGCATTGATAACTAACTGTGCTGGGTTATCATCCCAAAGCACGATATCAACACGCTCACCATTAAGTTCATTGGAAACTGCCTGAACTCGTGCACCACGCATACCAACACATGCACCAATCGGATCAATACGACGGTCATTTGTTTTTACAGCGATTTTAGCTCGTAAACCTGGATCACGAGCGGCACCACGAATTTCAATCATTTCTTCAGCAATTTCTGGCACTTCAAGGCGGAATAACTCAACCATGAATGCGGGATCATTACGTGAAAGAATTAACTGAGCACCACGACTGTCGTCGCGAATCTCAAGCAATAACGCACGAATGCGATCATTCATTCTAAACGTTTCACGGGCGATTAATTGATCTTTAGGTAATACTGCTTCCGCATTTTCACCCAAATCTACAATTAAACTATCACGCGTTACTTTTTTAACTTGACCGTGAACAGGTTTACCTACTTTCTCACTATAGCGGGCAACCACTTTAGCGCGTTCAGCTTCACGAACCTTTTGAACAATTACTTGTTTTGCTGTTTGTGCAGCAATACGGCCAAATATTTCGGATTCAACTTCTTCTTCGAAGATTTCTCCAATATCTAAACCTAGATTCTGTTCTACTGAGTCATCAATGGTAAGTTCATGGGCAGGTTGAGCATAATCTTCATCGGCAACAATATCCCATTGGCGAAAGGTAGTGTGCTCACCTGTACGCTGGTCTATTGAAACGCGAATCTTCGCTTCCTCTTCAAAGCGACGCTTAGCGGCACTTGCAAGGGCGATTTCAACTGCTTCAAAAATAACTTGTTTTGGTACGTCTTTTTCGTTGGAAACTGCTTCCACTACCAAAAGAATATCTTTGCTCATCCTTTTAGCCTCTCTTTAAAGGGTAAATTAAAATACTGGAACAACGTTGGCTTTATCAATTAGATCAATTGGTAACAAGTACTCTTCTTGATCTACACGTAACACAACGTCTTCCCCTTCAACGGCTGTCAACTGACCTTTGAACTTACGTCTTCCATCAAATGGAACACGCAAACGCAGCGACACAATCGCTCCGATGTATTCTTCAAAATGAGCCAACTCAAATAATGGACGGTCAAGACCTGGCGAAGAAACCTCAAGGTTATATTCACCTGTAATCGGGTCTTCAACATCCAAAATTGAACTCACCTGACGACTCACTTTGGCACAGTCCTCGATGTCAGTGCCACTTTCAGAGTCGCTCTCTATAAATACTCTTAATACCGAATCTTTACCTTGAGAGATATATTCCAATCCCCAAAAACGGTAGCCAAGCCCTTCTACTACAGGGCGAATATAGCCCTCTAATATGGTATCTTTGCTAGACAATCACTTTCTCCGATTTAACAAATGCCAAAGTTCAGAAACAAAAAACGGGCTCAAGGCCCATTTTATTATATCCAGATAACAAAAAACCCCATAAAGGGGTTCTCAAAATGAATTAGAAAACTCCTAACTCATTGCCTTACTTAGTATTTTCACACCAAGCAAGTTGGAATTTCTTGTGTAGATAGACCCCTTTAGAAAGATCAATACACAATGGTTGCGGGGGTAGGATTCGAACCTACGGCCTTCGGGTTATGAGCCCGACGAGCTACCAAACTGCTCCACCCCGCGTCAAAGTGTGCACATGATACACACATTACTACTACAAATCAACATTGGTACCGATGGCCGGACTCGAACCGGCACAGCCTAGGCCACCACCCCCTCAAGGTGGCGTGTCTACCAATTCCACCACATCGGCATCACAACACTTAATCCTTACAGATTAAGCTATTCTACTACAGGCACATCAGATTCAGAGGTTTGAGGCTCTACTAAATCTGGAACAGTAACTGTATCTTGAATCTCTTCAACAGCAGGAACGTAGTCCAATTGACCCGTAACCTGTCTCGCTTGCTGACTTGAAACATAAGCAAGCGCAAAACTTGTTAAGAAAAATACTAATGCAAACAATGCTGTAAGCTTACCAAAGAAGCTTCCACCACCTTGACTACCAAACACCGTCTGTGAAGCGCCACCACCGAAAGAAGCGCCAGCATCAGCACCTTTACCTTGCTGCAATAACACTAAACCAATAATCGCAATAGCAGCAAACACGTGTACAACTAAAACCAAAGCTTCCATCATTTAACCTGCAGATTTCACAATACCAATAAATTCTTCAACTTTTAAAGATGCGCCCCCAACAAGGGCCCCATCTATATCAGGCATAGCGAATAAGTCAGAGCTTGTGCTCGCCTTAACACTACCGCCATAAATAATTCTTACTTTTTCACTCACCACTTCATCAGACTTAGCGATATGCTCACGAACTGCTTTATGCACTTCTTGAGCTTGCTCCGCTGAAGCAGAAAGCCCTGTTCCAATGGCCCAAACAGGCTCATATGCAACAACAATTTGCTCAAACTCAGCCACACCAACAAGACTTAAAACTGCATCTATTTGAGAAAAACAAACATCAAGTGTTATATTTTTCTCACGCTGTTCAAGACTCTCTCCAATACAAAGCACTGGCACCAAACCCGCCGCCAAAAGCAACTTCACCTTTTGAGCTACAAGCTGATCAGATTCCCCATAAATGGATCGACGCTCAGAATGACCAACCAAAACATAATCTACTGCAAAGTCTTGTAACATTGAGATACTTACTTCGCCCGTAAATGCACCAGAATCTTGCTCCGATACGTTTTGCACAGCCATTTTAATTGGGCTTTTTTCAAGCAAGTTATCAACTTGTGATAAATAAGGGAAAGATGGAGCAACCACAACCTCCACAGGAATATTTTCCATTGCAGCATTTAAGCCAACAACAAGTTGATTAATCGATTCCGAAGAACCATTCATCTTCCAATTTCCTGCAACAAATTTCTGGCGAGCCATTCTTGCACCTCTCATTTTGAGGCGGCAATTCTAATGAAATGCCGCCTTGTTTTCAAGTATTTGTTTAATATGATTTATTTTCAATCAATTTAGAGCGCTAAATGAGCAATTAAAGCGCCTGTGAGTAGGCTTCGACCTCATTCGCTAAAGAGTCAACCAACTCATCAACCAAAACAGAATCATCCCCCTCAACCATTACTCGAATTAAAGGCTCGGTACCTGACGCCCTCAAAAGCACACGCCCAGAACCATTTAACTTTTCATTCGCTTGGGCTATAGCCTGCTGCAGCTGAGGCACTTCTGTTGGCGAGAATCGAGTTTTTACACGAATATTTTTCAAACGCTGTGGAAATTTATTAAAGCCAGCAAGCAATTCAGACAACGCTTTATCATCCTCCACCATAGCCTGAAGCACTTGTAGGGCAGCAACAACACCATCGCCAGTCGTCGTTATTGAACGACACACAATATGACCTGAAGGCTCCCCACCTAGCACCCAACCAAGCTGAGTGAGCTTTTCATTAACAAAGCGATCACCAACAGACGCTCGACCGAATCCTATACCCTGCTCAGAAAAAGCCAATTCCAAACCAAAATTACTCATCAGGGTACCTACTACACCACCACTGAATTTGCCCGTATTTCTTAAGTGGTTAGCGATAACATAAAGCACATCATCCCCATCGCGCACTTCACCTTCAGCATCGACCAGAATTAAACGATCTCCATCGCCATCCAATGCGATACCAATATCCGCCTTCTCAGCCAACACCCTTTCACGCATTAACTCAGGCTTAGTCGCACCGCTATTCTCATTGATGTTAAGCCCATCTGGCTCATTACCAATAACAATGACCTCAGCCCCCAATTCCTTAAAGACTCTTGGCGCCACATGGTAAGTAGCACCATCAGCACAATCAACCACCATCTTAAGTCCGTTTAACTGCAACCCAATAGGGAAGGTGCCTTTACAGTATTCGATATAACGACCCGCAGCATCATCTATTCGCTTGGCCCGACCAATTTGATCTGAAGGCACAACTACTAGCGGCTGATCCACATAATATTCAATTTTTTCTTCCATCTCATCAGATAGCTTGGTGCCTTCTGCCGAAAAAAACTTAATCCCGTTATCCGTATAAGGATTATGAGAAGCACTAATCACAATACCTGCGCTGGCACGAAACGTTCGTGTTAGATAGGCAATAGCAGGTGTCGGCATAGGCCCGACCAATCGCACATCAACACCGGCAGCAACCAAACCCGCTTCCAAGGCAGACTCAAACATATAACCAGAAATGCGAGTATCTTTACCGATAACCACTTTTTTTCCGTATTCTTTAAACACTTGACCGGCTGCCCAACCAAGCTTTAGCATAAATTCTGGAGTGATAGCCCCTTCACCAACCTTGCCACGAATCCCATCTGTTCCAAAATATTTACGCATTTATTTTTCTCTCTTAATTCGATACATAAGCTCTAGCATGTCATAATGCGCTTTCACATCATGCACTCTAAAAATGCTAGCTCCTTTAGAATATGCTGCAGCATGAGCACCTAAGGTGCCGTATAGTCGATCCTGTACATCCGCATTCAACACCTGACCTACCATGCTTTTCCTTGATGCACCTATTAATACTTCAAAGCCATGATTTGCTATTTGATCAATATTATTTAGTAACTCAAGGTTATGCTCTAGCGTTTTTCCAAAACCTATCCCTGGATCAAGAAAAATCTGACTAGATTTTAGACCTAAACCCTGACAAAGCGCTGCTCTTTCCAATAAAAAGCTCAACACCTCGTTATACACTTCAGAATAATCTGGGTCTGCTTGCATTGTTTGCGGGCTACCTTGCATATGCATCAAGCATACGGGCAATCCAGTTGAAACAGCTGCTTCCAGCGCATCAGGACGCGTCAATGCACGCACATCATTAATCAGACCAGCGCCATTGGCCGCACCATCAATCATCACAGCAGACGAGCTGGTATCTAGAGAGATAACAACATCAAACCGTGACTTAATAGCATGAACAACAGGAATAACTCTATCCAATTCCTCAGAGAGAGAGACAGGCAAAGCGCCTGGTCGAGTCGACTCCCCTCCAACATCAATGATTGAAGCCCCTTCAGACAACATTTTTTGTGTCTGAAATAGGGCATCATCTAGATTAGAGAAGGATCCGCCATCGGAAAAAGAGTCAGGGGTAACATTTAAGATACCCATTATTTGAGGACGGGATAAATCGAGCGACTTATCCCCAAAAGCAGTAATAGCCATCCTATGCCCTATCCGTTTAAATAAAAAGCGTGAGAGAGCCTAGCTCTCTCCACTGGTTTTTGGATTTGCCGCATCTGGCGCATCTGAAAACCCATTTTCATCTTTTATTTCACCGGTATTAAGATCAACTGTCTCTTTCGGCGTTTTATCACCCGCTGTTGGCTCATCGCCACCAGAGTCAGACCAACCTTCTGGTGCAGACGGTTTATTGCCATCCATAATCTCTTTGATTTGGCTAGCATCAATCGTCTCATACTGCATTAAAGCATCAGCCATCACGTCAAGTTTGGCGCGATTTTCTTCCAGGATATTGGTCGATTTTTGATAACAAGTGTGAATTATACTTTTCACTTCCGCATCAATTTTCAAACCCGTTTCAGGAGAGAAGTAGTTGGCTTTGCTACCTGTTGAGGACGCAATAAAACCACCTGAATTGTCGTCTTCTTCGTACGCGAATGGCCCTAATGCGGCAGATAAACCCCATTTTGTAACCATATTGCGGGCAATACTGGTTGCTCGCTCAATGTCATTTGAAGCACCCGTAGAAACACCATCAAAACCATGAATCATTTCTTCTGCGATACGACCACCGTACAAACTACAGATCTGAGATTCTAATCCACGTTTACTGATACTGTATTTATCTTCCTCAGGAAGATACATAGTCACACCAAGAGCTCGGCCACGAGGAATAATAGTCACTTTATAGACAGGATCATGTTCAGGCATCAAATAACCAATAATGGCATGCCCTGCTTCATGATAAGCCGTATTAAGCTTCTCATCTTCTTTCATCACCATGGTTTTGCGTTCTGCACCCATGAGGATTTTATCTTTAGCAAGCTCTAAGTGCTCCATATTCACCAAACGACGATTAGTTCGTGCAGCAAATAAAGCGGACTCGTTAACCAAGTTAGCGAGATCAGCACCAGAGAAACCCGGTGTACCACGAGCGATATTTTTCGGAACAACATCTTCATCACAAGGCACTTTACGTAAATGCACTTTCAGAATTTGTTCACGTCCACGAATATCAGGCAAGCCAACTTGCACCTGACGGTCAAAACGACCAGGACGCAACAATGCTGGGTCTAACACGTCAGGACGGTTAGTCGCAGCAATAACGATGATACCTTCGTTACCCTCAAATCCATCCATTTCAACCAAAAGTTGGTTCAATGTCTGCTCACGCTCATCATTACCGCCGCCCATACCTGAACCACGATTACGACCGACAGCATCAATCTCATCGATAAAGATGATGCAAGGTGCGTGTTTTTTAGCTTGCTCAAACATGTCACGAACACGTGAAGCACCAACACCCACAAACATTTCAACAAAGTCAGAACCCGAAATGGTAAAGAAAGGTACTTTTGCTTCACCCGCAATCGCTTTAGCCAGCAAGGTTTTACCCGTTCCTGGCGGTCCACACATCAGAATACCACGTGGAATTTTACCACCTAGACGCTGAAACTTGCTCGGCTCACGCAAGAAGTCAACCAACTCTTTGGTATCTTCCTTCGCTTCATCACACCCTGCTACATCAGCAAAGGTCGTTTTAATCTGATCCTCCGGCAGCAATCTGGCTTTTGATTTACCAAATGCCATAGGACCGCCTTTACCTCCGCCTCCGCCCTGCATCTGGCGCATAAAGAACATAAAAATGGCCAATATAAGGAGAATAGGGAAGCTGGCAACGAGCAATTGAGTCCAAATGCTTTGCTGCTCAGGCATACGACCCTCAACAACAACATTATTGCTCAACAGATCATCCATAATTTTTGGATCAGCTGCAGCTGGACGTACCGTTTCAAACGGAACACCATTTTTGTCGGCACCACTAATGGTATAACCATCAATTATGACACGAGCTATATTGCCATCTTGCACTGAATTAACAAAAGAAGAATATGTCATTCGACTTGGTTCAGTAGTGGTATTAAAATTTTTGAAAACAGTTAATAAAACGGCTGCGATTACTAACCACAACAGAATATTTTTAAGCATGTCGTTCAAGAGCGCACCTCTTAACGTTTGAATAAATGACCTTTAGCTAGTATATACCAGCTCTAAGCCCATCCCTAATTTACCCTTTAAATTGTCTACCTAACAAATAAACCTCACGACTTCTCGTACGAGAAGCATCTGGTTTACGTGTTACAACGCTAGTAAACATACCGCGCATTGTCTTTAAATACTCATCAAAGCCTTCGCCTTGGAAAACTTTTACTAAATAGTTTCCACCCGGTCGCAAAACTTGCGATGCCATATCTAAAGCCAACTCCACCAAGTACATGGATTGCGGCTGATCAATAGCGCTATTACCACTCATATTGGGGGCCATATCTGAAATTACAAGATCTGCATGCTCATCTCCTATCGCTTTTAGGATTTCTTGATAAACATCATCCTCAGTAAAGTCGCCTTGAACGAAAGTAACACCGGGTAAAGGTGCCATTTCTAGAATATCTGATGCGACAACTGTTCCCCTATCTCCTATCAATCTCCCTGCTATTTGTGACCAACCACCAGGAGCTGCACCCAAATCCAGTACTTTCATGCCCGGTTTTAACAATTTATCCTTATCATTTATTTCAATAAGTTTATAACTTGCACGAGAACGATAGCCATCTTGCTGAGAACGCTTCACATAAACGTCATCAAAGTGCTCTTTCATCCAGCTTTCACTACTTTTTGATCTTGCCACGATTTCTTCATACCTAAATTCAACAATATTCCGTTATAATATCCCGTAACCTCTAAAGCCTCCATCAAAGAGGAGCAACTAAACATGAGAAAATTAAAATATGAGCTTATCCAACGCCCAAAAAAAGCAATATAGACTGATTGGTCACGCCCTAAATCCTGTTGTTATGATTGCAGGTAATGGTTTGACTGAGTCTGTATTAACAGAAATTGATCGCGCACTAGAAGATCACGAACTTATTAAGGTTCGTATTAGCGTCATGGATCGTGAAGTACGTAGTGAAGTGATTGCTGAAATCAGTAAAATCATGAAATGCGAAGTCGTACAAACAATTGGTAAAGTCGCTTTATTTTATCGCAAAGCATTAGAGCCAAATCCAAAGCTGTCTAATCTGCTTCGTTAGTAGTACCCAGACTGGTGATTCTCATTTCACCAGTCTCTCGCTTCCCGCCTGATTAAACTTTAACCATCCTGTGCCGATAAAGATATTGTCCGTTCGCTTTTTATTAGGATTAATGTCGTGATATTTATTCAAGCACTTGAAAAAATGCATACTAAAGAAAATGATAAGGTTAGAATCCTAAACCGATCATCGTCACACTCGCAAAAACCAGATACCGACAGTGTGTTTTTAAGCGATGCTGCAAACCATGCTATAGAAATAGACATCAAGAGTGATACTTACACTAAGCTAAATGCCAATATGAGCATTGAAGCCAGCCTATTGCAGGCGGCAATCCAATCCCTAAATAATAAGATACTTCCCATCTATTCCTTAGATGAATTAAATCTGAGCCAAAGTAAATGGCACTTAGCACTGCAACAACCACCAAACACAACACCAAGGCATCACAATTTTTATGGTTTAGGTGTTAAACAAAGCCCTACTGACATCATTAACTATAAATTCATCATGCCTGTCACAAGCACCGCGGGTAAACGTTTTGAATTCCTATTACAGCTAAGAACCGCTCGTTTCACACAGATAGCGAATCATTGGCCCTTACCTAATATCGAGCCGACACTTTTAGAGGAAATTAGTAGCCCTTATAGTGGCAACTTCCTCGAAAGCCTTGAGACATCATCGTCATATTTCTTCGATCAAGATGGCGATGAGAACCAAACCACACCGATTATCGCCGCCATGCAAGATAAAAAAACATTAGACACAGCCTCTGAAAGCTCTTATCTATCGGGATTACGCGTTTGGCGTAGTGATGCGGAGTTACTCAAAATTGTTTTATTAGGTGAGCCAAGTTTAGGGGCTATTTATGTCGCTAACTTACGAACCTAACATAGAGAGGTTGACGGTCAACTTAGTTGATAAGTATTTATGTTTCTATCGATGTACAAACACAGAGTAACAAGGCTTCGCTATAGCCTTTATTAATAAAACGATGGGCTAAATGGGACTCAAAATAAAAGCTGTCTCCTACCACTAAGGAATAACTTTCCCCGTGTAGCTCAAGCACCATCTCACCTTTAATCAGATAACCCGCCTTCTCACCGGCTTCATGACGAACTTCATCAACAGAGACAGATGCTGCCGGATAAGTTTGTATTGTCATATCCATCGAACGTTCTTTTATAAAGTGTTTACCAACTAACTGCTTAGCTACCTCATCTAAACTAATATCCAGCAGATCATTTGCTTTATATACAACCTGATAATCTAATTTTGCAGTCGGTGACGCATTAAAGAACTCAGCCAACGAAATCCCCATACCGGATAAAATCTTTTCCAATGAACTAATACTTGGACTGACCCGGTTCGTTTCTATCATTGAGATAGCACTGTTTGTCACACCCGCACGCTTAGCAAGTTCACGTTGAGACAAACCCTTCGTTTGACGTAGCGTTAACAGCCTTTCACCTATATTCATACAAGCTTCCCTCAACTACTGAAAACATCACTTTTTTAGGCCAAAAAAAAGCCGTCATTAAATACGGCTTTTAAATCGTTACGCTGTCACTTAAATGCTAAATGACGAACCACAACCACATGTTGAACTCGCATTCGGATTCTTGACGGTAAAACGTGAGCCTTCTAAACCTTCTTGGTAATCCACTTCGGATCCTACTAGATATTGGAAACTTAATGGATCAACCACCATCTTTACACCTTCACGTTCAACGGTTGTATCATCTTCTTGGAACTCTTCATCAAACGTAAAACCATATTGAAAGCCGGAACAGCCTCCGCCGGTTACATAAACTCGTAACATAAGGCGCTCGTTCTCTTCCTCTTCAATTAAGGTCTTAAGCTTAGTCGCTGCAGCAACGGTAAACTCAAATGGATCTGCTGATTGAACTGTCATTTCTACTCCAGTGGAGCCTATCAGTTAGCCCAGTATTCTAGGCTAACCAGCCCTATTAATGTTCGCGTGTCGATCTAAAGCGTACTTCTGGCCACTTTTCTTCAGCCATCATGAGATTGACTCGAGTGGGTGCAATATAAGTCAGATGCCCACCACCATCAATCGCTAAGTTCGATTCATTTTTACGCTTAAACTCTTCAAATTTCTTTTCGTCTTCAGAATCAACCCAACGGGCTGTTGCCACATTGACAGGTTCATAGAGACATTCAACTTTATATTCATCTTTAAGACGGTATGCTACAACCTCATACTGAAGTTGACCTACCGCACCAACAATTAGGTCATTGTTAATTTTTGGCATGAATAACTGAGTTGAACCTTCTTCGGATAATTGCTGCAAACCTTTCTGTAACGCTTTCATTTTAAGCGGATCTTTCAGGCGTACACGACGAAACAACTCAGGTGCAAAGTGAGGGATACCGGTAAATTTGAGTTCTTCACCCGCCGTAAAAGTATCGCCTATCTGGATAGTACCGTGGTTATGCAAGCCGATAATATCTCCAGAAAAAGCCTCTTCCACGCCTTCCCTATCACCTGCTGTAAAAGATACCGCATCGGTAACCTTCACATCTTTACCTAAACGACAATGTTTCATCTTCATGCCACGATTATAGGTACCTGAACAGATACGCATGAAGGCAACACGGTCTCTGTGTTTAGGGTCCATATTGGCTTGAATTTTAAATACAAAACCAGAGAATTTCTCTTCTCTAGCATCAACATCACGTGTTTTAGCAATACGATGCGATGGCGCTGGCGCCCACTTAACAAAACCGTCAAGCATTTCGCGCACACCAAAGTTAGACAGAGCAGTACCGAAAAATACAGGCGTGATACGACCCGCTAAATACTCATCAAGGTCAAATTCATGACTCGCACCGCGCACCAACTCAACTTCTTCAATGAAGTCATCATAAAGGTCACCTAGATGCGCTTTCGCTTCATCACTGTCAATACCTTGAATCTGAACATCATCCGTTAACTTATGACCACGACCGCCTTCATAAACATGAATCGTGTCGGTATAAAGGTTATATACCCCTTTAAAGAAGTGACTCATGCCAATAGGCCAAGTGATAGGTGCCGCTTTAATTTTTAAAACGTCTTCCACTTCATCCAACAGGTCAATGGGATCTCGTATATCTCGGTCCATTTTGTTGATAAAGGTTAAAATGGGCGTATCACGTAAACGACAAACTTCCATCAGTTTAATCGTACGTGCTTCAACCCCTTTCGCTCCGTCAATGATCATTAGTACTGAGTCAACGGCAGTCAAGGTACGGTAAGTATCTTCCGAAAAGTCTTCGTGCCCAGGAGTATCCAAAAGGTTAACCATACGATCACGATAAGGAAACTGCATCACGGAAGAGGTAATAGAAATACCCCTTTGCTGCTCCATGGTCATCCAGTCAGAGGTTGCGTGTTTATCGCCCTTACGGCCTTTTACACTCCCTGCGGTTTGAATCAACTGACCTAATAAAAGCAGTTTTTCTGTAATCGTGGTTTTACCCGCATCGGGGTGGGAAATTATCGCGAAAGTTCGACGCTTGTCGACTTCCTTCAAAAACTCGGCATTTGACATGAATAGGTATCTTCTATGGTTTCTAGAAGGTCGCTTTAAACACGCCTTCTGAGCATTAAATTCTAATGGGCGCTATTTTCGCTGATCTGGAGCAGATACACAATCCAAGGTGGGATATAAACGTAAAAGGAGACGATTCAAGCAAACAAAGCCGTTTTGACAGGAAAAGCTGCCAACGTCTATTACATTCAATTAATTAAACAGGTTATCAAATTAAAAATGCCACCCCCTTATCCGCAAAGAGGATACAAAGAAGCTGATAAAATGAACCTATGAAGTTTCAGCTGAAGTCTGTGTCTATACTCAATCAGCTACCCTTAAAGCAATCGCTATTTGATAGACATAGAACGCTTAAGCCAGACTTGGGCCTATAAATATTTGGATGGGTGGTTTTTGTAGCGTGCCTGAGCCCTCTTAAACTAAGCCTACTTTCTCATCAAAAACACTTTCATTTACGCCCTTGAATGACATCCCTAAAACCAACCTCTTGTCTACTTTGACATCAAATACAGAGGACATAAAAACCTCCAAGTAACCTTTATGATGCGTGTAATTTGAAAGACAAAAGTAAAAGAAAGAAAGATCAAATACAAATAGAAATTATTCTCATTAACATTATCCTATGTTAATATTCTGCTAAATTGTTAATAGGATATTTTCATGGACGCAAATAAAACCTCATCATCAACGAGAGCTAAAGCCGCCCAAGCAAAGTTATACAGGCCAGCACCTCCTTGCTTAGTCTCAGTAAAAAGAATGCTTGATATCAGCCCTAATTTAAGACGCATTACCTTTACCGGTGAGGATATTTCTCATTTTCCAGCATTTTGCCCAGGAGCACATATAAAAGTATTTTTGCCTTTACCCCACCAAGCAGTTCCTCAGCTTCCAACTCAATCTAGCAAGGGCAATACTTGGGCAGATATGAGTGAAAAACCGCATATTAGAACTTATAGCGTACGTAAAATACGCACACAATTACAGGAAATTGATATTGAATTTGTACTGCATGGAGAGCATAACCCAGCATCGGGTTTTGCTATACAAGCAAAGGTAGGTGACGTTTTGGGCTTAAGCAGACCGTCAGGGCCTGACCCTATGGTGCCAGATGCGGACTATTTCTCTATAACGGGTGATTTAACGGCCTTACCCGCCATTGCGGCCATGCTTGAAATCATGCCTGCACATGTAAAAGGCCAAGTCAGAGTAGGTGTATTAGAAAAAGAAGATTGTATCCCTCTAATCAAGCCCGAGGGGATTCAGGTTAAATACTATATTCGAGATAATGCGAGTTTAATCCACGATGTACTTGATCATAGCGTCCACCAGATAGGTATGGCTGACGCTAAGCTTCATCATTGGGTTGCAGGTGAAGAAGGTCTCGTTGTTCCTATTCGACAATTTCTTTTGAAAGAAATGAAGATTAAAAAAATGAATATGTATGCTATTCCCTATTGGAGAAAGGATCTAAAAGAAGAAGATTATCATCAAGCAAGACACGATATTATGGATCAAACGTAGCCCTAATATCACCAGATACAAGCGCTAAAAAAGGTCATTTAGCGCTTAAACCTTCACCAAGCTATTCAGTTATAGTGTTTGTATATCACAGTCGGTATTCCCCTAACTCATTGCACTGCCTCATTAATTCTATTAATACCGTGCTTGATGACAGACTCATGACATCAAGAGCCTAATATTACGTAAGTTAATGCCTGCCTTTGAACTCATATCGGGTACTTACTTATTATCAGTGGAAGAATTAGATTTCAGAATAAAGCTCCTGCGACCTAGCTAGATTAAATAAAGCTTAAAGCAAGCAGAAAAGCGTCCATCATATACATCAAAACAACCACTTAACAAAACACCTAAGCCTTCAATAACGGTTACATAAGACTCTAAATGCTAGTCTAAAAAAACATAAGCCTACAAAATGTAATAAAACTAAAAAAATGAAGGACATAAAAAGACACGTTGTCATCTAAACTAAATGTAAATATGTGGGCTGTGTCATAAAGGAACATACGATGTCTGATGATTTACTTGTTTTTATGGAGGAAGACAATGAAGTACCAAAGCACCCTCAAAAAGACATACGTATAAAACGTAAGGTACTGATTGTCGATGATGATAGTGATATTCATGCCATGACAAAGCTCGCTTTAAGGGGACTCTCTTTTGAAAACTATCATTTGGAAATTATTCACGCATATTCTGGTTTAGAAGCCTATAGAGCTCTTCAAGAGCAAAATGATATTGCTGTCATTCTTCTTGATGTCGTCATGGAAAGTGAATTTGCAGGATTAGAGCTAGTCAAAAAAATTCGTAATGAACTGTTTTTAGATAAAATAAGAATCATCTTACGTACAGGTCAAGCCGGTTATGCGCCAGAACTTGAAACGATTGAACAATATGATATTAACGACTATCGAATCAAAACAGAGCTAACCAGAGAAAGGTTATATGGCTGTTTAATGACGGCATTAAGAAGCCACCATCAATTAGAAAAGCTTGAAAAATTGGCGTTCCATGACGAATTAACAAAACTCTATAATCGAAATGGTTTTTTAAAATCGATAGATCAATTTCAAATAAACACACATACACATTATTATTTAATCCTCATCAATATTGATCAATTTGCCTTACTGAATGATCACTTTGGCACTCGACATGGTGATGACTACCTCATAAATTTCTCATTTTTTTTAAAAGAAACCTTTAACCTCATTTCATTAGCACGGTTAGGCTCAGACCAATTCGCTTTATTTTTAGAATCTGAGGAAGCGGAGCTATTAGTCAAATTGCAATCATTAAAAACTGACATGATTGTGAATGAGGCCTGCCATCAAATCCAGTTTCATTCAGGTTATACCTGTTGGAGCCCTAAAGCGACGGCACTCGAACACCTTACTCATGCCACTATCGCCTTAAAAAAAGCAAAGGACACCAAGTCCTTTCAAGCAGTAGCCTTCAGTAAGGTCATGGTAAAAGCATTACATGAACGCTCTGAAATGCTGACGACCCTACAACAGGACTTTCAAAAAGAAAAACTATTTTTAGTTTACCAACCACAAGTCGATATCAATACTCACAACATGATTGGCGTTGAGGCTTTAATTCGTTGGCAAGACAGCTCTGGCCATTTAATTTCACCGGAAGTCTTCATTGAATTAGCAGAGAACTCAGGTCTTATCATCAAACTAGGTGAATGGATATTAAGAAAAGCATTAAATGAAACTAAACAATTTTTTAAAACCCACCCCAACTTTAGAGTCGGGGTTAATGTTTCTCCCATACAGTTTGAACAAGATAACTTTATATATCTGGTCGAGTCGGCTCTTAAAGAGCAAGGCGTAGAAGGTAAAAACCTTAACTTAGAGATAACTGAATCAGTGGGTGTCATAAACAATGATGCAATCAGAACAAAATTAAAACAGCTTAGAATGTTAGGCATCACCATTTCCATTGATGACTTTGGTACGGGATATTCAAACTTATCGTCAATTGATAACCTCAATGCAGACTGCCTTAAAATTGATCGCTCTTTTGTGAGTAAGATTGATACAAATTCAGGCAAAAGCATTATTAAGATGATCATAGATTTGGGCAGTCATTTAGGCATGCAGGTCTTAGCAGAAGGTATTGAAACACTGGAACAGCACAAAAAGCTGATTAGTTATGGTTGTGATGAATATCAAGGCTATTTTTTATCTCGTCCCTTATCACTGAAACAATTAGAAGAGTGGATGAAAAAAAATTAACTAGACGATTAAACTTATGAAAAACAGCATACGTTTTAAGCTTATCATTTGGATTACAGGTACCTTATTTATCATCCTCTCATCTTCTAGTTTCTATTTATTTCAGGAGAAAAGAGAGTATGAATTTAATCATTATCAAGAAAATAAAGTATCACTCAAAAAACAATTAAAAATATCGTTATTAAATGGCTTTTGGCAACTTGATAAAAAGTATATCAGCTCTGTTATTGAGTCCAATATGCAAAATGAATACATACTTGCGATTAAGGCTAAAGATCAGGGTAATTTATATGTTGGAATTCTCAAAACAAAAGAGTCAGCACTCGTTACACTTGATGATCAGATCACACCGACCCACAGTGATAAGTTAGAGATCAGGTTTTCACATGAAAAACTTGAAATAGGATTTGTTGAAATATTTTTTAGTCGCCAGCCATTCTTAAAGCGTATTGATGATTTTTTACTGCGCCTACTATTTATAGAGTTTATTGCTATCTTTAGCATCGGCTCCATGCTGTATTTTGCCATGAATCGTTATATTTTTTCGCCTATTCAAACGTTAGAGTTTGCCCTTGAAAAAGCCAATGAGTTAGACATTGAATCTAACGATAATACACAAGACTATGGCCTGCCAAAACTTGATTTTTTTGAATGGAGTAAGCTGGTTAACGGGGTAAATACCATTATCAATAAAATATCACAGGAATTGCATAATCGACAATTTGCAGAAATAGATGCTCTATTAGAAAAAAATAATGCCGAAATCGCCTATAACGAACTCATTAAAACCAAAAATTCGTTAGTACAAACAGAAAAAATGGCAGCCCTTGGACGCCTTGTTGCAGGCATTGCTCATGAAGTAAATACGCCATTAGGGATAACCTTAACAGTGGCCTCTCAGCTTAAAGGGGAATCTATCAAGCTGGTAAGTATGGTAGAGGAAGGATCCTTAAAGAAGAGCCAATTAGTCGAATTTATGGACCTTGCGTGTGAATCAAGCCGTCTTATTTTTGCCAATAGTAAAAGAGCATCTGAACTCATTCAAAGCTTTAAGCAAATTGCCGTGGACCAATCAAGTCAAATAAAAAGAGAGTTTTATCTCTGTGAATATTTAAAAGAAGTACTGCATAGCTTAAACCCCAAAATTAAAGCCACTGCCATCGATATCGAATTTCACTGTAGCGAAATCATACAAATGAATTCCTATCCTGGGGCCTTATCACAAGTCATTACCAACCTTGTGCTAAATGCTATTATTCACGCCTATGACGAAGAACAAAAAGGCATCATTAATATTTCCGCTTTTACGCTAGATAGGAATGTAGAGATTAAAGTAACAGACAATGGTTATGGTATTGGGCAAGAGGTCCTTGGTAAAATTTTTGACCCTTTTTTCACCACAAAACAAGGTAAGGGGGGAACGGGATTAGGCTTAAACATTGCTTTCAATATTGTCACTCAAACACTAAAAGGTACCCTATCCGTTGCCAGTGAGGTCAACAAAGGAAGCTGCTTTACGATCAATATACCAATAGAACAAGATGCTAATACTGATTCAATCGATTTTAAATAAGTCACTATTAGCCCTTTTAGGAATCTTTAAAGCCCGGTGATTTCATCAGGCTAAGCCCATACTATTCAGTCTTAGATAAGTAGTTTCCATAGCGCTGCACCCACTTATACGTTAAGCTCCGCGCTTTCTAACGTAAGCGTTAGTAATCCATATTCAATAATACGAGTAAGCACTATGAGTTTTGCCGAACTTGGCCTATCTAAACCTCTCCTCACTGCCATTAAGGAATCAGGTTATAGCGAACCTTCCCCCATTCAGAAGCAAGCGATTCCTGCCATTCTTGAAAATAATGACATCATGGCAGCCGCGCAAACAGGTACAGGCAAAACAGCAGGCTTTACCTTACCCATGCTTGAAATTTTAAGCCGTGGAGCAAAAGCCAACGCAAACCAAGTAAGAGCCCTCGTATTAACCCCAACGCGTGAACTCGCGGCCCAAGTAGCAGAAAGCGTGGGGACCTATGGTAAGTATCTAAACTTAAGGTCTGACGTTGTATTTGGTGGTGTTAAAATCAACCCTCAAATGATGCGCTTGCGTAAGGGGACGGATATCCTCGTTGCCACACCGGGGCGTTTATTAGATCTATATAATCAAAAAGCACTACGTTTTGATCAATTAGAATTATTGGTCTTAGATGAAGCGGATAGAATGTTAGACATGGGCTTTATCCATGACATTAAAAAAATATTAGCCGTATTGCCAAAACGTCGACAGAGCTTGCTTTTCTCAGCAACCTTCTCTGATGATATTCGCCGCCTTGCCAAAGGTTTGACAAACAATCCAGTTGAAGTATCCGTGTCGCCTGCTAATGCAGCAACACCCACGGTTCAACATCTGATTCACCCGGTTGATAAAAAAGAAAAAACAGCCCTATTAATCCACTTAATCACGGATCAAAACTGGCAACAAGCACTGGTATTTAGTCGCACTAAACACGGTGCGAATAAAATTGTTCAAAAGCTAAATGATAGCGGTATTAGTGCTGCAGCCATTCATGGTAATAAAAGCCAAGGAGCCAGAACGAAAGCGCTCGCTGACTTTAAAAATGGCGAAGTTAAAATACTTGTTGCTACAGATATTGCGGCCCGAGGCATTGATATTGAACAACTTCCACAGGTTGTTAACTTTGACCTACCTAACGTACCCGAGGATTATGTTCATCGTATCGGACGTACCGGCCGTGCAGGTTCAACAGGTAAAGCGGTTTCATTAGTAAGTGCAGATGAAGTCGATCAATTAAAAGATATTGAACGTCTTATTAAAAAGTTGATTCCAAGAGAAATCTTAGAAGGTTTCGATCCTAATCATGTTTTACCTGAAACATCGTTAGATACTCGTTCAAATCATGCAAAAAGATCTAAAAAACCTAAAAAAGATCTGCCACACCATAATGGCGAGCCAGGCAAGAAACCTGCAGCGAAAAGCAGTAAACCGATTGAGCTTGAACCAGGACTTAGAACACAGCCATTAGCGCGTAAACCGCGTCGTCGTCGTTCACCTAAACCGACAACTAACAGCTAGACCAAATAAGAATAAAGTTAAAAGCAGGCTAATAGCCTGCTTTTTTGTTTCAGCTTACCAAATCTTATAGCGAGACCTTATCAACCCCTCCTCAAGCAAATAAATAGCCTTTTATTCTAAAAAATAAATAACAAGAGTAGCCCACGCCAGCCACTAGCTGTACTGTCCAAAATACAAGCAAACTTTCTACGCCTAAATAAACCAGTAATGCCATCAGGGGTAACAATATCAACCAATGGTAGACTGCCGTAAATTTGAGCACGGTTTGGTGCAGCCCCATGCCAAATAAGGTTTGGGTAAAAAGTGACATGAAAACCGCGAGTGGTGCTTCTAACAAGACTAAGAATAATAGCTTACTAATGTCAGCCACCAGCACGCTATCCTCTACAAAAAGAGCTGATATATGGCCCAAAAAAGGCCAAACAATTAAAGCTAACACAAAATAAGCCAGTATCCCTGTTGTTAAAGCCGTATACAAGATACCTCGTACTAGCTGCTTATCACCCGCTCCGACGGCTTTCCCCGTTATGGCGCCTGTAACACTGCCTAACCCTCGAATGGGAATCACATAGATACGTGAAATGCGCATCACTAAACTAGCAATTAATAAGCTCGTGGCAGAAATATTGGCCAACATGGCTAATAAGACGACGCTATAACCAATAAATAAAAACTGACTAAGCCCTACCGTCACAGCTTTCATCAACATAGGCCTCATTCCTTCGAGCTGTATTTTTTCCAAATTGATAAAGCGCAGCACTGAATAAAGCGCAAATATTATATTCCCGACTATATGGCTAAATGCCGTGGCGAAACCGGCCCCAGTAACCCCGTAACCTTGATCCACCGCCAGGTAAGTTGTGACTAAATTAAAGGCATTAATCGAAATATTTCGATACATGTTAATACTAGAAAAACCACAAGAGACTAGGTAGCCCGAGAGGCATAAACCCAGAGCCATAAAAGGTAAACCCCAGATACGGGATACCAGATAATCCTCGGCAAAATTCGAGTGAGAGATATCAGTGACGTAACCTTGGGCAATATAACTCGCTAGACTTAATAGCAGGGTCATCAGCACTAAGCTAATACAGGTACAAATCAGCACTGAGGTCGAAAAACAGATGTGAGCTTGTTTGAGATTCTTCGCCCCCATTGCTTGGGAGCACTCAGTTCTCACCACAATAAAAAAACCAATAAAAATAGACTGTATGAGTAGAAATACAAAGCTCATACTCGATGCAGCACTGAGCGCCTGCTCCCCTAAGGAACTGATAATGAATAAGTCCACTAAAGTGAGGCTCTGTAATCCAATGGAGGAAACCGCATTTGGAAACCATTGGCGTAGAATTTTTTTAAAGGTCCCAAGGTCAAGAATTTGACTTTGCTTCATTCGCAATAAAACCGCATTCATAAGCAGAATCCCACAGGAAACTTAAGCTTAAAGCGATTCCTTTGCATACTATCGTCCTATTAATCCGCTGATATCAAAGGCTAAAACAGCCTTTAAATTTTATTCAACGCCTTAAATATGATTCATGAATGCTAAAACTGAAAGAAACTCACCTTATTTGTTGTCTGATTTTTATACGATAAATCACCTTTTTTGAATCTATCTGCTTTATTTAAATCAAAAAAAACCAACCCTAAGGTTGGTTCTTTTAACACGATCAATTCAAGCTCTAAACGAGCAATAACTCACTAACAGTAAGTTAACCAGTGATCGTATTTACTGTTTCGTCCTTTAACAATATCAAAATACAAGCTTTGTAATTGCTCAGTAATCGGGCCACGAGTTCCTTCCCCTATCTGACGGTTATCTAATTCTCTAATGGGCATGACTTCTGCTGCAGTACCGGTAAAGAAGGCTTCATCCGCAATATAAACTTCATCACGTGTTAAGCGTTTTTCTTTCACTGTATAACCCAGCTCTTGTGCCAATTCCATTATGGTGCGACGCGTAATACCGTCTAAACAAGAGGTCAATTCAGGGGTATATATAATGCCATCGCGGATCACAAAGATATTTTCACCTGAGCCTTCTGCAACATAACCTTCATTGTCTAACAATAAGGCTTCTTCACAACCGGATTGAAGCGCTTCTTGCAATGCCAACATGGAGTTCATGTAGTTACCATTTGCTTTGGCTTTACACATGGTGATATTGACATGATGACGAGTGTAAGAAGAGGTACGGATACGAATCCCTTTTTCAAGGTTTTCTTCACCCATATAAGAAGGCCATTCCCACGCAGCAACCATAGTATGAGTTTGCAGGTTATCTGCTCGTAGACCCATACCTTCAGATCCGTAAAAGCACATAGGACGAATATACGCCGAAGACAATTCATTTTTCTGGATTGAATTGATGTGTGCTTGGTTTATCTCATCCTTGCTACTAGACATGGGCATATTCAAAATATGAGCCGAACGAAACAGACGATCAGTGTGGTCTTCTAGTCTAAAAATAGCAGGGCCTTTTGGCGTTTCATAAGCACGAACACCTTCAAAAACCCCTAAGCCATAATGCAAAGTGTGTGTTAATACATGTACCTTAGCATCACGCCAATCTACCATTTCACCGTCTAACCAGATAAAGCCATCTCTATCTGCCATTGTTGGCAAAGCCATACTCATTCTCCTATCCAATATCGTTCGCAGTCATTACAGGATATCTGTATCTGCATTATTTAATATATTTATTACAGTCCTTTAAAGAATACAAGGTAAGACTTTAATTCTCTTGTGTGACAAATGCTTGCCACAGATTATTAACTTGCTCTTGATTGGCCTGCAAGCGTTCTTTGGGTATCACTCTTGTTTGCTTTTGTAGCGTCAATCTGTGAGCCTGAGCGCGATATATTTTATAGGCTTCGATCATGTTTTTTGCATCATCAGCCGTCAGTACACCCACACTAACCGCCGCCTCAATTTGACGGATATTGTCCGAATATTGCATTAATTCTGGGTGATTAGCGGACCAAGCCAGAACCAAATATTGCACCATAAATTCGATATCAATAATACCGCCAGCACCTTGTTTCAGGTCGAAGCTGGTATCTGTTTTACCGCTGTCGAGATGCTTACGCATCTTTTCACGCATTTTAATCACTTCAATCTTCAGCTCAGCTTTATCCCTTTCCTTTGATAGAATCTGCTGACGCTTTGCATCAAAGGACTGCCCAAGTTGCGGATTACCAGACAGTACACGAGCCCTAGTCAACGCTTGATGCTCCCAAATCCATGCCTCATTATTTTGATAATCCGTAAAGGCATCTAAACTGGTTACCAATAAGCCGGAGTTACCTGATGGACGTAAACGCATATCGACTTCATACAAGCGCCCACAAGCGGTAAAACTGGTCAGCATATGAATAATACGTTGCCCTAAACGCGTATAAAACGTCAGGTTATCGATACTACGCTCTCCATTCGTATGGGCACTTCTATCACTGTTATGGATAAATACCAGGTCAAGGTCAGAGTCATATCCCAGCTCAAGTCCACCTGATTTCCCATACCCAACGACTACTAACTCTGGTGTAATAACCGCTTCAACTTCACCCTGATCATTCTTCTGAGTCGGATTACCGTGCCTATGAATAAGGTAGTACCATGCTTTTTGTATCACTTGCTCTAAAATGACCTCTGCCAACCAGGTCAGATGATCACTGACCTTCATCAGAGGAAGTACGTCGGTAATATCACAGGCAGCAATTCTTAGAATAATAGAACGACGAAAACGGCGTAACGCATCCATATGCGCTTCTTCATCGTCTTCAGGTAAACGTAATAACGTTTGCCTAAGCTCATCTTCCATCATGCTCTTATCGGGTGGTGAAAAGAGCGTAGACGCATCCAATAGTTCATCTAATAACATGGGGCTTGTGGATATCAAATCACTAAACCAAAAACTATCTCGACTTAAACGTATCAAATGAGAGATAGCGGTTGGGTTCTCTATTAGCAGCACAAGGTAAGAGGTTCGCCTTAAAATGGCTTCAAGAATAGGAAATGTTCGCTCAAGTATCACATCAGGGTGAGCTTCACCTTTTAGAGCATAGGTAAAATCAGCAAAGAAAGTCGCTAATCTTTCCTGTCCTATTGGCTGCATATAAGCCACGGCTTTAGAACTCAAAAAGCGACATATCTGAGTGGCCACTTGTGGTTTATCAACCCAATTAACCTCGCCAATTAGGTCTTCCACCTGCTCTTGGTTCAGAGACTGACTGGCTGCGCTGCTACTATTTTTATCCGATTTAAGGGCGGTATTTTTAAGCGGAGCCAAAGTCTGGCTAAGGCCACTTCTAAACAGTAATCGCCAAGCATCCCTATCTGACGTTTCATCTTCATCTTGTTTATCATCATCAATCAGCGCCACAAAGAAGTCATGTACCTGGGTTCTAGCCTGTGTCAGGGCCTGATGCAATGCTTCCCAGCTGAGGTAACCTAGCATGATAGCAAGACGTAATTGCTGTAGATCATCTTCTGGCAATAGCTGAGTCTGCTCATCCTTAATCGCTTGCAGAGCATGTTCGGTACGTCTTAATAGCTGATAAGACTGCCAAAGGGTATCAACCTGAGCCTCATCTAAATAGCCTTGTTTCGCTAGATAGGGCAAGACTTGATAAAGGGATTGAGTTTGTAGCCCGGTATCACGCCCACCGTGTAAAATCTGCAACGCCTGAACAATAAACTCGATCTCACGAATGCCACCCTGACCCAATTTGATATTATGCTCTATGCCCTTACGCTGGACTTCTTTAGCAATCATTTTTTTCAGGTCACGAAGGGCTGTAATGGCTGAAAAGTCTAGGTATTTACGATAGACAAAAGGCCGCCTTAATTGCTCAAAGGCCAATTGATCACACTCGTCCCCCACCATGACACGGGATTTAATCATGGCGTACCTTTCCCAATCTCGCCCCTGATCCTGATAATAGTTTTCAAGAGAATCTAGGTTTAATACAAGGGCGCCACTTTGACCGTAGGGCCGTAAACGCATGTCCACTCTGAATACAAAACCATCTAGGGTAATTTGGTCTAAATGCTGAATGAGCTTTTGACCCATTTTGGTAAAGTACTCTTGATGGGAAATGGATTTTTTTCCATTCTGGGTTTCCCCATGTTCTCTAAAGGCAAAAATCAAATCGATATCAGAGGATAGATTTAACTCACCTCCACCTAACTTACCCATCCCTATGACAATCATGGAAACCAGCTCGCCATCACTATCCAGAGCATCGCCATAAAGGTTTTGATAATTATTTTTAAGCCAGGTTAAGCTTGTTTGTACACAGACATCAGCTAATTCACTGAGTATTTTTGTCAGATCTTTGAGGTCAATTTTTTGCAGTAGATCCAAGTAAATAAGGCGACACATCCACTGGTGACGAAATAAGCGCAAGCGCGACATTAGGCTTTTTTCATCCAGCTCAAACAATTCAGCCTGGCTTATCGGTAATACTTGTTTTGGCGACATGGTTAATAGGACGGCACTTTCCATGTTTGCCCATTCATCTACCCACTCAGGGAAGCGGCATGCTTGCTGAAAAACATAATCACTTAAATTCAAGACAGCATTAAGCTGGTCTGTTTCAGGAGAGTTTACTAAAGTAGGCCTAAGTTCAAGCAGTTGAGCTAAGCGAGTTGTTTGGCTTGGGACATTGGATAGCTGACAAAATTTGATCAGGCTGGGGTTATTATGGGGCAATAAAATTGGCATTTTCACCTCTACATCTATGGCAAAATAAGGTCGGAAGTGGCGCAATGTTAGTGCCACTTCCGATATCAGCAAGTCAAAAAATCAAAAAATCAAAATTCATTTTGTTTATTTAACCAGCGAGCAATGGCTAACATGGATTGCCCTGTTTCTAATAAAGCAGTCAAAGGAATAGGAGAGTCAGAGTCTAAAGCGCCCATCATCTGCTTCATTTTACCTTCAAGGCTGACCAAATCCAGTGCCAGTGCTGGGCTTATAAAGTTGGCCAATTGACCCATGGCGTCATAAATAGGCGTTAAATATGCCGCATCATCATAAAAGCACATGGCTTCCCAATACACTAACCAGGTCTCATACCAAAATGCACCTTGTTCAACTGGACTCGCATCTATATTTAAGCGCTCAGGCAATTCCATTTTGTTATTTTTGAGTCGTACGCCCTTCTGCGCTTTACTTACTGTACTAACTTGCACAGGCACTGCCATGGCTAAGCGGCTGGCAAAATCATACAGACCAATTTCATCACCCTGTTTTAACTCAAGCTCTAGCTCACTTATTTCATCTTGCCCATAGGGCGATGTCACCTCACCTTGATCACATACCACTTCCATCAGGGTGTCTGCGGTTTGAATCATCCAAATTTGGCGCTCAAAATCGGTACGAAATACTTGCAAAAGATTCTTAGTCCAAGCTCTGTCATGCAGATTTTCAGGCAGCATGTCATTCGTCAAACGCTCTAATTCAAGTACATCTTCTTTGATATCCCACTCCCATTCGCCACGAGCATGCATGCCGATACGATTAGAACCTCTGGTTTTTAAGGTTTGAATGTAGCGTCCATTTACTGCACGAATTCGCAGGGCAATACCTGATTGCATCAAGGTATTATTATCGGTATCAAAATAACCATTCATTAACTGTAAACTTGGCTCAGCGCGACAATCCACTTGCTCTTGGCAAGTTCTATTTAAAAAATCATACGCTAAATTGAGGTGATCCTTTTGAATCATTAACTTGAGTTCAAGCTCTGTTGCCATGTTAAAACCTCGAAAAATGTCACATTCTCTTATAAAAGGGACGAATCTTAGCCTCATAAGAGATAAAACTAAAAAAAGTGCTGGCAGTTTATCAGAATCAGTAGCTTTAACCCTTGGTTAAGGCAAAATAGTTGTCTCAAGGAGAAACTTATGTCATTGCCAACACTAATCAATATGATGGGCCAATTAATTACCGCGCCGTCTATTAGCAGTAGCCAAACTCAATGGGACATGTCTAACAAAGCCGTTATTGAATTACTCGAAAGCTGGTTAAGCCATCTAGGCTTTAAATGCGAGGTAATCAAACTTGCAGGTCCATTAGAGAAGTACAACCTGATCGCCACTCTCGGAGAAGGCGATGGTGGTTTAGTACTATCGGGTCACACAGATACTGTGCCCTATGATCAAGGTCGCTGGCAGTCTGATCCCTTTACCTTAACTGAACGAGATCAAAAGCTATTTGGTCTTGGCACCTGTGATATGAAAGGTTTTTTTGCCATTGTATTAGATGCCATCAAAGACATGTGCGAAAGCACACTAACACAGCCTTTAATCATACTGGCAACCGCCGATGAAGAGAGCTCAATGAACGGCGCCAGAGCCATAGTTGAAAGCGGAAAACTCAAAGCACGATATGCCTTGATCGGAGAGCCCACGTCTTTAACCCCTATCTATGCTCATAAGGGCATCATGATGGAGCGTATTCGTGTCACAGGTAAAAGTGGCCACTCTTCTAATCCAAATTTGGGCAAGAGTGCCATGGACGCCATGCATGAGGTCATGTCAGAGCTCATGGCATTTCGTCAAGAACTTAAAGCCAAATACAATAATGCAGACTTTGCCATTGATTACCCTACGCTTAATCTAGGCTGTATACATGGAGGCGATAGTCCAAACCGAATCTGTGCTGGCTGTGATATAGATTTTGATATTCGTGCTTTACCCGGTATGGACAATCAATCTTTGATTGCAGAGCTGCAACAAAGGTTACCAGCCATTGCCAGTCGCACGGGGACTAGCATCACTTTAGAGCATTTATTTCCAGATGTACCCTCGTTTGCCACCAGCAAAGAGTCGGATATAGTCAAAGCCTGTGAAGCACTGACCAATAAAAAGGCCGATACTGTGGCATTTGCTACCGAGGGCCCCTTCTTAAATCAAATGGGAATGGAAACCCTAGTATTAGGCCCAGGTTCCATTGACCAAGCACATCAGCCGAATGAATTTTTAGCCCTGGATCAAATTAATCCTATGCAAGAGCTAATCCGCTCTTTAGTCCGACGCTACTGTTTAGAGGACTAAACCATGATGCCACATAGTTACGCTTAACCTAGTAAAGGGGCGAACACCTCGCCCTTTTACTAACTTTATTTAATACCCAGACCTAGAGGTTTAACGTGTCTGACGATCTGAACTTTGACTTGAGTTACGTTGATTGGTTTCGCCATTCATCGCCCTATATTAATGCTCACAGGGATAAAACCTTCGTGATTTTTATCCCAGGTGAAGCGGCTGAATCAGCTCAATTCGCTAATATCATTAGTGACCTTGCACTAATGGATTCACTTGGCATTCGCCTCGTCATCGTTCACGGCGCCCGATCACAGATCAATCGAATATTTGCAAGAGAGCAATTAAGCAGCAAACTTCATAATGCCTGTCGTATTACACCTCAGGAGCAGTTATTGCCGATTATCCAAGCCTCAGCGGGTGTCAGGGTTCAGATTGAAGCTCAGCTATCCATGGCATTAGCCAATACGCCTATGGCAGGCACACGGTTAAAAATTTGCAGTGGTAATCATGTCATAGCAAGACCACTTGGGGTGGTTGATGGCATAGATTTTGGGCATTCTGGGGAAGTTAGGCGTATTGATGCTGACGCCATTAATATGTTGCTTAACAATGACAATATGGTGCTGCTATCCCACTTAGGTTACTCACCCACTGGCGAAGTCTTTAACCTAAAAGGGGAAGAAGTTGCCACTCAAGCTGCGATTCAACTTAAAGCCGACAAGCTCATTATGCTTAACGCAGAAGAAGGTATTTTCTCCGATAAAGGTGAACTGGTTTCTGAATTACTGGCGAAAGATGCTGAACGTTTATTGGACAAACTTGCCTCAACCAGTGAGAGTAAACTTTCACTACAAGCCTGCATTCAAGCGGTACGAAACTCAGTTCCCAGGGCTCATCTTATTTCTTTTAATGAAAATGGTGGCTTGATTCGCGAACTATTTACCCGTGAAGGCGCGGGCACCATGATAGATGAAGACAGTTATGAGCAACTAAGAGAAGCCACAATCGACGACGTGGGTGGCATGATGGCCTTACTTGCGCCCCTTGAACAAAATGGCACCCTTGTACGCCGCTCACGAAAACTACTTGAGAATGAAATTCATCGTTTTATTCTCATCGAGAGAGATAATGCCATTGTTGCCTGTGCTGCATTATACCCATTCCAAGATGATGCTTTAGGTGAGCTCGCCTGTGTTGCTGTCGACCCCAGTTATCGCGGTGGGAATCGTGGTGATAGATTACTTAAAGGGATAGAAAGGGCGGCGCGTAAACAAGGCCTTGCTAGACTCTTTTTACTTACCACACGAACCGCTCACTGGTTTATTGAACGAGGTTTCAAAGCGGATAGTTTAAGCGCCTTACCCAACACCAAACAGCATCTTTATAACTACCAAAGAAATTCTAAGGTATTTATTAAAAAACTTTAGTCAAAAGTCATACCGCAAAAAAAACCGAAACAGATTAATCTGTTTCGGTTTTTTTTATGGTCATAACAGGATGTTACTTGGCGTTATTCCACAATTTTAAATGGAATAAACATAGGGTAACCATCTCTTATCACACGCATAGGAACAGAATGGTTCGCTGGAATCGCGCTAACACTGCCTAAGAATCGTTCAACACTGTCGATGATAGTGCCATTTAACATGGTAATCACATCACCCTGCTGCAAGCCATTACGCGCGGCAGAACCACCGATAACCTGCTCAATGACAACACCATTTTTAATGTTTAGACGGCGTAACATGTCTTCTGAAATCTCACCCACGACCATACCCAATCGATTTTCTTGCTGCTGAGTTTTACTCAACTGATCAGGCTCAGACGGGTAGTTTTTCAGGGTGAAGCTGAGATCCAGCTTTTCACCGTTACGGTAGATCACGGCATGTGCCACATCACCCGCTTTTAAAGCTCCGACTCGATAAGGAAGTTCAGACGACTGCTCTATTAGCTCACCGTTAAATTCAAGAATAATATCGCCATCAATTAAACCTGCAGCGTAAGCGGGTGAATCAGGAATAACGCGGCTAACTAGTGCACCACTTGGACGGTCTAAACCAAAGGATTCAGCCAAATCGTTACTCACGTCTTGAATAATGACGCCCAACCAAGCGCGAGTCACGCGGCCTTCATTCTTAAGCTGTTCAACGACTGACATGACAAGGTTAGAGGGAATCGCAAATGAAACTCCCATAAAACCACCCGAACGCGTGTAAATCTGAGAGTTAATCCCGATCACTTCACCTTCAAGGTTGAATAGAGGACCACCTGAGTTACCCGGATTAATCGCGACATCCGTTTGTATAAATGGCACATAGTTATCAGAGGGAAGGTTACGACCTAGCGCACTCACAATGCCGGCAGTGACTGTGTAGTCAAAACCAAAAGGAGATCCGATTGCTAATACCCACTGACCCGGTTTCAAATTATCCGAATCACCAATAGTGACGGTTGGAAGGTCTTTCGCTTCAATTTTCAATAGGGCTAGGTCAGTACGTTTATCAGTACCCACCAGCTTAGCTTCATACTCACGCCTGTCATTCAAACGCACATGAATAATATCAGCGCCTTCGATAACATGATTATTAGTCAGTACATAACCATCTTGGGAAATAATAAAACCAGACCCAAGCGAGTTTCTCTGTTTACGTTTTGGCTGTTTTTGTTTATCTAACGGTTGTTGTCCAAAAAAATGACGAAAGAACTCATTAAGCTCTTTAGCATTGGGGTTCAACTTAGCTTGGCCAGTCTCAGGCAGTTGCTCCGTACTAATATTAACGACTGCTGGCGACGACTGTTCAACCAAATCCGTAAAATCAGGTAATTGCATTGCATTGGCCGTCATACTCGCCATCGCGATAACGCCAATCAACCCTAAATAAAGAGGGTTTAATAGTTTCCTCATTAGCTCGTCTCCTTAATGATGTCAGAGCAATTTAACCGTATATGAGCGCTAGCGAGTCCCTTACAAAAAGGATTAGCGCTATCATTTATCGAAAAGAATGTGTGTTTTGCTAGTTTCAATCATTTTAAAGGATAGGAAATTTCACCCGTAAAACAATTTGTTATAGCTGTATGACATCAATATTTTGAAATGGTTTAGTCTTTATTGACAATATTTTGGGCTGAAAGTCAGGATCATTAACATGTTTGAGCGACTCTTTTCGGGCGAAGTATAAACCTGCGGTTAAACCCAATACTGATCCTAACGCTGCTAACGCAGAGCTGTCATTCACAAGACCGGGAAGTACCGCCCCTAATACCAAACCTAAAAGTGGTACCAGGTACATCCAAACAGAGGCTTTTAATAGTGTATCCTCCGGAATTCCGACCACAACCTCTTGCCCTATTTGACTGTCAAGGGAGTCCCTAACCATCATGCGCATACGGTTACTAGAGGACACCTTGGCAATAGCATGATGTCCACAAGCAGATTTAGCCTGACAGGCAGTACAACTACTGGTCCGAACTGTTTCAACTTCAGCTAAACCCTCACTGACAGACAGTACAATGCCACTTTCTTCTACCATTATTTCTGCCTCGGCATAATTACGCTTAGCAATTTACGAATCGTGGCGTCAGGCACCTCACCCACAGCAGTCAATAAAAAGGGAGAGCCATTCATCATACTGGTTTTTTCACCCGCAATCGTTGCCCCCATATGCATGATAGTCAGGGGCTTACGCTCATTCGTTGCTTCAAAAAAGACAGAAATAGACGTCATACCATCAGAGAGTAGCATCATAGAGGCACCATCATTAATTTGCCTAGCACCACGCCACACGGGCGCAAATCCTGCCGGTAGCCAATCAAAAACCCAGTCACTGACAATTGACTTGGGTGTCACTTCAATTAAGTGTTCTGAATAGGTTCCCATACGGGGCACAAAGTCTTTTTTATCCAGCTTTGGTGATACATTCAAGGAGGTGAACTGTACCCTATCAAGTACCTTACCACTGGCTTTTAAGGTATCGTGTTTAAGCAAAAAACCGGTTTCAATATCTAACCAGAACTCATGACCATATCGGTATTGATCTCTTGGCTTTAATTCTAATTTTTGTGCTCTACGGCCTGCAATGAGACCTTGTTCGGTGACGACAAAGTTATAGCCTTTTTTTAACCTATCCCCATTAAACTCTTTAAAGCGTTTAAAGGGTGTTGTAATAGGATCCGCATTATTAGCAAAAGACATATTGGGATAAACGCAAATCACGCTATCATCAATTCGAATAACTTCGATTTTTTCCCCATCTAGATCCAGCAAACTTTCATACTCAATGCCGTCAATAACACTATGACGAACCTGCATACTATTCATTTGTGAGCCGTGCGAGCGTACAAATACACCCTCATAGCTTAGGGTAGAAAAGGCTTCAACCATACGGTTCATCAAGCCTAATCCAGAGTTTTCCTGAGCCGACACGCCATTAACCAATAAAGAAAATAGGGTAATTGACAGTAAAGTAACGCGTTTTAAAAGCATATAGCGGCCTTACTTCTGTTCAACTGGGTAACTGACAACCCTAGCCATAGGTAACATTCCTTGACCGGCAGCCATGGTAGATTGCTCAGCATGTTGACGTAAGTAGCTCTGTAAACGCTTATTATCTATATCGAGTTCGACACTCACCTGCTGTAACGGCCTAACATTTAAAGGTAAAGATAAACTTGGCGCTTGAGCCAGTGCAGGGGTCGCTTCACTGGTATCACCATTAAGTAAATATGAGCCACCACCAATCACCACAAAGGCCACACTGGCTGCCATCGCAAATCCTGTTACGGCTTGTTTGATGAAATGTATTTTCGATTCACTGGGTACTTTACCGAGTGTCTCTTCAACGCTCCTATCAGGTACTTGGAACTGATCAAAAGAGACGACATTTTCGCCCAGTTGGGCGTCGTCTTCATCAAGTTTATCAATCCCTGCTCGTACTCGTGACATTAGGTCAGTCGACACATGCTCGACTTGACTGTCTGAGCTTAAAATTGAGCTGGTCAACGCATAAGCATGCATCTTAGCCTGCCATTCTCTTGCGTCTTGCTCTAAGATTTCATCAATCTCAGCGGCATCACATTGATCATCAAATAAGCTTGATAAGCTTTCAGCTAAACGATCATTCTGCTCTTGCTTGCTCACCATATTACTCTCCCCCGCCCATAAAAGGACGAATGCGTTTTTCTATTGCATCACGTGCTCTAAATATACGTGATCGCACTGTTCCAACAGGACACCCCATAATGTGGGCAATGTCTTCATAGCTCAAACCATCAAACTCACGTAGCCGAATGGCTGTTTTTAATTCTTCCGGTAACAACTCAATGGTTTCATAAATAGCGGCTTCAAGACGGTCCTTGTTTAAGGTTGCTTCCGGCGTATCTTTATCTGCTAACGCATCAAAGACCGTATATTCCTCTTCATCATCCAGCGCCACATCTGAGCTTGGAGGTCGTCGATTACGCCCAACTAAATAGTTTTTAGCTGTGTTCACTGCAATTCGATATAACCAAGTATAAAAAGCACTATCACCACGAAAGTTACCAATCGCACGATAAGCTTTAATAAAACTTTCTTGCGCGACATCCATGACTTCGTGTTTATCCGAAACATAACGTCCAATCAGGCCCATCACCTTGTATTGATATTTTAAAACCAATAAATCAAAGGCTCTTTTATCACCATTTTGAACTCTCTCAACCAACTCTTGGTCGGAAGATGAACTGTGCTGCATAGGCACCTCATTCAAAACCATTATTTTCCAGCGCCCTTACAATGTCATTGATAGTGAGTTGACCACTGGAATAATAACTAGTTCATATAAATTTTGACTTAAACAATCTCGTTCGCCACTTTAAAGAAAATCAGAGGCAAAGTAATCCTAAAAATAAGGGCATCAAAGCCATTATTTATTCAAATCTGTCGTATTTTGTACACTATTTACTTCTAAGTTAAATAAAATGACGCCTTAAGGTCGTTTTCAAAACAAGGAAGTATTCCCATAGCAAGGTCAACAATAGTACCATTAATCTTTTACAGTTGAATTAGAACGAATAATGAACCGTGAATATCAAACTGACATTTTAATTGTAGGCGCTGGCGCCGCTGGTCTTACGCTTGCTTTAGAGCTTGCAGATAAGCATCAGGTCGCCATTTTGACCAAAGGCGATATTCACGAAGGCGCCACACTTTATGCCCAAGGTGGTGTTGCTGCGGTTTTATCCGACAAGGATACGGTCGACTCTCATATTAAGGACACTATGATAGCGGGTGCCGATTTAGGGGATACGGATGCGGTACGTTTCACTGTTGAGCAGTCAAAACAGAGCATAGATTGGCTGATTGACCAAGGCGTTCCCTTTACTCGCTATGAAGATGGTGAAAATTACCATTTAACCAAAGAAGGTGGTCATAGCCATAGGCGCATTATTCACAGTGCCGATGCCACGGGTCAAGCCATTTCAAATACCCTAATTGATAATGCAAACAAGCATGCAAATATCACCTTTTACCCTGATCGAGTGGCTATAGACCTGATTACCAAACACAAGGTAAATGCGCTTAATCAAGCTGACAATGAGTGCATTGGACTCTACAGTCTAAACCATAAAACCGGTGATCTAGATGTTTTTAAAGCCGCTAAAATTGTGTTAGCGACAGGTGGTGCTAGTAAGGTTTACCTTTACACAAGTAACCCTGATACCGCATCAGGTGATGGTATTGCCATGGCTTGGCGGGCAGGTTGTCGCGTCGCCAATATGGAATTTAATCAATTTCACCCGACTTGCCTGTATGACTCTAAAGCCAAAACTTTTTTGATTTCAGAAGCGGTTCGAGGCGAAGGCGGTCGTTTATTATTACCTGATGGTAGCTCGTTTATGTCACGCTTTGATGAACGTGAAGAGTTAGCACCTAGGGATATCGTCGCCCGGGCGATTGACCACGAAATCAAACGCCTTGGGGTCAATCATGTGCTACTCGACATTTCCCATAAAGGCAGTGAGTTTGTGAAATCGCATTTTCCCACGATTTATGAGCGTTGCCTTAGTTACGGTTATGACATGACCAAGGAGCCTATTCCTGTGGTTCCTGCTGCCCATTACACCTGTGGTGGCGTATTAGTTAATCAAAAGGGTCAAACCGATCTTGCCAATCTTTACGCTGTCGGTGAAACCTCCTACACAGGTCTTCATGGCGCTAACCGTCTGGCCAGTAACTCATTACTTGAATGCATCGTTTATGCACGATCTGCTGCACAAGATATTCTGGCTCAAGGAGAGCTTAAAGTTAGCCAGGATCAGATTCCCGCGTGGGATGAAACCCAGGTAACTAATTCAGATGAGGATGTGGTTATTGCTCATAACTGGCATGAACTACGCCGCTTTATGTGGGATTACGTGGGTATCGTAAGAACCGATAAACGCCTATTAAGAGCCAAACACAGGGTGGATCTTTTACTCTCAGAAATTGATGAGTTTTATAGTAACTATCGCGTGAGTAATGACCTTCTAGAACTTAGAAATCTAGCCGTTGTCGCGCACTTGATCATTCAATCAGCTATGACACGCAAAGAAAGTCGCGGCCTTCACTACACCCTAGACCATCCAGATTTAGCACAGGAATCAAGCCCAACCATTTTATCGCCTTTTCACTGAGTCTCTTCAGTGAAAATTAACGACCTCATTTGACCTTAGTTTCAAGCTTATTTACATGGCATTGATAGGCAGCAAATGAGCGCAAATATGCATAGTCATCTGGGCTTAGCGTGGTGTGATAAATACTGAGGTAGGAGGACTCGAACAAAGCCTGCTTCAATCGGTTATACCAGTAACTCAACGTAAGGTATGCCTGCCAAGTTTCTGGCTGCGACCTTGCAGGTACGTCTAATGTGAGCTGAGCTAACAAACGCCAGCCATTAAAACACTCAAAATCTATTCTATAGCGACCTTTAGCTGTGTCCAGATAAGCCTGATTGGCGACTATACTTATCTCCCCTTGATGGGGGTAAATTAACCGTCTTATTATCACCAACAAATTCACTAAAACAGCAAAAAATACGCTTAACTCTAAGTATAATTGCGGACTTAAGTAGACATGACAAACCAGTACCAAGCCCCAGAAAAAAAAGAGCAAAGGCACTGCGTCATAAAGAGAGGTTTTAAGCTTGGTAGTTTTCAGGCTGTACACGGTCGAGAATAATCTTAACAATACGAGCCAGATCCGGATCTTTTGGTATTTCTCTTTGCATAAACCAAACGAAAATGTCCTGATCTTCCTCATGAATCAATTTATAAAAACGGTGTTTATCGTCTTCATCAAGCTTTTCAAACTCTTCATCCAAAAAAGGTTCTAGCAAAAGATCTAGTTCCAACATGCCACGACGACAATGCCATTTAAGGCGTTTAAATCCGATAGATTGTTCTGTTTCACTCATTGCTACACCTCAATTTCAGTTGCACGTATTATAACGCTTGCATCCTAATAGGAAAACCAAAGACCCTGAGCAATATCAGCAAACTGAATAAGATGCCAAAAATAACGCACTGCCTTTCATTCTATCTTAGAAGTTTGCTAAATCACCGGTAAAGTAGGTTTCACGAATACTGGCTTTACAACCTTCTTTAAGCTCGATTGTGCCTCCCACGCCATCATCCATTAAAAAGCGCAATGGTTTTTTCTCATCACCTTTGGCTTTCTTGTCACTTTCGACGATCGCTGCGTTAAAGCCATCTTCAATTAAATCCACCTGATCATAGCGTAGGGGAAAAGCCACATCAGAATTGAATTCATACAAGTTGCCATCACGTTCGAAGCGAATGCAGTTGAAACTGTATACCTCTTGGCTAGAAGCATCGGGTGCAATACTCGAGTTATTACCATTAGCATTAATGTAAGACACTGGCTGATTCGTCATATTCTTAACATCAATATAAAATGTACTTGTACAACCAGCTAAAATCACAGTACTGGTTAACAAGAGCCCGACTTTATAAAAAAACATGTCTCTTTGTCCTTATAATCAATATGGCTTACCACTAAGATAAACGGATAATGGCATCTGCCCGCCATCATAAAAAAAAGCCAAGCCCATAGCGAGCCTAGTTTACACTTTATTGAAAATTATCAACATATAGAGAAGAGCCTTACCCGGTTACCTTGAATTCAGAAAAAGTGACAAACTAGGTCGAATTTTAAAGAAAATCCTTACATCACGACATAAGAACACCGTTTCCCCTCATTTATCTCGCGTAATATTTACCTTACAACTTACGGCTAAGGTATTAAGTAACATGACAAAACTAAACGGAAGACTCTCTCACTTTGCCAATCCAATGGCCCATAAAGACAATCAATATAGTGCTGCGCAAAAAGATATTCTCAGTGTGGCTAATTCGGTTTCTGCTATTGCTGATATCAAGACCTGGCCTGCCTATTCAGAAACACCATTGCATTCTTTAACGCAATTGGCAGCGGATCTTGGTTTAGGGTGTATTTCTTACAAGGATGAATCACAACGTTTTGGATTGAAAAGCTTTAAAGCACTGGGTGGTGCTTATGCGGTAGCCTGCCAATTACAACAGGTGCTTGCTAGCACGCTGGGAACACGCCCAAGTGTTAACGAACTATTAGACGGTAGCTTAAAAGACGAACTTGCAAAAATCACCATCAGTTGTGCGACCGATGGTAACCATGGTCGTTCGGTTGCCTGGGGTGCTCAGATGTTCGGCTGTGGCTGTGTCATCTATATTCATAAAGATGTTTCTGAAGGCCGTAAACAAGCCATGCAAGCCTTTGGCGCTGAAGTTATCCGTATTGCAGGTAACTATGATGAATCCGTACGCCTTGCTGATAGTGAAGCCAGAGCCCATGACCGCATCATAGTGTCAGACACCAGCTATGAAGGTTATATGGAAATTCCTAAAGATGTCGCGCTGGGTTATACCGTTATGTTGGCTGAAATCGTCGAACAATTAGACAAGAAGATTCCGACTCATATCTTCATTCAAGGCGGTGTGGGTGGTTTAGCCTCGGCTGTAACAGGTTACTTCTGGGACTTATGGGGTAACAAGCGTCCGCGTATCATCATAGTAGAACCAGAACAGGCTAACTGCTTACAACTGAGCGCTAAAGCAGGTAAACCCGTTGTCGTTGACGGTGATTTGGAAACCCTCATGGCAGGCCTTGCCTGTGGTGAAGTATCAGCCTTAGCCTGGGAAATTCTTAAGAATGGCGCCGATGATTTTTTAACATTAAGCGAAGACACCATTGCACCTACCATGCAATTTTTAGAAAAAGGTTATGGCGACACGCCCTCTATTGAAGCGGGTGAATCCGCGGTTCCAGGTTTAGCCGCAGCCATGATTGCCAGTCAAAACGATGACATGGCACAGACATTAGGTCTGTCAAAAGACAGTCATATCTTGGTAATAGGCACAGAAGGGGCAACAGACCCTGAGCTATACCAACAGCTAATTAACCTCAAGTAAGACTCTTGAAATACTAATAGGGATTTCTGATCAATGAAATCCCTATTTTTAAGATCAATAATCTTATAATAACACAGGCACAGAAAGACCTGATTTAACTGAATCCATCACCACATTCGTTTCAAAACCACGAACATTATCATTGCCAAAAAATACCTCACGGGTAAATTCTTCATATTCCTCCATATCTGCAGCACACACCAGGAGAATGAAATCGGCACTGCCGGTGACGTAATAACATTGTTGTACCGACTTATGTTCACTCATGGATTTTTTGAAGCTGTCCAGTAAATCCATTCTTTCACGCTCTAAACTCACTTGAACAATTAAAGTAATGTTTTGCCCCACAGCTTTAGGGTTAACCACAGAAATATCGGCACTAATAATATGTTGCTCTCGCATCCGTTTAATTCGACGTTGTACTGCGGCGGCAGAAAGGCCGACCTGCTCTGCAATTTGATCCGATGTGGTACGGTTTGATTGCTGTAAAATTTCTAAAATATGGCGGTCAAAATTATCAACACTTTGCGCTAATTGATGACTCATAAACAGTGGTTACCTTAATTCAGTGTAAAGCTAATATAAAAATAGCATAACGACAGAAATTACCGATTTCTAGCACTTACTAACAAAATAAGCCCAATGCGATGAATAACATAGCATTAAAGCAAAAATATCGATATTTATTCAAATTATGACTCTTTATTGATTTTTTTATTCGTTTGTTTAGTATTAAGTACTTAATTAATTAACATACACGGCGCCCTATGAAACAACTAACAGCATATTTATTTTCATTTCCCCTGTTATTATTAGCCGCTATCAGTGTCCCTATATTAGAAGCTGCACCGCTCCCCCTGATAGATACTCATATTCATTACAGTCATGATACTTGGGATATGTTGCCACCAAAAAAGGCAGTGCAAGTATTACGAGATGCAGGGCTTAAAAAAGCCTTTGTTTCAAGTTCTAGCGATAAAGGGACCCAGCTTCTTTATCAGGCGGCTCCCGAACTTATTGTCCCTGTGTTACGTCCATACCGAAAACGAGGAGAGCTAAGTACCTGGTTTAAAGATGAAAGCGTGATTGAATTATTAACAACAAAACTGGCTAACAATACCTACGCAGGTATTGGCGAGTTCCATATTTTTGGCGATGATGCTAATTTACCCGTGATGCGCGCTGTGGTTAAACTTGCGTCAAAACATAAAATCTTTTTACATGCTCATTCTGATGCCCAAGCGATCAAAAATTTATTTTCGCAAGATCCAAATGCTCGGATTTTATGGGCTCATTCAGGTTTTGAAAGACCAGAAGTAATAGATGAAATGTTAGCGCTCTATCCGAACTTATCCACTGACCTAGCTTTTCGTAATGAACATGCATCAAATGGTAAGCTAGATTCAAATTGGCTCGCCTTATTCAATAAATACCCACTACGCTTTATGGTAGGAACCGATACCTATGCACCAGAACGTTGGTATTATGTGATAGATCATGCCGATTGGTCCCGTACATGGCTCAACTCATTACCCTTAACGCTCAAACAAAACATTGCTTATAAAAATGCACAGACCCTCGCCCAATGGGCATTAAAGGGTAAAGACTTAGTCATAAAAGACTAGGTTTTTAAAAAAGAGAGATTTAAATGAATAAAAGCTTACTCGTGTTTATTTTTGGCTTATTAAGCTCTTATCAGGCTTTAGCCGCTGCCCATGGGGACTGCAAAACGCAGGATAACCCTTGGATCGAAATCACTTCTGGCAGCTTATTGTTAAGCGCAAAAAGTCTGCCTGAGGTCATCAGTAGCAGCGTTCCTTTTAATCTCGTTATTTATATTTGCCAAGATGATCAAGCTTATACCGGCAACCTTAAATTTGATGTAAAAATGCCAAAGCATAAACATGGAATGAACTACCAAGCCAGTGTCATCAACCAAAATAACGGGCAATATTTAATACAGGGTAGTCTTTTACATATGCCTGGTCTCTGGCGTTTTAGCTTCACCCTTGATGCTCAAAGCCAACCACTCTATTACAATCATGTTTTACACTAGGGTATTTACAAGCATAAACCGACACCTAAGTTGCCTACTCTTGTGTTGCCTTAGTCGTCTTATTTCTGCAACTAGTCTTCCCCTTGATGAGCGCCTTCTTTTTAGCCCAGCAGAAATTGCCATCATTGAACGTTTTGGACCTTGGCCTCCCCTGGCTCAACAGGATAAAACAAATCGATTAGACGACCTGCCACTGGCCCAGCGCCTAGGAAAAAGTCTATTTTTTGACCCTGGCCTTTCCGCTAACAATCAAGTTTCCTGTGCTAGCTGCCACCAGCCAAATAAGGCTTTCAGCGATCAGGTTGCGATAGCCCAAGGTATTCATTTAGGCCATCGTAATACCCCCACGCTTTGGAATATAAAATTTAAACGTTGGTATGGATGGGGCGGTGATATCGATACCTTATGGGGGGCAAGCTTACGCGCATTACTGAACCCAACAGAAATGGCCGCAAGCGCTGCAAGTATAAAGCACTACCTCAGCAACCAGACTTATTTACAGTCTCAACTACAGCAGTTATTGCCCTGGAAAAATGCAAAAAAAGACCAAGACAAGCTTGTCGTAGTGGGTAAACTATTAGCCGCATATCAAGGCAGTTTGATATCCCAAAAAAGTGAATTTGATCTTTTTAGAGAATCTCTCATGGCTCAAAATGACGCTGAGTCTGATCATTATAGTGATGCTAAAAAACGAGGTTTAAAGCTATTTATAGGTAAAGGGAATTGTCAGGTTTGTCATAATGGGCCACTCTTTAGTAATAATGAGTTTGCCGATATTGGTATCCGCTATTTTGATCGACAAGGTAAGGTCGATAAGGGACGCTATCAGGGCATTCAGTCACTTAAGGCCTCACCTTTCTCAAGCCTAGGCGAATATAACGATGACATAGGTCTAACCAGTCGCATCCAGGCTCAGCACCTAGTATTAAAACACAGAAATTTTGGTGAGTTCATGGTGCCATCACTGCGCAACATCGCATCCACTAGCCCCTATATGCATCAAGGAAGCCTGCTCACTTTGGATGATGTCATAGAACATTACTCAAACTTAGATGAAGAAAGATTACACACAGATGGCGTTGCTATTCTACGCCCTTTAAACCTGACACAAGCTGAAAAAGCAGACCTTAAAGCCTTCCTTGAGAGTCTATAAAGCAGTTCGCAAATTGACATGCAAAAGCTAAACTCTATTCAGTTATCTAAATAAATTAATAGAGAATTCATAATGCTAAATTCTAGATGGCTACTGGCCTTCATTGCTTTATTTATAAGCTCGGAGTCCTTGGCTAAAACATGCAAGAGTTTAAATATATCAGGATCTGATCAATGGTATCCCATTGCGTACCAAGCAGATAACAAGGCTCAGGGGATTGCTTATGATGTGAGCCGTTTAATCGCCAAAAAACTGGCCATTCCTGCGTATATTGATGCTAGTCAGCCATGGGCTAGAGCAATCAAAAAACTGGAGGTAGGTAAGCTCGATATGATGGCAGGCGTTTATTGGACTCAAGACAGAGTCAATAGCTTTTTACTTTCAGAGGCTTTTACCCGAGATACCTTGAACATTTATGTCAAAAAAGGACAGGAATTCAGCTTTTCTCAACTCTCAGATTTGATAGGAAAGAAAACTGATATATTAAGAGGCTCTAGTAATGGTGAAGACTTTGATGATTTTGTCAGGGCCCAGCAAGGTGATACTCACTTTAATTATGTAGACTCTTTCAAACAAATGTTTTTAAGGCTATACCGTGGTAGAACTGACTACGTAATACTCGATCCTTATACCAGTTCACAGGTAATGAAAGCTCTTAACCTTGAAGAAGAATTCACTCAATTAGCGCATCCGCTAACAGTAAATCCCGTTCATCTTATGCTGTCAAAAACATCACCATGCTCAAAATATATTACTCAAATTAATAATATTATTACTGCCGCAGAGTTAGATGGCACCCTAGAAAAGCTGCATGATAAATATTTTAACTAACTATTCCAATAAGTTAGTCTTTAATTTCTACTATAACTATAAATTATTCAAATAAACAAAACCCACCTATTCAATTTATAACATTAAGATTCGTTTAAGGTTCGCCTTATATCCTGCTCTGCAAGTTAACCAGGAATGGACTAGATGTTATGAGCAAATATATTTTAAACACCCATGATCATAAAACAGCATTAGACGCTTGGACTCTAAACAAAAGTCAAGCCAAAGCCGCACCAAGCCTAATCAACAAATTAGGTAAGCCACATCGAACACAGCAAGAAGCCAAGATTAAAGTCGTGTCATTAGGTGACAGCAAACGCTCTCTGGTTGAAGCCTTTATTAAAGACATATTTAGAAAACACCATGGCGCCGAGCTCGATCATTTCGCACCGTCTCTGCTTGCTATTTTTAATTCACAAAACGAGGTTGAAGCGGCTCTAGGTTATCGCTTGGCTAAAGACCAAGCCTTGTTCCTTGAAAACTACCTGGATCAGAGCATTGAATCATTAGTCTCTCATTATTTAGGGCACAAGGTCGAACGTCACACCCTAGGTGAAACGGGGAATCTTGCATCATCAAATGCCACTAGCTGTAAGGGCCTTTTTGCCTATACCTCTGACTATTTACATGATCAAGGTATCGAGTGGTTTGTATCAACAGGGACAGCCGTTATGCGCGTGGTGTATCGCCGTTTAGGCATCAAGGCGCACATAATCCATGATGTTGAAAAGTCTCGATTGAGCGAAGATCAGCTACCTGCATGGG